>Ga0209713_10000026_pt1 | contig 104517 bp, 100 predicted proteins | sample ArcOceMetagenome_3_FD_187444 | JGI IMG/M metagenome (GOLD analysis project Ga0209713, IMG submission 187444) | Marine eukaryotic phytoplankton communities from Arctic Ocean - Arctic Ocean- Svalbard ARC20M Metagenome (SPAdes) (version 2) | ecosystem: Environmental > Aquatic > Marine > Oceanic...
ATGGCAAAAGCGAATGGACCATTGGCATCGGTCATTCGTGTTGATGATTTTGATACCCATGCTAATCAGGTATATCAAGATAATACAGATGAGGGGCGTCTTGCGCGGCAGTTAGGTGTGGTAGACGAGGTCATTGCGGGGTATCGTCGTGGGTTGGGCGATGCATGGGATGATACTATTATTTTGACCTTAACTGAGTTTGGCCGCACCGTTGCAGCGAACGGAACTTGGGGTACGGATCATGGTTACGCAAGCGTTGGGTTGCTCGCTGGGGGAACTCTAGTGGCTAATGGTGTGGTGGCTGATTGGCCTGGGTTAAGTAAGAAAGATCAATTCGACCAAAGAGACCTCATGGCGACGATAGATTATCGATCTGTCTGTGCCGCTTGTGTTGAAAAGACTCTAGGGCTTGAGCATGATGTCATTGCTAGCCAAGTGTTTCGCCAACCTGACTTACCACGGGTATTTGATCATTTGTTTGCCTAGATCCTTTATTGAAACGGAGTTTAGTATGCCCCAAGCATCACCCAAACATGTCTCTTGCCTTTACTTCCGCTTTTATTTTACCTTTAACTTAGCCAGACTGTTTTTGGGCATAGTTGCTGCGAGTTTAATGGCTGTGCCTGCTATGGCAGCAGATATGTCGGGTTGGAGTGATAAAACGGTGTGTCGCCTGCTTGCAGGAAAGCCTGACAATGCAGAATTTGTGGCAGAAGCTCTGCAACGAGGGCTAAATTGTGGCAGTAGTGCTAAATCAAGTGGGAAAAAACAAAAGGCAGAGGGTAAGTCATTACCCAAAAATCAGGGTATTGTTTTGTATGCATTAAATATGCCCCCCAAACTTAAAGCCCAGTTATTATCTCAATCTATTATTAAGACAGAGTTTGATTTTAGTTCCTACCAACTCGCAGTTATAGAAGAACCTGTGAGGTGTCAATTTAATCTACGCCGAGTGCAATATGAAGATAAGCCAGAAGGGCAAATTGAAAACTGGAATATGGCTCAGGGTCATCTGGATATAAGTTCTGAAGCAGTGAAAATCAATGGTGCTTGGCGCATGGGTGGACTGTCTAAAGATCCAGGTTATCTGAATAATGAAGTGAATCTTAAGTTGACTAGAGCAGGCCATTTGGTGGGCAAGATGGCGTACTTTTTACTCAATGTGCACCCCGGCGAAGTATTGGAAAAGCCCCTCTATGTGGAGCTTAAACCTCATAAGCGCAGTAAACCACTGGACTTAAAAACCCTTGGTAAGGCTGAATTATGGACTGATGTTGAAGACTGGGCCGGCGGAGTGTGGTCGCTAAGAGGGTGTAAAATCACTTCATCTTAGGCAACAGCTACCTTAATCAAAAATCGCTAAGGAATACTTAGTTAATAAAGTATTCTTAAGCTCTAAATAGAGTATATTAAAAGGGTGTTTGGACCTTGCGTGCCTTTAGATGTGAGAAATGGGCGTGAGCACTGGTCCAGCCAAACCGATTAAGCCCATTTGGTATCGCCTTTTAAGATGATGGCGTTGCCCATAATTTTTACCCCACACATATCACTCGCTTCTGAATTAACCTCTAGGTTTTTAACAACACTATCTTGATCAGCTAATACCTGCAGTTCCCCCTGTTCAAAAACAAGAGAGACTTGTCCGCCGATTAAGGTCTCTGCTTGGGCAAGTGAGGGGCTCAGTAAGGGTGTATGTGTGGTTGGTTTCATGTTGCCTGTTCTCACTTATGTCCAATAATTTAGTTAACGCTGTTAATTTACTCTAGGCCTAAAAAGCTAAAGTTTTCAAAGGCGCCAGCTTCTAATGCTTCTCGCATAAGAGCAGATGTTGCCTTAGTCATGGGTAATACGGGGTTGCCGTGGACCCAAACCAAACCTAGGGTTTGCGACACAGTAGGTGCTTCAAGTAGCTTCTGTTTAGTATTGGGTAGGTGGGCAAAACGTTTGGGCACAATAGTCGCTAGGTCACCAGCCATAGCGTGAAAAGCCAATTGAAAAATAGAATTTGATTCTAAAACTGGCTGGCATTGCACCCCAGCCTCTGCAAACGCATCGTCCATAATTTTTCTTTCACGCATTGATTTAGACAGTAAGCAAAGGGGCAGTTTGCTAGCCTCAGCCCAAGAAATAGTGGGGCTATCATCTAACCAATCGTTATCTGGCAACAGCAGATACAAAGGCTCTTCGTATAATGCCATAGTCACAAATCGATCGAGGGCGGGGTTTTCTAGGTAAGTTACCCCAATGTCTATTTCAAAATTCGTTAAGCCTAAAACTAGTTGATCAATACCAATAAACTGAATGTCTAGTTGCACTGATGGGTAGCGTTTTTGAAACAACTGACTTACGGTTGGAAATAAAGGGCAACTCAGTGGAGTAGCACCAATACGCAGGCGTCCGTTCAAATCACTGCGCATGATACTCAACTCTTCCAGCATTGCTGATCTGTCTGCCAATAATCGCTTAGCCCATGTAACTACTCGCTTTCCTTCTTCGGTAAAGCCCTCAAACTTTTGTTGGCGGAGAATGAGTGGAATGCCCAATTCTTTTTCTAGGCTTTTAATGGCACTAGACAAACTAGGCTGAGAAACATGGCACTTTTCAGCCGCTCGACCGAAATGTTTTTCTTGTTCTAACGCAACTAAATATTGAAATTGTCTTAAAAACACGACTAACCTCTTGTTTTTATTAGTTAAAGTTAATTATCTGTCATTGATAAGATATGGCGTATTGCAATTAGCTATGACTCACTCTATCACTAAGGGTGTCTATGTTGTCAATATCTTGTAGTATAAAAGTAACAAAAATTAAATCGTCAATGACCCCGTTATGTTTTTAACTCCTCTTTTAACAACTGTCGTCTTTTTTGTCGGTCTGCTGATTGGTAGCGTGGGTATTGGTGGTGTGCTTTTGGTGCCCGCACTCAAATTTATGGGCGGTATAGATTTACATTCAGCCATTCCTGCCTGCATGCTAAGTTATATGGTCACTGGTTCAGTAGGAGCGTTTATCTACGCGCGTCATGGAACCATTAATTGGTCGATGGCAATCAAAGTATGCGCAGGAGCTTTGCCTGGAGCATACCTAGGGGCTTATTTTCTACCTTTTTTTCGAGCTGATGTACTTGAAGTTCTTATTGCAGTTCTGATTCTTGCATCTGGGGCCAACTCTTTATTGCGTAAAGCGTCAGATCAGCAATTTACCCCACGCATAGAAAATAACACGCCGTTACTTGTTATTGGGTTGGTCGCAGGTATAGGGTCTTCATTAAGTGGAACAGGTGGGCCTCTGCTATTAATCCCCATTCTTATCTGGTTTAAGGTGCCCGTATTAATTGCCATTGGCTTGTCTCAGGTTATTCAAATTCCTATCTCAGCTGCGGCGAGTGTAGGTAATTTTTTACATGGTGATATTGATATTAAGCTAGCGGCCATGCTGGCTTTAGCCATGGTTGGTGGCTCACTAGTAGGGGCCAAATTAGTGCACCGCCTGCCTGTAGATAGTTTAAAGACATTAGTGGCCTGGCTACTGATTAGTGTCGCAATGGCGATGTTAGTGCGCTTCTACCTGCATTTCTAGCAGCAGCAAGACACCAAATCGGCTACTACCTAGTCTAGATAAAGGCAGATAGCGTAATTTTCTAATGAGCTTCTGTGTTGTCTTCCCCCTTAATTCATTTTTTTTATGTGTTTGAAAAATTCCGTCTTTAGGCCAAAGCTATCACTTGATAAAAACTATCTGTTTGACTCTTTTTAGGCCCATTGCCTATGATTGCTGCAAGTTTAAAAGTGCGCCAAAAAAGTGCTTTGTATAAAAAAATCAATTAATGAGCGGAGAATGCCATGACAGACTTATCAGTACCAAGAAAGAAAATCACCATACGCGGCCTGCAAAAGAAAATGCAGGAAGGCGAGGGTATCGTGCAAATGGCCATCTATGACTACCGCAGTGCAGTGATCGCGGATCGTTTGGGCATAGATATCCTTTGCGTTTCTGATACAGGAGGCATGGTGCTGTTTGGTCATGAGTCTACCGTTACCGTTAGTTTTGAAGAAGTAATGATGATGTCCCAAGCTGTTGACCGTGGCAGTAAGTATGGCTTACGCATGGTAGACATGCCTTACTGGAGTTTCCATGTTTCTCCTGAACAAGCGGTTGAGAACGCAGGAAAATTTATATCCCGAGCCAACGCAGAAGTAATGAAGTGCGAAGGTAACCAACACCACGCAAAAAATATTGAAGCCATTGTTAAAGCGGGCATTCCAGTTCAAGGCCACATTGGCGTTACACCTATGCGTATGCCTCAGTTAGGTGGTTTTTTCGCTCAAGGTAAGACCTCTGATCGTGCCAAAGAATTAATCGATGACGCGATGGCCATGGTCGATGCCGGTTGTTTTTCAATTATGTGCGAAGTCACGAGCCAAGAAGTATGTGAATATTTGACTGAAATACTTCCTGTTCCTGTGATCAGCTTGGGTGCTGGTAATAGGGCTCATGGCGTGCACATTATTACCTCAGATCTATTCCATCTTTATGAAGAGCACACTCCTCGTCATTCAAAGATTTACCATGACCTTATTCCAATTATGGAAAATGTATTTACTCAGTATCGTGATGAAGTTAAATCACGAGTTTATCCTGGGCCAGAGCACACGGTTTATATGAACGACCAAGAAATTGCGAAGTTCGCTAAAGAAATGAACTGGGAAACCAAATTAGCTGAGTTAGACGCAGCCCGCAAATAGGGTTATCTAAGTCAAATTTTTTTTAACTTACCGGTGAGGTAACATTATGTCATCAAGAAATCATACCCAATGGAATGCTACTCCTGACTTGCAGCGTGGTGAGTGGGTAGATAGTAGAATTTATTCAGACGAGCAAATTTTTGAAGACGAGCTGAACAAGATCTGGAAGAAGACCTGGATCCCTGTTTGTCATGAATCGGAGCTTAAAGAGGCGTACTCTTTTCGCACCATGACCATCGCGCGCGAGCCTGTTATTGTTGTGCGTGGCAAAGACATGGTGGTACGAGCATTCCTAAATGTGTGTCCTCACAGGGGCAACATGATTGAGCGACGGCCTTCTGGTAATTACAAAAAAGGAACACCTTCAGGCACACCTAAGACAATGACATGCATGTTCCATGCATGGAGTTTCGATATGAAAGGCAAGTGTGTGAACATCTCACGCAAAGAGGCGGGCTACCAAGACCGTTTAAATGAAGATCAGGTAGGCTTACGTGAGCTAAAGTGTGAAGTTTACTTTGGTGGGTTTGTCTGGGTGAGTCTAAACGATGACATTGGCGTGACAGTTGCAGAATTTGCTAAAGGTTCGCTTGACGTGCTGCTTCCCTCTTTATCTGAAGAGCCATTGGAGGTCTTTCACTATCATAAGGCAATCATTCCCTGCAATTATAAACTGTGGCATGACACAAACTGTGAGTTCTATCATGATTACCTGCATTATCATAATCGGATCACCGGTTTCAACGATGCCTATTTTGCGCGTAAGAATAATGGTTTTGATGGTGGCCACATTAACGTGGGCAGTTTTGAAGTTCAGTACGAAAACTACGAGGGATCTCACGGACGGGAGGAGCTTTCCTTCCCTCATCTGCCACCCAATCACTGGTACATGATAGACATGTTTCCTGGAGTGAACTTTAACCTGCGTGGTTCAGCCTTGCGGTGCGACTTAATGACACCACTGGGTCCCAATTCCGTCATGATTGAGTTCCGGGGCCTTGGCCTTGCCAGTGACTCTAAGAAAGATCGCCAAACTCGGATTGACCACCATAATTCCATTTGGGGTCCGTTCGGACGTAACTTGCACGAAGATCTCTTGGCTGTGACTGGCCAAGGTGCGTCTATGCACCCGCTGGCAGAAAGTCGCAAAATTCTCCACGGGCGCCATGAAAATGAAACGATCCATGATGAGAATGGTATGCGCCATTATTATGAAGAGTGGGGTAAGTTGCTAGATCGGAATCCAAGTGACCCAATGCAAAAGTTTAAGCCATATCCTGAGTTCAAGGAACAAGTTGCTCAGCGAGAGGCTGCTGCTGCCGTAGAGTAGATGGCTAACTAGGAAGAAATTGGCAGGTAAGCAAATAGCTAGCCTGCCATTTTTTTGAAAATAAAATAAGTTTTTGGAGGTCTCCATGGCTGCAAGTAATAACGAAATACAACAAAAAATAAGAGAGCTAATCTATAATACATGTATCCATCTAGATGACTACCAGTGGGAGGAGTGGCACGATAACTGCTCAGAAAATTTCAATTACGCCATTAAAGCCTATAGTCCAGAAGTCCAGGCAGATATTAAGTATCACGGTGGTGATAAGGAATACATGGAATCAATTACGAAACTTTTGAACAAGCATAATAGTGATCAGTCGCCTTTAAGGCGCCATTGCACTGTGTATAGGGTAGATGTGGCGGAGGATGGAAAATCTGCTACTGCGATAAGTTCACTGGTAGTGCACCAGACACAGCTAGATGGAGTAAACTCCCATGTTGATGCTGGAACAACAAGCGTGTTTCTAGTAGGCAGATACAATGACAAATTTGTCATTGATAAAGACAGTATTAAATTTGAGGATCGGGAAGTTCGCTTGGATACGCGCCGCCTAGATAAAGGCACGCACTGGCCAATCTAATTCCCACCCTAATCAGGAAGTAAAATTATGAGCTGGAAAGCAGCCTGCCCCGCGGGCGATGTCAAGCAAGATAAAATAAAAGAGTGCACCATCGATGGTGTAGAAATTATTCTTGTCAATGTTGGGGACGGTTTTAGAGCCTATCCGCCCGTTTGTCCCCACATGGAACAGTATTTAGAAGGCTCTGGAATTTGTGCCAATAATGTAATGACCTGTGACCGGCATCTTTGGCAATGGGATATGAAAACAGGTGAGCCTTTGGGACCTGCTGAGAAGCCTTTGCTTATATATGACACGAAAGAGGAAGACGGACAGGTCATGGTTTTCATTGATGAAGAGCTCGAGTATGACTTCGATGACGATGATGATGACTAAAGGGGGCTTGCAGTGGATCGCACTGCCAGTACCAATAATAAGAACAAGTTAATGGATAGAGCCCGATTTCAATAGGCACTGTTGACCGGAGTGAAGCTATGTTAATAGAGATTGAAAAGAAGTCTAAAACCTACCGTTTTGAAGCTAATGCAGGGGAAAAGATCCTCCATGCAGGCTTACGAGCAGGGGTACCTTTGCCATTTGAGTGTGCTTCTGGGACATGTGGCTCTTGTAAGGCTAGGGTGAACGAAGGGGACATTGACGAGGGATGGCCAGAAGCACCAGGTAAAGAGAATTTCAAGGCTGCAAAGCGCGAAATGCTTATGTGTCAGTGTGTCGCTCAAACCAATTGTAACTTGACTGTCCCATCAAAAATTAAGGCCTTTCGTGAGGATGACTTAATTCCAGATCATCATTTAGGGATGATAACTCAATATGAAAAATTGACCAGGGATGTTTTGAGGTTTGAAGTTAGGCTGCCCGAAGAAATAACATTTCATGCGGGTCAATTTTTTGTTTTACAGGTGCCAGGAGTAGAAGGCTTCAGAGCCTACTCGATGGTTAACTATGCTCCGAGTTCAGATAAGCTTGAATTCATAATTAAGCAGTTTCCTGGTGGGAAACTGTCGGACTGGGTGTTTGAGTCTGACCGCTCAAATGAGGAAATAAAAGTCTTTGGGCCATTGGGTCGCGCAACGTTTCACCCAGATGAGTCCAAGGACCTATTCATGATTGCTGGAGGTTCGGGCATTGCTGGGTTAATGTCGATTCTAGAACATGGCAGCCAGGTCAATCACTTTAAAAACCACCGGGCGAGTTTATATTTTGGAGTTCGGACTCCTGAGGACATGTTTTTTGCTGACAGGCTGCAGGCTGTAAAAGCAAAATTTCCAAACAATATTTCAATAAATATAGCCTTTTCTATTGAACCACCGACCGAGGAGCAGTTAGTTGGTGCCGATGGTATTAATTACTCGTTTGGAATGGTTCATGAAATAGCGTTACCAGCTGTGGAAGAGGGTGGAGAGGGCACGATACATTATCTGGCTGGTCCAGCACCAATGGTAGATGCCTTAATAAGACCTCTAGTACTTGATTCTAAAATCCCTGCAGACGGGATACGTTATGACAAGTTTAATTAGTTCTGTGCAAGTGATCGACTAATCGTCCAAGCAGGCAATCATGCAGCTGGACTTAGATCGCCCTTTAGATTCGTTGAATTGTTTAAAAATTGAAGGGCATCATGAATTGATCCCTTTAATGTTTTAAAAATGATCAAATATATGAAATAGGCAAAATAAATAAATCACTTAATCCTACATTAGGTTAAATCTTTAACCGTTTATTTAGAGTTAATTTATTGCTTCAAAATGAAGCTAACATATTCAATTTAAATGGGTTAATTACTCTAAAACTTTTTTTTAAACGCTAAAATCACTTGTCATTTGGGTAGAAAGTGGGATTGATTCAAGCGGTTTTTGTTGATTAACAACCTCTTGTTTGTCTGAGAGCGAAAGGTTTTTACTTGTGTCCGACCTACATGATAGGTTTAATCAATGGCTCAATTGAAATTAAAGTATTTACAATGAAGATTCAATGGTTTACAAATGAGGTACGATCTGGTGCGGAAGGTTTAGTGAAGGTATTGGATTGATAAAAGGATGTAATAAAAAAAATAACTAATCTGGAGTGTAATTATGAGAACTCAGGTTCGCAATATTCAAAATAAACTAACTGCAGCAATGCTGGTAATGGGTCTAGCAGCTGCGGGTTCAGTAAATACTGCAAATGCCGCAGAAATTGACTTTGGCAACGTAGGTGATCCGATCGACCTTGTTGTTGGCTACCAGCCATATTACACCGAGGCTTGGTCCGGTGTGGTAATGAAGGGCAAAAAATTCTATGAAAAGTATTTACCAGCAGGTTCTACTGTAGAATTCCAAATTGGTTTGGCAGGTGGTGTTATAGTAAACGCTATGTTGGCTGGTAAGCAGCATATTGGTTACATGGGCGATATGCCAGCTATTGTTGCCACTACAAAAGAACGTGTTGCAGATGTTCGAATTGTAGCAACAGCAGGATTAGCGATGGACCAGTGTAATAATATGCTGGTTAGAACAGATGCTCCTGAGTTTGCTAATTCAGACGAAGCAATCCAATGGATGGATGGCAAGACTGTTGCTGTTCCCAAGGGTGCATGTACAGACCGATTTGCTCTAGCTGTGTTTGAAAAGAAAAACATCAAGCCAGCTGAGTATCTAAACCAAAACATCGAAGTTATCACCAGTGGATTCCGTGCTGGTAAATTAGATGCTGCAGCAATCTGGGAGCCTACAGCTTCTCGCCTTGTAGAAGAAGGTCTAGCTCGTAAGGTTGCCACAGGCGCTTCTGTAGATGAGAACGACGGTGGTTTCATCGATATGCGTGGTGACTTAATCGACCAACGCCCTGATGTGGTTAAAGCGTGGTTGAACGCTGAGCTTGACGCTCAATTGTTTATGTCTGATCCAGCCAATAACATGGCTATTGTGAAGATGGCCGCTGAACAAACTACGGGCTTTGATGAGTTTGTACTTTGGAAGGCAATGGTAGGAAGTACGCCAAAAGCCCAAGGTGGTACAGATGTTCGAAACGAAATGGCATTTGCTATTACGCCAAAGGCGCTAGCTTTGATTACTACGGCGACTACTTTCTTACATTCAATCAAGACGATCAAGGTCGACACTTTACGTGACGATGCAATCGAGACACGCTTTACAGAAGAAATTTTGAAAGAGCGTGGATTAACTGCACCTGTTGGTCAAATGATGGCGTTGCCTGATTCAGCTTTCCCTGGCTAAACTAGCGTGAGTGAGAGTAGTAATTTATGGGGCTTTAACATTTTCCTTAAACGTGGTTATTAAAACGCCATTGTTTGAAGCCCCATTTACTGCATTATTGCTCCCACTACCTAGTGGGAGCAATATATATACTGATCTTCGAAGTACACACCAAATAAAGCTAATGAATATCACTTTTATTGATGGGTCGTACGTCGAACTAATTTTATCCCTGAAAAGACGCTCCTAGGGTCTTACAAGGATTAACCTATTTATTTTGAGCTGGATAATATGAGTCAATCTAACACGACAATGAACTTGACGATGTATCGTATTTCATCTTGGTTAAAAAGCCCAAAACCTTATCTGATGTTTATTGGTTTTGGTTTTGTTCTTTCATTTTGGTACTTTTCAGTAGAAGTATGGAAATTACCTCGTTTTCAAGACATGCCTGCGCTAACAGAAGTGCTTGAAGAGTGGTTTAGTAAGGACCCTTACTACGGCCTGTCTGTTTACACCCCCGAATACTATAAACACATTGGCATTAGTCTTCGCCGTATTGCCTATGCGTTTTGCCTCGCAACAGCGTTAGGGGTCCCTCTAGGACTATTTTTAGGCTGGTCGCAAAAGTTAAGAGAATATATCTTTCCACTGTTTGAGCTCTTGCGCCCAATTCCAGTGCTTGCATGGGTTCCATTAGCAATTATTATGTTTAGTGGTTCTGAAACCCCCGTCATTTTCCTAACCTTTTTGGCTTCATTTTTCGCCACAACGTTGAATACAATGTTGGGAGTAGAATCTATTGATGAGGAATACAGCAGGGCAGCCTACTGCTTAGGTGCAAGCCGCTGGCAAACGTTCGTGCATGTTGTGGTTCCTGGCGCGATGCCCTACATATTTACTGGACTGCAAATCTCTATCGGTGTGGCTTGGTTCTCACTGGTGGCCGGAGAAATGGTTTCTGGCCAATATGGCTTGGGATACATAATAAATACCGCTTACATAATGGTCCAATACTCACAAATCATCATTGGTATGATTACGTTGGGTTTGTTCGGCTACATAACTAGTGCTTTAGTGCGTGTAGCGGGTGATTATATGATGCAATGGAGAGTGCGTGAACTTGCACTAGGTGGAGATTAATAAATGAGTACTTTAGAAAAAAACGATTCAATGCCGACCACGGGTGCGATTCGAATCGAAGATGTAGTTAAGGTTTATGACCCAGATGGAGCCGCAGTGATGGCTGTGGACCATTGCTCTATTGATATCCCAGCTGGTGAGATCTGCATGATTGTTGGTCCATCAGGCTGTGGCAAAACCACGTTGCTGAATACCATTGCAGGCTTTCATGGCTTAACGTCAGGTCATATATATTTAGATGATGAGGTTTTGTGTGGTCCAGGCAAGGAAAAAGCTGAGCCTGGCTCAGACAGGATTGTAGTGTTTCAAAATGGTGCATTATTCCCATGGAAAACTAATCTGGACAATATTGCCTTTGGACCCATGATGGAAGGCAAGCTGAGTAAAGCTGAAATTTATGATAAGGCCCGAAGAATGATGGTTGATGCGGGCTTGGAAGGGACTGAGGACTCATACCCTGGAGAAGTTTCATCTGGCCTAAGGCGTCGCGTAGAAATTGTTCGAGCGTTGATGAACGAGCCCAAGGTATTGTTATTCGATGAGCCCTATCGTGCCTTAGATTCGTTAACCAAGTCAGTTATGCACGAAGCACTGTTAGATATTTATTACAAGAATAAAGTGACTATCTTCTTCATCACCCATGATTTGGAAGAGGCTATTTTTCTTGGTCATAGATTGATTATTATGTCTTCGCGTCCTTGCAAACCAAAGAAAATTGTTGAAGTGGATATTCCACATCCGCGAGATTATAGCGTGCTTACAAGCCCACGCTTCCGTGAAATCATGAATGAAGCCAAAGGCGTGGTTAACGAAGAGGCTCGGAAGGCATTTGAAGCTGGTGAGAAAGAAGGTTAAAACAATGACTATTAATAAATTTTTAAGTAAGCTTTCAGGACGTGCTGCTCTTAGAGGCGTAATTGCTATCGTTATTTTTATCGCTATATGGGAATTTGGATCGAGGTCCTTAGATCTAATTGGCTGGCGTATGCCCTTTGTAGGTTTAATACCTCCACCTAGTGATGTGTTAGCCAGTTGGACAGGCTTATTTATGGAGCCTAGTTACTGGCAGAGCTGGTATATGAGCTTTTTACGAGTTTTTACTGGCTTTATAGTGGCAATGATTGTGGGCATTCCTCTTGGATTGTATATGGCAATTAATAGAACATTCTATGGCATTGCTTTCCCTTCGTTTGAGATTTTACGTCCAATTCCACCGCTCGCTTGGGTGCCTGCGTCGATTATATTTTGGCCTACGCAAGAAATGTCGATTGCCTTTGTCACCTTTCTTGGTGCTTTCTATACCATAGTAATTAATGTATTGGGCGGTGCTAGTTCGATCAACCGTCAATATTTGCAGGCTGCTCAGTCTATGGGTGCCAGTCAAAGAGACATCTTTAGGCGTATCGTCCTACCTGCAACCTTGCCCTCAATTGTGGTGGGTTCAGCAGTAGGCATGGGCATTACTTGGGAGGTTGTTGTTGCGGCAGAAATGATCTCTGGTGGAGGGGCAGGTGGTGGCGCAAGTGGTGGCCTTGGCTTCTTCATTTGGAGTTCCTATGTTGGTGGTTCTTACGAGCAAATTATTGTTGGCATGATCAGCATCGGCATCGCAGGTTATATTAGTAGCGAGTTATTAAGAAAACTAGGTGGGCGTTTTACCCCTTGGTTGAAAACACGTTAAGCAGTTAAAAAAAACTAAACTCAAACCTAATATGAAAGATTATTTAATCTTGAATCGAGATTCTGGAATTATTTATGTCAACAACTAAAAAAAGTAACGAAATTATTGCCACAAATGTAAGTAAAACATTTGGTGCAGGTCCTTTTGCGAAAGAAGTGATTAAAGACTGCTCCTTTACTATAGAAAGTGGCAAACTTACTGTGATGATTGGCCCATCGGGCTGTGGAAAGAGTTCTTTAATACAGCTCATTGCTGGTTTTGATCAACCTACATCAGGTTCAATCACTATTGGTGGTCGGCCAATAGAGGGACCTGGAAAAGATCGCTTAGTGTTGTTTCAGGAATCGGCTTTATTTCCATGGATGACAACGTGGGATAATGTTATGTACGGTCCACGTGCGCGTGGCGAAGATGCGGATGCGTCTGAGGCTCAAGCTGAGTTTTTGCTTAAAAAAGTTGGACTAGAAGCTTTTAGAGATAAATACCCAGCTCAATTATCAGGTGGCATGCAACGTCGTGCTGAACTCGCCCGCGCGATGATTAATAAGCCTGAAGTAATGATCTTGGACGAGCCATTTCGTGGGCTAGACCATATGTCTAAAGAATTGATGTGGGAATATTATGCCGCTCTGTATGAAGAAGACCGTAATACTAACTTCTTTGTTACAACCGACATAGATGAGGCTATTTTTCTTGCGGATCGTCTTTTGATCATGACTAACTTACCTACATCGACCCGATCAGTCATTGAAATTGATATCCCCCGGCCAAGAAACATAGAAGCAATGGCAGATCTTAAACAAGCGAATGACATCAAAACTGAGGTCATGACCCTGTTACATGAGGAAGCAATGAAGTCCTTCTCTGGCGGCAGCGCTGCTGCAGCTGATTTCCTTGATGCCTATTCTAAAAGAGCGGGTTGATCAGTGGATGTTCAACGCGCAGTATGGGCTCTTCTAAATGCTTGAGGTACTGCTGCAACGCTCTACGGTTGTATCCTTAGCGGTTATTGGGGGTTTATTGTCCCTCTGTGTGACCGTGTTGGCATCTCGTGGGGCCTTGTCAGAAAACGCTATTAAGAATTTAAACAAGCTCGCCTATGGGTTTATGGGGCTGAGTATGCTGCTATTTATCGCTGCAGGGTTAAGGAATTAATGAGTTGGTTGTGATGCCCCATTACTAATCTAAGTCAGTCGGTCTCAATTAATCGCTAGCATAAAGTTTTTATAGATGGTTTGAGCGCTGTTTAAACACAGATCCATGCTCTTATCCGCATCCTGTTTAAGGCGAGGCAAAGCCCCTTCACCAAGGGTCTCTTCTAAAGCTTGGGCATAAGCGGGTATAGCACCCCAGTTGTCGATAGTATCAGGCTCTATTTCAACATGATATTGCATGGACCAAGCATGCAACCCAATTCTCATGGCTTGAATAGAGCAAACATCAGATTTAGCCAACACTACAGCACCTTCAGGCGCTTGGGCTACCTTAACTGAGTGCCACTGAAGGCATTTTTGGGTTGGGGCCGTGCCTTTAAAAAGTGGATCCACTAAACCTTCCGTAGTTAACTCAACTTCAAGCACACCAATTTCAGGCGTTTTTTGAGGCCCACATGTACCTCCAAGGGCATCGGCAAGTAACTGATGTCCTAGACACAGGCCTAGATAGGGTTTGCCCAGATCTTTTACCCAATGACGGATAGCGACTTTTTCTTCAACTAGCCAAGGATGTTCCTCAACGTCCCAGATATCCATGGGCCCACCCATAACCCAAAGGGCGTCATAAAGTTCAAAACTTGGAATTTTATCACCGCGATGAAGGTATACCGCATCCCATGGGATATTATCTGCCGCTAAAAACTGCCTTAGTGAACCTGGATGTTCGCAATCAACATGCTGAAAAACAAGTACGCGCATAGGTAGACTCCTGATTAACTGCCTCAAAGCAGACTATGGTTATAGTAATACGAAACCCAGTTAATATGAAGTTGATAGGCTCCACTTAATTTGATCATCAGGCGATGTTATTTAATATACGTTTATTTTTAGTCTGCTAGTTTGGGGTGTAAATAGGCTTGAGGGTAATGCATAGGCCGCAATGGTCGTAAGGGAATACCGTGATTCCAAGAACATCCAAAATAGCCCTGTAACAATGAATTAATTAATGACTAGCAAGGCGCTGCCTCACATGTTTATAGGGCTTGACTTGAGTGCGGCTTTAAAATCACCAGAGGACCATTGGCGGCGTGTGCGTCTGCGGGTTCATGGGTGGCTAACAATACAGGTATGAGGCGCAGTCGTGCTTGGTCAAACAAAAATTCACGCATGGTGTGTCTTAGGTCTAAATCGAGCTTAGAAAAAGGTTCATCCAGTAATAATGCTTGGGGCTGGGCTAGAAGAGCACGCATTAGCGCCACTCTGCTTTGCTGACCTCCTGATAAGGTTTGAGGATGTCTGTGGTAAAAATCGGTTAGCTGAGCTTGATCTAAAGCCTGTTCTACAAGTAAACGCCGTTGTTTTGTATCGCCCACTTTTGCTTTTAGGCCAAATGCCAAATTGTCACCCACAGTTAAATGTGGGAACAATAAGGGGTCTTGAAACAGAATGCCAATGTGACGTTCAGCAACGCGCATGTGGGTGACTTCTTGGGCATTTAATACAAGCTTGCCAGCGATCCGAAAGTCACTGCTTAAGTGCCCACCAATCGCATTAAGCAAGGTTGATTTTCCCACGCCTGAAGGTCCCATAACACACGCCACTTCTCCTTTAGCAATGGCAAAGTCAACTGGTGTAAAGAGGTTTTGGCCTTGGCGGTTAATCACACTGAACTTGCTTAATTCTAAACTCAAAATTTTCTACTCATCATATTATTTCATGTGTTTTAACGTGACCCATCTAGGTAGCAATAAGGCACAGGAGTATGCCAATAATGGCACCAAAGCCTGCAGTAAACCATAGACCCCCACTAAGCGGCGATCTGCACCTGAGGCTAAGCTAACCGCCTCTGTGGTCAGGCTTTCAACACGGCCTGCTCCTATTAACAAAGTAGGCAGATACTGGCTAATTGAAACAGCCATGCCTATGGCCCAAGCAATTAATAATGGCCTGAGCAGTAAACTAAGTTTTATACGCCATAAACAAGTCCAAGAAGAGCTTCCTAAACTTTTAGCAACAGACAAATAGCGTTGATCCAAAGCTCGCCATGAATCCACCAAACTCAACATGACGTACGGAAAGACAAATAACAAGTGGGCCCAAATGACAGTTCCAATACCGCCACTAAGGCCTAAACGTAAAAAACTTACTTTTAGGCCATATAAAAATGCTATTTGAGGTACAAGTAATGGCAAATATATAAACCAAAGGGTCGCACGATAAAAATGGCCACCAAAGCGATCCTGTACCTCTAGCCAGATAACCGCGAGCATCAATGCCAAACCACTACTAATGAGGGCAGTAATTAAACTATGCTTTAAAGCCAAAGGCCACTCAGTCAAAAGCTGTAACCAATAATCAAAAGACCAACTTGTGGGCCAAGCCTCGGGGAAAGACCAGCGCCATGTGATGGACCATATGGCCAGCACCAATAACGACAATAAACCGAGTATAAAGCTAATAGGCAGGGCTGTTATTAAGGTTGTTCCAAGCAAGGTCCATTTGCTGGCACGTCCGCCTGATCTAATGCTCACCTTGTTAATCAGCATTAACCCACGCACACACACTTCCCATAATAAAATACTCACCACCATGAGCATGGCCAGACTTATAGCGGCTGCTGATGCGGGTAACAGCATCTGCGCATTAGCATCGGTATACAAACGCATAGTGACAAGGGCTAAAGTGGGTGGATTATTAGGGCCTAATATCTGAGCCATATCAACTGTTGAAAGAGCATAAACCAACACCACCATGACGGGTAACCGTATTAACGGATATAACTGGGGAATAATTATTTTTCTCCAGGCTAAGCTATGGCTATAACCCAAGCTCTGGGCTAGGGACATTTGCTTAGCGACGTTAATCTGCTTAAGTGCTACGAGGCAAACCAACCATAAAAAAGGCAATTCTTTGATGACTAGGCCCAAGGTTAGGCTTAAACCCCACAAGTCCTGCACGGTAGCCCAGTCTGGAGGCAAGGTCCAATCTGTTAGCCAAGGGCTAAACCAGCGAACTAGCCAGCCAGAAGGTGCAATTAAAAAGGCAAGGCCAATGGCAATGGCGGCATGAGGGGCTGCTAAAACGGGCACTATGATGAGCTGCACTAAAGGTTTGAGTCTACCCAAAAAAGATAGTTTCAGTGAGCTATTATATACCCAAGAACTTCCAAAAATTGCTAATAATAGAGCCATAATAGTTGCTGCAAACCCACTAAATAGTGTCAATCTTAAGCTGCTAATAAGGCCTGGAAGTTGCCATAGCTGCTGCCATGCGTTAACACTAAAGCTATGTCGTCCAAGGGCAGGTAAAATGCCAAAAGCCGCTCGCAATGCTTCACCCAGTCCAATAACAACGGGTAATAAAATGCTCATCCCCAAGGCGATCAACATTAACAGTTTTGGCCAATGGCTAGATAACATTACTGACTATATCGCTGACTCCATTGTTGTTTTAGCTTTACGCTCCAACTGGCATGGGGTTCAAGTAAGGTGGGGCCTAAATCAGTAAGTGTGGGTAAGGCCTCAGACGTTGGCAAGTCGGCAAAGACTTGAGCTTGAGTCTCGTTGAACTGTGTCGGGTCAAGTACGGAAAAACTGCCTAAAATATTGATGTTTTGCATGTGCGCTTGGGTTTCTGGTTGCAGTAAAAAATTAGCCACTAACTTTGCTGCTGCTTTATGGCTAGCGTTGTATGGAATAGCGACGAAACTGACATTCCCCAGGGAACCTAGGCTTGGTACGAATATTCGCGCGCTAGTAGGCAGCAAACCACTGGCGATTCCAGCAGCGGCAGCGGCAGGGTCAAACGCCATAGCAATATCTATGGCTCCGTCACTTAACATTTGTTGTTGGATAGATTCATTTTCTGGAAAATTTTTCCCAGCACGCCACAGGTGGGGTTTTATCGCATCATACCAGCGCCACAATGGGGCTGTTGCTGTTATAAATGCCTGCTCTGTAGCGGGCTGTTGTAACAAGCTGACGTCAGGAGTTAATTCAATTAAAGCTTGTTTTAAAAAGGTAGTACCCATAAAGTTACTCACCACAGGGTGAGTTAAACGTCCTGGGTTTGCCTTTGCCCAAGTCAGCATTTGCGCCATTGATAAAGGCGCTTTGGTGACTCTTTTGCTATCAACTATAAATACAAAACGGGCTAAACGCCAAGGTACCTCTAGACCTGCAACCGCCTCAGTAAAATCGACTGTAGCAGGAGCGTTAGGGCTTAAATCAAGGTACTTTGCGTTCGGTAAATCAGCAACAAAAGGGCCATGCAATAACTCTTGCTCTTTCATAGCTAAGAAATTGGCTCCATTAATCCAAACCATATCCACTGCGCCATCTGTATTTTGACCTGCAGCTTTTTCTGCCAACACTTGAGTGACTGCTTCTGAAGTGGAGGATAATTTGACTTGCTTCACTTTTACATCATATAAAATCTCAGTTTGCTCTCCTACCCAAGTGATAAAATCGTTAGTTCGAACATCGCCTCCCCAAGCGTGCCAGTAAACAGTATCGCCAGCACCCTGGTCGATGGTTTGTTGCCACTTAGGGGTAGGGGCAGAGGTAGGGGTAGCGTTAGCATGAGTCAGTTGGCTTAAAAGGCCCAAACTAGTCATTAATAAAATGATACTTAGTTGTGTGGCCCGTGAATAGTTCAAAAGTGTCATCATTATTATGGTCTCTCATTATTATGGTAAATAGTAATGTTCAATCAGCGAGAAGATGCCAACCTTGTAGCCAACGACTTAAAGTAGTCAGTCCACAGACAAACGCAAAGCCGTAAGCTAAGGGGGTAAATAAGTCTGGCCAAAGGCAAAAAGCAACAAACACAGCAATGGTTTCAGCCCCTTCAGTAAGACCTCCTAAATAGTATAGACCTTTGCTTGGAAATTTTTGAGCATGCAGTTTGCGCTTTTGAGCCATCAAAGAAAATGCCAAAAATGATGATCCTGTACCTACGAATGCAGCTAATAACACTGCCGCAGCAAGGGCATTCTCAGTCACGTTAGCCAGTGCAAAACCCAGTGGTATTGTGGCATAAAATACAAAATCCAAGGCAATGTCTAAAAATGCACCACGATCAGTAGCGATCGTTAGGCGCGCTACTTCACCATCGATGCCATCTAATACCCGGTTGAGCAATATAAACACTAAGGCCCAAGTATATTGTTGAGACGCTAACAGAGGCAGGGCAACGATGCCTAACAGGAAGCCAGTGATAGTGACCTGGTCTGCACGCACGCCAAAGGTAACTAAACCTAAAGCAATAGGCCGCAGCAGTCTGCGCTGTAAAGGCAGTAATTTGGCGTCAATCATGAGCGGCGCCATGTGTGGTATCGTTTTAACCAAAGCAGCAGTTTAGGGTTAACTTGATTGCGCTTCCATTCTCCAGCTACATATTTGTTGGCTTCTGCCATGGTGGGATAAATATGAATGGTACCTAGCACTTTGTTTAATCCGAGGTTGTATTTCATAGCGATTACAAACTCAGCAATGAGTTCGGCAGCGTGGGCACCAACAATGGTAACGCCTAATATTTTGTCTTTTCCCGGCACCGTTAAAACTTTGACGAAGCCTTTGGCAGAGCCATCGCAGATGGCCCTGTCTAAATCATCAATACCATAACGAGTCACTTGGAAAGCGATGCCTTGTTGGATTGCTTCTTGTTCGTTAAGTCCAACTCTTGCCACTTCAGGGTCAACAAAAGTGGCCCAAGGCATGACACGATAGTCCACTTTAAAGCGCTTGAATTGCCCAAATAAAGCGTTTACACAGGCATACCAAGCTTGATGGGCGGCAGCATGGGTAAATTGATACGGCCCAGCAACGTCACCCGCAGCATAGATGTTAGGAAATAAGGTTGCCAAATAATCATTCGTTTGCACCACTTTATCAGTGGTAATTCCAAGTGCCTCTAAACCAAAACCTTTCAATCTAGGAGCCCGTCCTACAGCGACAATAATTTGGTCAAAGTTAATGCGCCTAATCTGTCCTTGGTGTGCCACTTCAAGCCACTTATCCTCGTTGCCCTCCAGTTTGGTTACACCACAACTCAAGGCTGTATGGTCTGTCAGCACTTTAACACCATCATGTTGTAATGCCTCTTTTACAAATTGGGAGACCTCCACGTCTTCCCGTATCATGAGGCGATTGAGCATTTCTACTTGAGTCACCTGAGATCCTAACCGAGCAAAAGATTGGGCCAGTTCACAACCAATGGGGCCACCTCCAAGTATCACGAGACGTTGAGGGGGCTTATCTTCATAACGCAATTTCTCCCACAAAGTGTCTGAAGTGAGATAGCCAGTTGTATCTAACCCAGGTAAAGCGGGCACAAAGGGTGCAGCGCCTGTGGCTATTATAATGCTACGGCTAGTGAGTTGAGTAATGCTGCCATCGGCATGAGTGATGTCTAACTTCCATGGGCTAGTTAACTTCGCGTGACCTTGTAATACTTCAACACCCAAAGATTGGTAGCGTTCAATGCTGTCGTGTGGGGCAATGGCAGCAATCACTTGGTGTATGCGCTGCATCACTTTATTAAAACTAAAGCTGGGGTTGGACGCCTCAAGGCCAAAACGATCCGCGTGTTTAATCTGGTGCGCCACCTTGGCACTTTTAATCAGAGCCTTGGATGGAACACAACCGTAATTGAGGCAGTCACCACCCATTTCTCGGGTTTCGATTAGGGTGACCTTAGCACGCACCACAGCGGCGATGTAAGCCGAAACCAACCCTGCCGCACCAGCGCCTATGATGATGACGTTGCGATCAAATAGTTTGGGTTTGACCCACTTGGCATAAACTTTACGACGCTGATAAAAGTCTAAGGCAAAACGTGCCATCCAAGGCAATAGCCCCAATGCAGCAAAAGACATGAGCAAAAAGGGTGACGAGATATCAGACACACTAGTGAGCTGGAATAACTGAGTGCCCGCGTTGACGTAGACTGCAGTGCCCAACAACATGCCTAGTTGGCTTACCCAGTAAAAGCGCCAGCTTTTCATTGCAGTCAATCCCATTAAAAGGTTAACCGCAAAAAAAGGTAATGCAGGGATTAAGCGTAGGCTAAATAGATAAAACACACCATCTTTTTTTAGTCCGGTATTAATTGTTTGGCTGTAGTTTCCAAGCTTTGCTTGTACCCAGTCCCGTAGCAAATATCGCGATAATAAGAACGCCAACGTGGCCCCTATACTGGAGGCAAAAGAAACCAGTAATAAGCCCCACCAGAAACCAAATAAAGCACCCGCAGCTAATGTCATCCAGACTGCAACAGGCAGTGAGGTTGCCGTTACCAAAACGTAAAGAGTAAAAAATAGAGCTGCAAAGACCATCAAGTTTTGCTGGCGCCACTGCTTAACGTCAGCCACCATTGCCTGAATGCGGCCTAAGTCAATCGCTTGATCAGTCAAAAATACGAGCATCATGCAAATCAATACAATGAAAAGTAATAGCAAGATTTTTTTTCTGGTGCCAGTGCTGTTTTTGCGTGTCATAAGTCCCTAATCTAAAGTTTACAGGCAAACGAAGAACGTTGTCGTTTGACAAGCAATAATATTACACTCATTCTGAAATTTAGTGGATTATTTAAGTGTTAACTTAGTCAACACATCTTGATGTGGTTGGTCAGAGTGATCAATCAAAATAGTTTTTTACATTCACAGCATGTTGTCGACAAATTGTGAACTTTGCTTATGCCCGTGTTAGGTCACCGTAATGTTAGTGTTGCTGTGGACTTGGCGCAAGGCCATGCGAGTTTGAGTGCCTACTACACCTGGCAAACGCAGTATTTTCTTGTAGTAAAGTTCTTCGTAATCCTTGGCATCTGAATACACCACTTTAAGCATATAATCATTATCTCCAGCCATTAGGTAACATTCCATCACTTGTTCTAGTTGAGCCACAGCAATTTCAAACTCTGCAAACACCGCTTCACTTTGCTTGTCTAAACTAATAAAGATAAAGGCGGTGCCTTGTACGTGAAAGAACTCCCGATTTAGTAGACCCACAAAGCGATCAAACACAGAGTTTTCTAACAGATACTTGGTGCGCCTAAGACAGGCTGATGGTGACAAATTAATTTGTTCAGCAAGTTCAACATTACTTAGCCGTGCATTATTTTGGAGGGCATTAATGATTCTTTTATCAACTTGATCAATTTCTATGAGGGCGCTTGAATTAAGTTGCATTATAAAGCCTTTTATTGAAATTAAATGCGGTAATTTAAGAAATAAATACGAATATAGCAAGATAATGCTGTAATAACAGTATTAAAATAACATTATCGGTTTTATCTCTAGTTTTAATTTAATTTAATTAAGCGTTCATGAAAGGAGTTGTATGATGTTAATTGGTGTACCTAAAGAAATTAAAAATCATGAGTATCGCGTAGGCATGACACCGGCCAGTGTAAGAGAACTAATTGACTCTGGGCATCTTGTAATGGTTGAAACCTTAGCTGGAAATGGCATTGGTTCCAGTAACGAAGATTATATTGCTGCCGGTGCAGAAATTGTCAATAGTGCGTCAGAGATTTATGCTCGGGCCGAGATGATTGTTAAGGTCAAGGAACCTCAGGCTGCTGAGCGCGCTATGCTGCGCCCACAGCAGTTACTTTTTACCTACCTCCACTTGGCTCCAGATGCCGAGCAGACGCATGATTTAATTGCTTCTGGTGCAACTTGTATTGCCTACGAGACCATAACCTCTGCCCAGGGTGGATTGCCATTATTGGCTCCCATGTCTGAAGTAGCAGGTCGCATGTCCATTCAGGCAGGAGCCCATGTTTTAGAAAAAGCCCAAGGTGGGCGTGGCATGTTACTTGGAGGAGTACCGGGTGTTGCTCCTGCTAAAGTGGTCATCATAGGGGGTGGTGTGGTAGGTTCTAATGCGGCTCAAATGGCGCTGGGAGCCAGAGCTCAGGTGACAGTGCTCGATCGTTCTACCCAAGCTTTAGCGCGATTAGATAAAGAATTTAATGGCGCCGTAAAAACAGTGTACTCGACCCAAGATAGTCTTGAAGAGTATGTGTTGGATGCAGACCTAGTGATTGGTGGCGTATTAATTCCAGGTGCAGCCGCGCCTAAATTAGTCACAGAAGCTATGGTAAAAGCTATGAAGATGGGCTCTGTGCTGGTTGATGTGGCTATTGATCAAGGCGGGTGCTTTGCGACTTCTAAAGCCACTACACATGAAGACCCTACGTATGTCGTGGATGGTGTAGTGCATTACTGTGTGGCTAATATGCCAGGTGGTGTGGCAATGACATCTACGTACGCTCTTAACAATGCTACCTTGCCGTACATTATGAAATTGGCAAATGTAGGCTGGAAAAAAGCCCTGCAGCAAGATGTGCACTTTTTAGCTGGGTTAAATGTGCATGCAGGTAAGGTGACCAATAAGCATGTGGCAGAGGCTTTGGGCTACGATTATGTGCCCCCAGAGACAGTGGTGACAGATGTGACTGCGCAATTAGTAGCGTAACTATCTGCGACTAGTTAGGCCAATTTTATGATAAATATAGAGCGTCTCTAAATAGGAGGCGCTTTTTTTTGGCAAAATAAGCAACCTTTAGTGCTTATAGCTTGACTAATAGCCGCTAAATACGGAAAATTCCGTCTTTTGATTTCGTCTAAAATTACCGAGCTGTTGGTAATGGCCTGCAAAGGCGTTGGTTAGGCAAGAATTTAGTAGAACCAGCCTAGTCAAGGGCGTGTTCATTTGATAATTAATGAGGCATTTAAATGCAAGTTTCAGTTGAAGCGACTACAAGCATCGAACGACGTTTAACCATCACAGTACCTGCGGAGCAAGTGGATACTGCGGTAGATAAAAAGGTTAACGAAACCGCTAAAACTATCCGTATTGATGGATTCCGTCCGGGTAAAGTACCTACTAAGGTCGTCAAAAAGCGTTACGGTGCAAGCATCCGCCAAGACGTTTTGGGTGACGTGATCCAATCTAGTTACTTTGAAGCAATGCAAAAAGAAAACCTTAAGCCTGCAGGCATGCCCCACATTGAGCCTGAACAAGATAAAGGTGAAGGTGAATTTGTGTACACGGCCATAGTAGAAGTGTATCCAGAAATTAAGTTAGTGGATGCGGCAGGTATAGCTGTTGATCGGATGACATCTAATATTGAAGATGCTGATGTGGACACGATGATCGATGTTCTTTTAAACCAGCAAACCCAGTGGACTGAAGTGTTGCGAGCAGCAGCAGATACGGATCAAATTAATCTTGATTTTGAAGGTTACCTTGATGGTGAAGCCTTCGACGGTGGTGCAGCTCAAGGTCATGATTTAGTGCTTGGATCTAACAGCATGATCCCAGGTTTTGAAGATGGCATTTTAGGTATGGAAGCCGGTCAAGACAAAGATATCACTGTGACCTTCCCAAAAGATTACAACGCGGCTGAATTAGCAGGTAAAGAAGCCTCGTTCACCATTAAGGTTAACACGGTTAGTGAAGCAACAAAGCCTGAACTAAACGAAGAGTTTTTCGCTCGATTTAATCCAAAAGAAGAGGGCGAAGCAGGTTTTCGTGCGGAAATTCGCTCCAATATGAATCGCGAATTGAACCAAGCTCTCAAAGCGAAGCTTAAAAATGGCTTGTTAAACGCCTATTTAGCATTAAATACGTTTGACGTGCCAAAAGCCTTGGTGACTGAGGAATTGGGGCGCTTAAAGCAACAAGCACTGCAGCAGTTTGGCGGTGGTAATGAAAATCTAGATCCAAGTATCTTGCCAGATGAAATGTTCCAAGACCAAGCTGACAAGCGAGTAAAAATTGGCTTGTTGGCAGCTGAAATAATCCAGCAGAATGACTTCAAAGCTGATGAAGACAAAGTAAAGACCTTGGTGCAAGAGATGGCAGAAGGTTACCAAGATCCACAAGAGTTTATTGATTACTACATGAATAACGCTGAGCAACGGGGTCAGTTAGATGGTGTGGTACTCGAAGACCAAGTGGTCGAGCACTTGTTAGCGGCGGCTAGCGTCAATGACGTTATGGTTGATTACAAAACAGCGGTTGAACCAGAGGCCAAAGACGTCACTGGCGATGAAGAAGAGCCAAGCCAAGAAGCTTAATGCGCTTCGGTACCTGTTGCGGTCTTAATAGATCTTAATGGGGCTTGAACAGATCAACGGTATGAGTTACTTTGTTGTAATTCATGCCGTTTTTTTTGTATGTTAAATGATTAATTTGGTCTTTTTCTTAGTGTAGGTCTTGGCATTTGTTAAAAACGCCACTATATAGTGGTTTGTAACGTCTTTATGTATTGGAGTTTTAGCGACAATGAGTTTTTCCTTTCCTTCACAAGCGGGTCAATTAAGCCCTGAATTAAGTGCACTAGTGCCAATGGTAGTTGAACAGACTTCCCGTGGTGAACGTTCTTATGACATCTACTCACGTCTTCTTAAAGAACGTGTTATTTTTTTAGTGGGCCAGGTTGAAGATCATATGGCCAATCTAGTGGTGGCTCAGTTGTTATTTTTGGAAGCTGAGAATCCAGATAAAGACATTCATTTGTATATCAACTCACCAGGTGGTTCTGTGACTGCTGGCATGTCGATTTATGACACGATGCAGTTTATTAAACCTGATGTAAGTACCATGTGTATTGGTCAAGCGGCAAGTATGGGTGCTTTGCTATTAACGGGTGGCGCAGAAGGTAAGCGTTTTTGTCTACCAAACTCACGCATGATGATCCATCAGCCTTTGGGTGGTTATCAGGGTCAAGCCACAGACATCGAAATTCACACGAAAGAAATATTAAACATTCGTGACAAACTGAATCGGATTATGGCCACACATACGGGTCAAAAACTAGATACTATAGCCGCTGATACTGATCGTGATAACTTCATGGAAGGCAAGCAAGCGGTCGATTATGGACTCATTGATACAGTATTAGAGAAGCGTCCAGTTTAAAACTCTGCAGCAGCAGGCTATACTGAGGGCTAAACATTAGTCACCATTGGCCGATAATAAAGTGAGTAAAGAATAATTTTAGTCTAAGATTTATTTTAGGCTTCCAACATTGGTAATGATATGAGCATAGACAAAGACGGATCTGGAGAAGATGGTGGCAAAATCCTTTACTGCTCCTTTTGTGGTAAAAGCCAAAATGATGTGCGCAAACTAATTGCTGGACCTTCAGTTTTCATCTGTGATGAATGTGTTGACTTGTGCAACGACATTATTCGGGAAGAAATATTAGACCAAGAACAACCAGAATCTGAAGATTATTTGCCAACGCCCAAAGAAATTAGAGCGGCCTTGGAAGAATATGTCATTGGCCAACCTAGAGCGAAGATGGTGCTGGCCGTTGCCGTTTATAACCATTATAAGCGTTTAAACTATATCAGTGGCAAAGACGATGTCGAGTTAGGTAAGAGTAACATTCTACTCATAGGACCGACTGGCAGTGGTAAGACTCTGTTAGCTGAGACTTTAGCCCGCTTATTAAATGTGCCATTTACCATTGCTGATGCGACCACGTTGACTGAGGCTGGGTATGTGGGAGAAGACGTCGAAAATATTATTCAAAAGTTACTCCAGAAATGTGATTATGATGTTGAGAAAGCTCAGCGTGGCATCGTTTACATTGATGAAATAGATAAGATTTCTAGAAAATCTGACAACCCATCGATTACTAGGGACGTGTCAGGCGAGGGTGTGCAACAGGCTTTGTTGAAGCTGATCGAGGGGACCGTAGCTTCGGTTCCACCCCAAGGTGGTCGCAAACACCCTCAGCAAGAATTCTTGCAGGTTGATACTAGTAATATCCTTTTCGTTTGCGGGGGTGCATTTGCTGGCCTAGATCAAGTCATTCGTGATCGTACAGAGAAAAGCAGTATTGGCTTTTCAGCGACTGTAAAGAGTAAGGACGATAGTAAAGATTTGGGTCAATTATTACATTCGGTTGAAGCAGAAGACTTAGTCAAATTTGGCTTGATACCTGAATTTGTTGGTCGGCTACCCATGATTGCTACGCTAGAGGAATTAGACTCTGAAACCCTGGTTCAAATCCTAACAGAGCCTAAGAATTCCTTAACTAAGCAGTATCATAAGTTATTTGAAATGGAAAATGTCGAAATTGAATTCCGACCTGAGGCTCTTAGAGCGGTGGCTCAAAAAGCCATGGAACGTAAGACTGGAGCTAGGGGTTTGCGTTCAATCCTAGAATCTGTGCTCTTGCCTACAATGTACGAGTTACCAGATCAAGCCAATGCTGTGAAGGTGGTTGTGAATGAGCAATGTATCACCGGTGAGAGTGAGCCATTGGTTGTTTTAGACAGTGCCGAACTTCAGCACGCAGCATCAGACGAGTAATGATTATTTGAGAACTGAAAAAAACCACCTTAGGGTGGTTTTTTTGGTTTCATTTTAGTTCAAGGCTTGTATTTCTAAGGCTTGTCCTCATTTATTAAAGCATATCGAAAATTTGCAAACGGCTGTAACGTTTGCCCATAGGATCTTTTATGACTCAGTCTCTTCCTCTTATTCCATTGCGTGATGTTGTGGTTTACCCACACATGGTTATTCCTCTTTTTGTGGGTCGCCAGAATTCAATTGATGCATTAGAGTATGCTATGGCCGCTGATAAGGCGATTGTTGTGGTTGCGCAAAAAAGTGCCACTGTAGACGACCCTAAAGTAGAAGACTTATTTGAAGTTGGGACGTCCGCGCGTATTTTACAATTATTAAAGCTCCCAGACGGAACAGTGAAGGTTTTAGTAGAAGGCGAGCAACGTGTAAAGATTGAGCAGGTGGATGAAACTGAAGGTTTCTTCACTGCTACTGTATTGACTATTGATGATGCTGAGCCTTCAGAAGGTGAGCGCAAGGCGTTAGCGCATACTTTAATGGCTCAGTTTGAGCAGTATGTAAAGCTGAGTAAAAAGATATCAAGTGACGTCATGTCATCCATCACTAATATCGATGACCCAAGCCGTCTGGCTGACACCATTGCATCACAGATGAACTTGAAACTTGAAGAGAAGCAAAACCTTTTAGAAATGGGTGACCTGACTCAGAGACTTGAACGCTTAATGGGGCAAATGGAAGGTGAGATTGATCTAGTCAAGGTAGAAAAGCGCATTCGGGGCAGAGTTAAGAAACAGATGGAAAAGAGCCAGCGTGAATATTATTTGAATGAGCAAATTAAAGCCATACAAAAAGAACTTGGTGATATTGATGATGCTGCTCCGAATGATTTAGAAGAGCTACAAAATAAAATTAACGCAGCTGGTATGCCTGCTGAAGCAAAAGAAAAGTCACAAAATGAGCTAAATAAGCTTAAAAATATGCCACCCATGTCTGCTGAAGCGACGGTAGTGAGAAGTTATATTGATTGGATGGTGACTATTCCATGGAAGAAGAAGAGTCGCCTGAAACATGATTTAGCTAAGGCAACGTCAGTCTTAGAAGAGGATCACTATGGTTTGTCTGAAGTCAAAGAACGGATTCTTGAATATTTAGCAGTGCAGCAACGGGTTAAAAAAGTTAAAGGCTCTATTCTCTGCTTGGTTGGGCCTCCTGGTGTAGGTAAAACGTCTCTGGGAAAATCCATAGCTAGAGCGACGGGGCGCCAGTATGTGCGTATGGCCTTAGGTGGTGTTCGAGATGAGGCCGAAATTCGTGGTCACCGACGCACCTATATTGGGTCTTTGCCGGGTAAGTTAGTTCAAAAAATGTCCAAGGTCGGTGTTGCGAACCCATTATTCTTATTGGATGAAATCGATAAAATGGGCATGGATAGCAGGGGAGACCCAGCATCTGCTTTGCTAGAAGTGTTAGACCCAGAACAAAATAACACCTTTAATGATCATTATTTAGAGGTCGATTATGACCTCTCCAGTGTCATGTTTGTTTGTACTGCAAATACCATGAACATACCTGGGCCATTATTGGACCGCATGGAAATCATAAGAATTCCAGGCTACACAGAAGACGAAAAGTTAAGTATAGCAAAGCGTTATTTACTCACTAAACAACTCGCAGCGAACGGCTTATCACCAACAGAGTTGGCTTTAAAAGATGATGCTATTGTTGACCTAATCCGCTATTACACTCGTGAAGCAGGGGTGCGTAGCCTAGAGCGTGAGATTGCTAAGATCTGTCGGAAAGTGGTCAAAGAACACCTATTAGCAGGCTATACAACAGCCAATGACAGCCCTTCTAAGGAAGTTAATGCAGATAATTTGGAACTTTACTCTGGGGTGCGCAAGCATAGCTTTGGGCAGGCAGATGTTGATGATCGGGTTGGTCATGTTAATGGTTTAGCCTGGACGTCTGTAGGTGGTGATATTTTGACCATTGAGTCGGCTGTAGTGCCTGGTAAGGGCCGTTTAGTAAAGACTGGATCTCTTGGTGATGTGATGCAAGAGTCGATTCAGGCCGCCTTAACGGTGGTGCGTGGAAGGGCATCTGGTTTAGGCATAAAAACAGATTTTCATGAGAAGACTGATATACATATTCATGTACCTGAAGGGGCCACACCTAAAGATGGTCCAAGTGCAGGTGTGGGAATGTGTACGGCGTTGGTATCTGTCCTTACTGGTATTCCTGTGCGTGCAGATGTCGCTATGACTGGTGAGATTACTTTGCGTGGACAGGTGTTGCCTATTGGAGGTTTGAAAGAAAAACTTTTGGCTGCTCACAGGGGTGGAATTAAGACAATTATCATTCCAGAGGAGAACGAGAGGGATTTAAAAGAGATTCCTGATAATATAAAAGCAGATTTATCCATAAAACCTGTTAAATGGATAGACGAAGTACTAGATTTAGCTTTACAATTCCCTCCTACCGCACTTTTAGTAGACGAAGGTGAATTGGGTGGTGATAGTGTAAAGGAAGTGTCAGGGAATGGAGCTGTCAGTACCCATTAGCATGTTCTTTAGATTAAATTCAAAGCCTTCCTTGACAAGGGTTTGAACAAGTTGGTATAAATTGTACTTCGGTTATTTGGGCTGAAATAGTACATCATAAGAAAAAAAGATCTGCTGGAGCGGGTCATTAAAGTTTTTTAAAACAAAAGGGGATTAAAGTGAATAAATCTGAACTGATTGAAGCCATTACAGCGGATGCTGATCTTTCAAAGGCTGCTGCTGGTCGTGCTCTAGATGCCGTTATCGGTGCTGTTACAGGCGCTCTTAAAGATGGTGAATCTGTTTCTTTAGTGGGTTTTGGTACCTTCTCTGTTAAAGCTCGCGCCGCTCGCACAGGTCGTAATCCACAAACTGGTGCTGCCATTCAAATTGCTGCTGCTAACATTCCTAGCTTTAAAGCTGGTAAAGCTTTGAAAGATGCGGTCAATAACTAAGACAGAATACTGCACTACATGGACTCATTATCTTTAAGTTAATAACTTTGGTCCATTAGTTTAGAAAAACGCATTCTTTTGAATGCGTTTTGTGTTTGTAGAACCTTAATAAACAGCCTTCAAGGCTAAAGAAGTCACCTACCATGCTACAAAATATTCGTGATAATTCAAAAGGTATCGTATCCAAAATTTTGGTAAGTCTTATTGCCTTTACCTTTGTAATATGGGGCGCAGATGCCCTATGGACTGTTTCATCTGACAATAGTGCGCCTGCAGAAGTCAACGGTGAAGAGATCAGTTTGCAAGAATTGCTTCAGACCTCAGAACTACAGCGTCGACAAATCTTAGCAAGTAATCCAGATATTGATCCTGTTACCCTCAACCAGCAAGCCATCCAATCTGCTGCTTTGCAGCAACTGATTGGTCAACGAGTGATGCTTCAGTACACCCAGAATAATGCAATTGCTTTATCGGATGCAGCCGTTGATCAAATGATTGTCCAATCCGAAGACTTTCAAGTTAATGGCGTGTTTAATAGAGAGTTATTTGAGTCATTGTTGAGAAATTTCGGTTTAACACCCACTACTTATCGGCAACAATTAAGGCGGGGCAGTTTGATAAGCCAGGTACAACAAGCTATAGCGGCGAGTGCGTTTACACTTGAAGCTGATGCTGATCTGGTAGCAAGTCTTGATGGTCAGACGCGTAATGTAGCAGTTTTAACCCTGCCCATCGCGGCAGAAAAAGTAACGGTTTCCTTGGATCCACAAGAAATTGAAACCTATTATGCAGCGAACAAATTGAGGTTTATGACAGCTGAAAACCTTAGTGTTAGTTTTGTGGAATTGAATAAGAGTGACTTTTATGACCAAGTCGAAGTCACACAGGACGACCTAAGAAAAGCTTATCTTGACGCTCAGCAACTCGCATCAGAACAAACTGATATTGAAGCGTCACATATTCTGTTTTTGGTGAACGACTCTCAAACTGAAGACCAAGCGCTAAAGTTGGCAGAGGTGGCCTATAATCAACTTGAACAAGGTCTAGATTTTACCAGTGCAGCTCAAAAGTTTTCTGAAGATGCCAGTACCTCTGCTGATGGTGGATATATTGGTTTATTGGCCCAAGGTGAGTTTGGTGAAGCTTTTGACAGTGCACTTTTTGAACTACAACCAGGTACTTACAGTGTTCCCACAGTGACAGAGTTTGGTGTTCAAATCCTCTATGCCCAAGCCCAAGATGTCAGTGCTCAGCCAAGTTTTGAAGAGCAGGAACAGTCGCTTAGTTTAGTATTAAAGCAGTCTGGCGCTGAAAATTTATTCGTTGCTGCGAGTGAGGAAATGGCAGACATTGCTTTTTCTTCTCCAGACCTATTAGAAGTGGCGGATGCGCTTGGATTGAGTGTGCAAACGAGTAAGTTATTTGGACGCCAAGGGGGCGAAGGGATTGCTAGCCATGAGCGCGTCGTGAGTGCTGCTTTTGCGGATGATGTATTGGTACAAGGTAATAACTCTAACGTACTAGAATTATCTTCGGATAAACTGGTTGTGATTAGAGTCAACCAACACAATGAATCAGCGCAACAGCCGATGGCAGATGTTGAGGATAGTATTACCCAGCAGTTGGTCTCTAGAAAGGCCTCAGAAGCTTTAGACACCAAAGTAAAAGCCTACGTTGAAGAACTAAAAAATGGAACTGATATGGCCTCTGTAGCCATTACTGAAGGGTTAATATGGCAACAGTTTAATGATGTTGCTCGCAGTTCTGATCAAATGAGCAGCTTATTAGTTCAATCAGCATTTGGCTTGCCCCGCGCTGATGCTGGCGTAAGCTACGGCATCGCACCTAGCTTCACAGGAGATGTGAGCATTATTCAAGTGCAAAGTGTGACTGACGCTAACCCCGACGAACAAACATCAGAGCAGCGCCTAGCTTTATCTGTGGCTTTAACTCGCCTGCAAGGTCAGGCTGACATAAAGCTGCTTGAAGGATCGTTAAATACTCAAGCGGTCATAGAAACGTTCTAACCCCATTATGGGTTAATTGGTTGAAAAAAAAGCAGCTAAAGCTGCTTTTTTTATGTCTTAGCCTGTTCTTTACATATCCTTAACGGCATAAATACCATCAACGTTACGGAAATAGCCTTGGTAGTCCATGCCAAAGCCGTAAACAAAGCGATCTTCTACGTCTAAGCCAATAAAATCTGGCACATAGTCTACTTTGCGATCATGAACTTTATTTAATAGCGCCGCCGCATATACTTTTTTAGCACCTGCTTCTTTCAAATACTCACAAATCGCCGCAAGTGTATGGCCTTCGTCATAAATATCATCAACGACAAGCACGGTCCGGTTATTAATATCGATACTGGGACGGGCTAGCCATGACAGATTAGTACCAACTGTTTTTTTGCCATAGCGTGTAGCGTGCAGGTAGTCGGTTTCTAAGGGAAATTGTAATTTTAGTAGAAGCTGCGCCATGGGTATCAATCCCCCATTGAGCACGCACAACACTAAAGGCATTTCTTTAGACAAGGTCGCAGTAATGTCTGCTGCCATGGTCTCAATACTCTTAGCTATGGTTTCACCGCTGACTAATAAATCGGCTTGTTCATGCACGGAAATGGCTTGTGCGTATGTGATTGTCATATTTATGCCTTGCAAAAGTGAGTCAGTATAACGCAAAAGAATGATTGGTAGAATATTGAATTTTACTAACTTATGGGGAGTAGGTGGATGGTAGATAAGGTAGAATGAACGATTACATTAGGTAAGCTGTTGTGTTGAATTATGAATACAGATATCAACCATATTATAGTAAACGGTGCTCAAATCGCTTTTAATAAAATGCGCCGAGCGCAGTCCTTTAATGCGCGTTTATACTATTATGCGGAGATAGGTGTTTATTTAGAAGTTTCCTTATCTCATGGGGCAGGGATTACTGCTGAAAGTCATGAACAAATTGATGAAATTTATAAGCAAGCAACACACTTTCATATGAGTGAAAATAAGCGCTCAAGACGGATTAATTAATTTACTATGACTCAGGATCTTGCCAAAAATTTTGATATTCAAGAATATCTTAAACAATTGCCACTGCGTCCGGGTGTATACCGCATGTTTGATGCTGATAATGAGGTCATTTATGTCGGTAAAGCGGTTAATCTAAAAAACCGAGTCAGTAGCTATTTTAGAGGTAAAAGTCACAATACTAAAACGCAGTTGATGGTGTCAAAAGTTGTTTTTATAGAAGTCACGCTAACCCACAGTGAAAGTGAAGCACTGCTGCTTGAAAACACGCTTATCAAGCGTTTAAAACCACCCTACAATATCTCTTTAAGAGATGATAAATCTTATCCATACGTCTACATCTCTGATCAACATGATTACCCAGCAATGCAATACGTCAGGGGAGGAAAAAAACGCAAGGGCCGCTATTTTGGCCCATATACCAGTGCTGGAGCAGTGCGGGAAAGTCTTAATTTGATGCAGCGGATTTTTCGCATACGCCAATGTGAAGATGCATTTTTTGCAAACCGTCAACGCCCCTGTTTACAGTTTCAAATTGGCCGCTGCAGTGGTCCCTGCACAGGTGAAATTAGTCAGCAAGACTATGCTGCAGACCTGCGTCACGCTACCTTATATCTAGAGGGTAAGAACCAACAATTATTAGATGAAGTTAGTCAAAAAATGGAACTTGCAGCTGAACAGCTTAAATTTGAATCTGCAGCTCAACTGAGGGACCAATTAGGTTTCCTTCGACAGGTTCAAGAGCAGCAACATGTGGTTTCAAAACGAGGTAATTTAGATATATTCGCCGCAGCGGGCTCACAGGCAGGTATATGCATTCATCAATTAATGGTTCGATCTGGCCGCGTCATTGGCAGTAAAAACTTTTATCCAAAGATGGGTTTAGAAGAGCTCAAATCAGAAATTTTGACCGCATTTTTAGGTCAGTATTACTTATCAGGCCAGTATCGGGAAATTCCTGATGAGGTGCTTGTAAGTGATGCGGAAGAAGCTCAACAGACCATAGCTTTAACGATTGCTCAACGAGCCGAGCATGGTTTTAAAGTGATCAGTAAAGTCAGGGGGCCACGCGCACAGTGGCTTCGACTCGCCCAAACTAATGCAGACCAAGCATTATTGAGTTACGTCGCTAACAAACAAACTCAGGTATCTCGTTTTGCGGCCTTGCAAGAAGCCCTGGATCTATCGCAAATGCCAGAACGTTTAGAGTGCTTTGATATCAGCCACTCTAGTGGTGAGGCGACCGTGGCCTCCTGTGTCGTATTTGATCAAGGTGGTCCGAAAAAATCAGATTATCGTACCTTTAATATTGAGGGTATTACCCCAGGCGATGACTATGCAGCCATGTCGCAAGCGATTACTAGACGTTACACCAGACTTAAAGAAAATCAGGGAGTCATGCCTGATCTGTTGATTGTGGATGGTGGAAAGGGCCAGATCACTCAAGCGATTCAAGTGTTATCTGAACTTCAGTTACAAGACCTTTATGTCTTAGGTGTAGCTAAAGGAGATACTCGTAAAGCAGGTTTTGAGCGGCTATTTAATGGTTGGACAGGGGAAGAGATAGCCCTACCAGATGATTCCTCAGCCTTGCATTTATTGCAGCATATCAGGGATGAGAGTCATAGGTTTGCTATTACTGGACATCGAGCTCGGAGAAATAAGAAACGTACCCAATCTAACCTACAACAGATTGATGGGGTAGGGCCAAAGCGTCGTCAAGCCTTATTAAGCCATTTTGGTGGCATGCAGGACTTAACCAAGGCTAGTATTGACGAATTGACCAAAGTGAAGGGAATTAGTGCAGAAATGGCTGATACAATTTATCGTTCTTTACGGGGTGAAGACGGATAGGCTAGAATGGCACCCCAGACACATCCACTATGCCAAACGATTGATTATGTTGAATATCCCTAATTTACTGACACTGTTTCGTTTGGTGTTAATTCCGTTTATTTTGATCGCCTATTATTGGCCATCGGAAAGCCGATTTTTGTGGGCATCTGGTTTGTTCATGCTGGCAGCGGCAACCGATTGGCTAGATGGTTTCTTAGCTCGAAAACTTAATCAAACCACTGCCTTTGGCGCATTTTTAGATCCTGTTGCAGATAAAGTTACAGTAGCAGTCGCCTTGGTTGTGCTCGTTGAATCCTATTCTGAGTTATGGCTAACGGTACCAGCGATTATTATTATTAGTCGTGAGATTGTTATTTCGGCTTTGCGTGAATGGATGGCAGAAACAGGAAAAGGGGCTCATGTGGCAGTCTCTTACATTGGTAAAGTCAAAACCACTATGCAAATGGGCTCTATTGTATTTTTACTTGCTACGCCACCTGGAACACTCATTGCCACCCTCGGCTTAGTCATGCTCTATGCTGCTGCGGCTTTGACGCTATGGTCTATGATGTTGTACTTAAGCGCTGCATGGTCGCACCTCAAAAAGGACATGTAAGCAAACGCCTAAGTGCGTTTTTTGAAATAGCTAAGTTGTTTGATGTGGCCATATAGGTGTTGTCCAGTCCGTCGGCTATACAGGAAAAATGCAATCAAATCGATTATTAGTTTCTTTGTTAAACTAAAACTAAATCCAACTAAATTAAATCTCACTGATCTCATTAATAAATATTCTTTGTTGCTTCTCACGCACACATCAGTTAATTTGACCGTTCTCCAATACTTTCTTATTGGAAAGAAAAGGCAGAAATAACATGGGCATTCTAGTAGTCAATCTCAAAAATAGACAAGTTCGTGCCCTAAAGTGGATGAGCGAATCTTGCTACAAATGGCACATTTTGCACACTGATCATATGAGTGTTACTAACCCGCAGTATCCGCAGTCTTTTATAGCTTTCGTCGGTTTTAAAATTAATATACTAAATCAGATGTTAAAAACAGCAGGCAATGATTCTAACGGCCCAAACTAATTCTTTGAAATCTTGCTGTAAGCAAATCTGTTTGCAGATTTAAATCAAATTTTAAAGACTACTGCAGAGCAGCTAGGATTTGGGTCATTGTAAATATATGTCAAAGTCAAAGCCAATTACGGTATTGTTAGTTGATGATCATCAAATCGTCCGGGTCGGGTTCCGACGTTTAATTGAAACTACTAGTGATATTAGAGTTCTGGCAGAAGCTCAAAGTGGTGAAGAATCCTATCAATTGGTAAACGATTTAAGGCCTGATATCATTATCATGGATATTAACATGCCTGGTATTGGCGGCTTAGAAGCCATAGGGCGCTTACGTAAACGCAACGTTAAAGAAAAAATAATAGCCCTAACAGTGCATGAAACAGAGCCTTTTCCTTCTCGTGTTTTAGCAGCGGGTGCACAAGGGTATTTGAGTAAGCGTTGTGCGCCACAAGAACTCATTCAAGCTATTCGTAAGGTCTACAGGGGAGAGACTTTTGTCACTAATCAGGTGATGCGTGAAATCAATAAAACGCCCGGTAACGACGAAGCCGCAATCAATAAGTTAACTCCAAGGGAGTTTCAAGTATTTTCGTTGTTAGCAGAAGGGCGCACAGCTGTAGAAATCGGCCACGATATGAACTTAAGTCATAAAACTATACATTCTCATCGATCTAATATCATGAAAAAGCTGAAGCTTGAAACAAGTTTTAGTATCGTTCAGTTTGCAATACTACAGGGCATTGTTAAGAATTGAGGTTAAGAATTGAGGTTATGATTCTATATTGACCGATCTATTACGCACAGAGCGTCGACTCACCGCAATGCCAAACAGAATAGCAGCCAAGGCTATCATATCGTGCCAAACTATCAGTTCTCCTAGTACTAACGCGCCTGTAAAATAAGCCACTAGAGGAATAAGGTAGTTGATATTAGACAAAAAAGTCGGTCCAGCCCGCCGTATAAGAACAAAGAAAATAATAGCAGCAACACCCGTAGGAAAAACTCCAAGCCAAATAATCGTGACCAAAGCTAAGTTTGACACTTGCGGCCAATCAATAGTGAGCACCGAAGGCCAGATCATGAAGCTGATTAACGCCGCACAGATAGTGACACCTGTGCTTACCACCGCAGAGCTATAAGTGGGTAAGCGTCGAGCAATAATCGTGTTCGTGGCGTACAGAACGGCTGCTGATAGAACTAATAAGCAGCCTAACAGACTGTTTTCAGATCCCAAAATTGTGGGCCCTAGTATTAATGTGATGCCAGAAATTCCAAATACAAAACCCAATAATTTGTTGCGATTAAGGTTTTCACCAGCAATAAAAAAATGGGCTAAAATTAACGTCATCAAAGGCATGATTGCCATCAAAAGCCCAGCCATACCTGAAGTAACAAACATCTGCCCCTTAGCAATCAACCAAAATGGTAACACATTGCCAACCAGTCCCAGGAGCATAAAGTGTGCCCATGCAATGGGTTTTTTAGGTAACATTTTTCCACGGGCTAGCATAAACACAATGAGCACGATAGCGCCAATGGAAAGCCTTAATACCACGACTTGATCAGGAGTGAATGAGCGAAGACTTATTTTTATGCCTAAAAAAGAAGTGCCCCATAAAGCCACAAGGGATACCAATAAGGCCCAATTTATAAATTGCTGTCGTTGCTGTGGCACTAGTCTTAAGTCTCTGAGCTCATAGACGGTAGGTCTTTTACTGATTTTAGTTGGTTTAGGAGTTGTTTACGAGTGTTGTCTTCAAGCATGACATCAGCAACTTTTTCTGCAGTGGTTTCATCGATGCCAGCGCTTTCGATTAGATCAGCGATAAAATAAAGGACATCGGTGCGGTTGTCTAAATCCTTCGCTAATTTAATATCCATGAATTCTCCAATTACTGTGCCTGACTTGTTAATGACCTGATGTACTGTGCGAATTGTCATGGTTTATCCATAATATGATCTACTGTATGTGCGTACAGTATAGAGCTGATGGCTTCGAATAACTAGCCAATATTGTTGCCGTTTATTGTGGGGTAATTTATATACTTACATAATTTAACATAATATACATTATGCGAAGTTAAATATGGATTATAAACGGCTCCCTCGGTATACTTATCCAACTTGTCCACTGTTACGTTCTAATTAGCTATTGTGGTTAAACCTATTCAAAACCTTGTGTATGACCCACTGTCCTGTCCTGTGCCACGACGCCTTAAGGCTGCACGTCTCAAGCTCAACCTTTCACAACGTAGCTTGGGCATTGCAGCAGGCATAGACGAAGCATCAGCAAGCGCGCGCATGAATCAGTATGAGCGTGGTAAGCACGTGCCTGATTACGCAACCGTATGTCGATTAGCCTTGACTCTTGGCGCGCCGGTACCATATTTCTACACTGATAATGACGACGAAGCCGAATTACTACTGAACATGGCTGCCTTATCAAGTGAGCAGCAAACGTTAGTTCGTGACTTGGTCAGGCGCATTAATTTTAACCCATAAAAAAACCAACTAAAGTTGGTTTTAAATAGTGTCTTTTAGTTATCTTTAATTAATTAGCTTTGGACAGTCTGCATTAAACTCAACCAAACTCAACCAAACTGACCCTAATGTAGCCCTACAATGGCTTGTTTAGTTATATTACTCTGTCTACAAGATGCCTAATTAACACTGTATCGATGTATATATTGGCCATTGGTGATGGTAAATAATGCTTCTAGGCCTGCGTGCTGCACTGGCGCCACATCCATTGCTGCGCATAAGTTCTGTTGCGATACGTAGGACTCGTGGACACTTCCATCTGTTAACAGATGATAAAACGGTTGGTTCTTTGCAATGGGTGGTTGACCTAAACCTTCCATCGCTTTGCAGGCTGCTTGATACCATTGCTCGTCGAGTGAATACTCAAAATCGACATCAAAAACGACCCCACGAAAGCCATAATGCTTATGTTGCACGACCTGGCCAATGTTGAAGTGAGCATGAGAAAGTGGCATTAAATTTAATACTCTTAAGTATAGTAGGGGAATGATTATAGCCTTTTAATAAAACACTTCAAAGTGTTTTCATGACTTCCATCTGGGCCTTTGCGCCACTCAAACCCATGTTTTTCACGTTAAATTACGTTATCACTAATATTAAGTAGTTGTATTTGCTAATATTTACAAATTATTTTGTAAATAAACTAGTATCTCTAGCTAGTTAGATTACAATAATCCCTACAGTTTAATGAGGATTTATTACATGCAAGATCAAATTCAAGTTTCAAGTAGCGCTCAAGAATCTGCGTTAGCGACCAATAAGGTACTGCGTAACACCTACGCCCTACTTTCTATGACACTGATTTTCAGTGCCATTACTGCAACCATGGCCATTGCGAGCAATGCAGCCCCTGTGAATTGGATCATCCAACTCGTAGTATTGTTTGGTACATTATTTGCTCTGCAAAAATTTAGAAATTCTGCTTTATCAATCCCGCTGGTATTCTTTTTTACTGGATTTCTTGGTTATACGGCTGGCCCTATCGTTAATTTCTACTTGGGTATGGCCAACGGTGGTGACATCGTGATGACAGCCTTATCTATGACCGGTATTACCTTCTTGGGCTTGTCTGCCTACGCCATTTCTAGCCGCAAAGACTTCAGCTTTATGGGTGGTTTTTTGATGATTGGTTTGATCCTTGTGATCATCGCCTCATTGGCTAATATTTTCTTTGCCATTCCGGCGTTATCTCTAGCGATTAGTGCAGTTGGCGTTCTAGTCTTTTCTGGTTTTATATTATACGACACTAGCCGCATGGTGAATGGCGGTGAAACCAACTACGTCATGATGACTGTCAGCTTATACCTCAATATTTATAACTTGTTTATGATGTTGTTGCATCTGACGGGTGCCTTGAGTGGCGATGATTAATCAGCTTGGTTTGTTAACTGATCGTGGAACCCCGCCTTTTGGCGGGGTTTTTGTATATGCCTGATTTAACAACAGTAAAATCTTCTGTTCCCAATACAGGGTCTTTAACCTATACCATTGTTGTGCGCTGTGGTGCTGATCAACAAAGCCAGGCCTTGTCTGCGTTTTGCTTCACTAAGGAACTATTGCTACAAGGACATCAAGTAATAAGGGTGTTCTTTTATCAACAGGCTGTCTATTTAGCTTCAGATTTCAAAGTGATGCCCCAAGATGAGACTAACCTCACGGCTTTATGGCAGCAGTTGAGCATCGACCATGATCTTGAGCTTGGGGTGTGCATAGCTGCTGCGCTTCAAGCGGGAGTCGTCGATCAGCAAGAAGCCAACCGTTACGATCTCAGAGGCGATAATTTGGCTGCTCGTTTTACCCTAGTGGGACTTGGACAGCTTGCCGCTGCTTCTGCAGAGTGTGATAGGTTAGTTAGTTTTGGAGGATAGCTCATGGCGTGTTTAATGACCCTAAGGTCCACTCCTTATGGCCTTCAAGCCGCTAAGGAATCCTTAGATGTGGCTTTAGTGTTGGCTGCTTTTGAACAATCCCCTGGCATCTTGTTCATTGATGAAGGCGTGTTACAGCTGTTACCTACCAGTAATCTCCCCTCTTCCTATAAGCATATTGGAAAAATTCTTTGTGCCCTAGAAATGTATGACATTCACCAACTATGGGTAGAACAACAGTCCCTCGAGCAGTTCGGCCTTTTGGCCACTGATCTAAGCCAGACAGTCACGGTAATAGATCGCTCTAAGGTGGCTTCTTTATACGCTCAATACGATCAACATTTGGTATTTTAACCATGGCTATCTTGCATATCATTGCCCGACACCTTAACGCCGATGAACTTTCTAAGCTAGTTGATCGAAGCAGTGCTGAGGATGGTTATGCGTTTATAGACGATGGTGTTTATGTGTTACTTAGCAAACACCTCACGGAATTTTCTGCGCGATCTGTCTACGTTTTAGCACAGCATGGCCATGAGCGAGGACTGACGGAGGATAAGAATGGTCAAGTGCAGTTTATTGAGATGTCAGACTTAGTCAGTTTAACGACACTCTACCCTACTTCTGTAAGTTGGTGATATGCAATTAGAAACAGATAAAGAGGGTTATTTAAAACACCTCAATGACTGGACTCCTGAGGTTGCCCAGTGGTTAGCCCAGAGCGAGAATATCACCTTAAAAGTAGAACACTGGGAAGTCATCAATGCCCTGCGGGGTTTTTATGCAAATACGGGCATTTCTCCTGCTATGCGTATTTTAGTTAAAATTGTCAAACAAAATGTCAGTATAGATAAAGGTAACAGTATTCATTTGTTAACCCTGTTTCCGGGTAGCCCTGCAAAATTAGTGGCTAAAATAGCAGGCCTACCTCGACCCACAAACTGCCTTTAAGGGCCTTCTTAACGTCAACTAATGGCCTAAAGTTAGTCTGCAGGCACAAGCACACTCAGCCCACCCATATAGGGGGCCAATGCTTCTGGCACAAGAACACTACCATCTGCTTGCTGATAGTTTTCTAAAATGGCCAATAAAGTGCGCCCTACAGCTAACCCAGACCCATTGAGCGTGTGCAATAACTCTGGTTTTCCAGTCTCTGGATTGCGCCATCGAGCCTGCATTCTGCGTGCTTGGAAGTCGCCCATGTTAGAACATGAAGAAATTTCGCGGTATTTATCTTGGCCAGGCAGCCATACTTCTAAATCGTATGTTTTGATCGCTGAAAATCCTAAGTCACCACCGCATAAAATGACTTTACGGTAAGCTAAACCAAGGCTTTTCAATATGTTTTCTGCATGGCCTGTGAGCTCTTCTAAGGCGACTGTGGACTCACTTGGTCTAACCATTTGTACCATTTCTACCTTTTCAAATTGATGCTGTCGGACTAATCCGCGGGTATCTCGTCCATGACTGCCAGCTTCACTGCGAAAGCATGGTGTATGGCAAGTGAAACGTAATGGTAACTTGTTTGCATCTACTATTTCGCCACGTACTAGATTAGTGACTGGAACCTCAGCTGTGGGGATGAGATACAAATCCCGCTCTCCCGGAACTTTAAACAAATCTTCTTCAAATTTTGGCAGTTGTCCAGTACCCCTTAAAGAATCTGCATTGACTAAGTAGGGAACGTAAACCTCTTCATAGTCATGTTCATGAATGTGGCTATTGAGCATGAATTGAATTAAGGCTCGATGCAGACGGGCTAGTGGCCCTTTAAGCACCATGAAACGGGCTCCTGTGACTTTAATAGCCGCACCAAAATCTAGTCCACCTAAACCCTCGCCTAAATCAACATGATCTTTTACGGTAAAATTAAAGCTTGGCTTTTGGCCCCATGTTAAAACTTCTTGGTTATCTTCCTCATCTGCTCCAGGAGGAACACTCTCATGGGGAATATTGGGTATTTCCATTAACATAATGTTAAGGCGATCTTGGACTTCCTTCAGTTCGATTTTTTTAGCATCTAATTGGGTGCCAAAGGCACTTACTGCCGCCATAACCCCTGTTGTATCTTCACCTTGGGCTTTTAGCTTACCAATTTCTTTAGACTTAGAATTACGCTCACTTTGTAAGTTTTCCGTATCAATTTGTAGCTGTTTACGAGATTCCTCTAAACTGTTTAGTTTAGCTACATCAAGTTTAAAGCCCTTTTTAATTAACTTATCAGCCACTTCTTGAAGGTTATTTCGAACCAATTTTTGGTCTAACATGGAGTATTCCTAGGGTGAAACAATAATGAGTATGGGGTAAAAGATAATTTCATAACCAGCGACCAATAGACATACCAATAAAGGCACTAATTAAGCCTACGACAACATTAGCAAAAATATTACTCAGGGCGATTAAACTCTCACCTTGTTCAATAAGGCGCAAACTGTCCAATGAAAAGGCAGAAAAAGTAGTAAAGGCACCTAGCAAACCCACCATTAAGAACGCTCGCCAAACCTCAGGCAGCATTCCTCTCTCTACGATCAACACATAGATTAAACCTATGCACAAGGATCCAATGGAATTGGCAATAAAAATGGCCAAGGGAAAGCGTCCACTATACATGGGTGCCAACCATTGCTGCAGTCCAAAACGGCTTAAAGCACCAATAGCACCGCCACAGGCGATGGCGATTAACTGGCTTCCGATAACGTTCTCCCCCACTGATTATATCAACATATTATAACTTACATGTGATGCTATTTATAACGCTGTTGTTCACTATTTTTATTTAGTTGAGTGAGTTTTTCTAACTTTTCTTTGATTTTATTTTCAACCCCTCGGTCACTAGGATGATATAAAACATGCTGTGCAAGGGCTTCTGGCAAATAATTTTCTCCTGCAGCAAATGCCATAGGCTCTTGGTGAGCGTAGCGATAGTCTGCGCCATGGCCCAAAGATTGGGCCAGGCTTGTAGGAGCGTTACGGAGGTGGTTAGGGACGTCGTAACTAGGTTCTTCTCTGGCCAATTTCATGGCTGCTTTAAATGCGGTGTCAACCGCGTTACTCTTAGCCGCACATGCACAATAAACAGCCGCATGAGCAATGGCCCGATTACCTTCTGCAGGCCCTACTCTTTCGAACACTTGCCATGCATTAACGGCGACTTGAAGTGCCCGCGGGTCAGCGTTCCCGATGTCTTCTGAGGCAATGGCTAATAAACGCCGAGCAATATAGAGCGGGTCACAACCAGCATCAATCATGCGGGCTAACCAATACAAAGCCCCACTTGGATCAGAACCACGTACCGACTTATGAAAGGCTGAAATCTGGTCATAGAAAATATCTCCACCTTTATCAAAGCGTTTGGAGCTAGTCTGGAGTACTTGTTCTAAGACTCCATTATCAATGACTAACTGACCATCTTTCTGATCTGCTAAATCTGTGGAAATTTCTAATAAATTAAGCAACCGTCTAGCATCACCATCGGCGGCTTGTAATAACAGTTTTTGTTGAGGCTCTTTAATGTCAATATTCAACTTACCCAGACCACGATCTAAATCAGTGACAGCTTGTTGTAATAATGCCCCAAGATCAACTTCAGATAATGACTTTAATACATAAACCCTAGACCGAGACATGAGCGCATTATTGAGTTCAAAGGCTGGATTTTCAGTCGTAGCACCGACAAAAATAAAGGTTCCATCCTCAATGTAAGGTAAAAATGCATCCTGTTGAGATTTATTAAATCGGTGCACTTCGTCCACAAATAACACACTATCTCGGCCCGATTGTGCACGCACCTGTTGTGCTTCTGACACTGCTGCTCGAATGTCCTTAACCCCCGACATAACTGCAGATAGAGTCATAAAATGAGCATCACTCACTTGGCTCATTAGTCTTGCTAATGTGGTTTTACCAACTCCAGGAGGACCCCAGAGAATCATGCTGTGCAGCAACCCTTGGGAAAGCGCTCTGCCTAGGCTCTTGCCCTCACCTAAGAGATGACCTTGTCCTACAAACTGGGCCAAGGTTTGCGGACGCATGCGACTGGCCAAGGGCTGATAGCCTGTCGATGCTTGCGCAAATAAGTCGTTTTTCAAAACTGGTCCAGTTCTAATACGTCCGTACCCTCGGGAATAGTGAACTCAAATAATTGTTGATCTATCTGAGGGTCAAACACCATATTGCTGAAATTAAGGCTAGTTTTCTGATGCATTGTATCTTCCAACTGCATCTCTAATAATTGGTTATTTTTAAAATTTAGCCTTAGGCTTTTGTATAAGCTTTCTGGGTCTCTAGGGGTGAGATAATATAGCACTAGATCATCGTCCACATAATTAACCACGACTTTAAATTCAGCTCCAATATCAGTGCTATTGCCACTCAGTAATAACGCGGGAGTGCTGGTTGTCAGTGGGTCTATAGCCTGAATGGTGACCTGCTGTAAATCTTCGTCATAGATCCACAGACGTTCACCATTACTAACCAGTAATTGCGCAAATGGATCTGCTGTCTGCCACCAGAACTGATTAGGGTGGGCTAACACCATTCGTCCATGAGTTTCTTGTAACCGACTACCACTGGCATCTAATACATATTGTACAAAATCAGCTTGGATATTGGTTTGTCGCCCTAGTTGTTGGCTTAGAGATTGGGCAGCGGTCTGGGCTAGGCTAGGCCCGGCAAGAGTCACAGTTAACAAAAAAATAGCTAAACGCATTATAAATCCTTTAAAAAGAGGTAGTTAATCCCTCGGAGGGGGTGGAGCAAGAACTTCTCGAGCACCATTATGAGCAGGGGGTGAAATGACCCCAGCAGCCTCCATAGACTCAATCATACGGGCTGCACGGTTATAGCCTATTTTGAACTTACGCTGCACAGAGGAGATTGAAGCCCGGCGTGTCTCCGTGATAAAGGCCACAGCTTCATCGTATAAACGATCTTTATCTTCTTCAAACGCACCTTCAGAGGACGCTAAGCCAAAACCAACCTCTTGATCATAGTTACCTTCGACGATAGCTTCAATAAACTGTGGCGCCCCTCTTTGCTTCCAAGCCTCAACAACTCTATGCACTTCATCATCACTCACAAAAGCACCATGCACTCGCTCAGGTGTACTTTTACCTGGTGGTAAATAGAGCATATCACCATGGCCTAACAAACTTTCAGCTCCACCTTGGTCAAGTATAGTCCGCGAATCAATTTTAGAACTGACTTGAAACGCAATTCTAGTGGGCACGTTGGCTTTGATGAGACCAGTAATTACGTCAACTGAGGGTCTCTGGGTTGCCAGTATAAGATGTATGCCAGCCGCTCTAGCCTTTTGAGCGATGCGAGCAATGAGTTCCTCAACCTTTTTACCCACTACCATAATCATGTCTGCGAATTCATCAACCACGACGACAATATAAGGTAAGGGTTCTAGGTAAGGACGGTCATCTACGTTCTCTCCATTAGCCTCATCTGGCATCCAAATAGGATCAAAAATAGGCTCTCCAGAGGTAACCTTAGTATTAAAACCTGCCAGGTTTCTTACCCCTTGAGAAGCCATCATACGATAGCGGCGCTCCATCTCAGCAACACACCAGCGCAACCCTCCAGCCGCCTCTTTCATGTCTGTAATAACCGGTGCTAATAAATGTGGAATACCATCATAGATCGACAGTTCTAACATTTTTGGATCCACTAACAACATACGCACCTGATCCGGTGTCGATTTGAGTAATATACTCATAATCATGGCGTTAACCCCCACCGATTTACCTGAGCCCGTTGTGCCAGCCACAAGCAAGTGTGGCATCTTAGCTAAATCCACAACCACAGGTTTACCTGCGATGTCATTACCTAAGGTAAGAGTCAGTGGACTACTTGAGGATAAATAAGGTTTACTGCCAATGACTTCACTGATGCGTACCATTTCACGATGTTGGTTTGGAATTTCAATACCGATGACCGATTTACCAGCAATTACTTCAACCACACGCACACTCATTACCGCCATTGAGCGTGCCAAATCTTTTGAAAGATTACTGATTTTACTGACCTTTGTACCAGGAGCGGGGCGTATCTCTATGCGAGTAATAACGGGTCCTGGGTTAACTTCAACAACCTCTGCAATAACGCCAAAGTCCAGCAGTTTAGATTCTAAAAGCTGACTTAGCTGAGTTAACTCTTCTGCAGTAATGGCAGGGTTAAGACTAACGCTTGGAGGGTCTAATAAGCTAACGGGTGGCAAATGTTTATGCTTAATTATTTTGTCATGCTGTTCTGCTTGAGAAGTGCCTGTATCTTGTTGGTGAATTTCTGACAAAGGAACGATCTTAACTTCTTTCATAGGCGCTTGGGGAGGAATCGTTTTTTGAGCTGCTTGCGGCGACTTAATCGTCTTATCAACTGGAGTTGAAGTAGCCTTAAGTCCCCTACTTTTGGTTGCAGATGAGTCGAGTGCAGCGGCCACTTGGTCAACACTAAAATCTTCAGTTAGGCCCGTTAGGCTGCTCTCCTTCGATGCCCCAGTTAAAGTTGCTTTTTGTTGTAGCACAATTGGTTTGGAGACATCTGGCGTTGCATTCCTATCTCGGCCTTGGAACCAACCTAAAGAGCTTATGAAACTCCATGAGCTAACTATTGGGCGCATGAGGAGTGGGCGCTTTGTTGCTTTAGTGCTTGGGTTATAATAATTGTTTTGCGCTGCTTTCGTGGCTTGGTACTTTTGCTGTTTTTGTCGATCACTCTTTTCACCAAACAAACTGTGGCACAAATGTTGAAGCGAATTGATACTATGACGCCCTAAAGCTTCGGTAATATTGCCCCAGCGAAGTTGCCAAAACTGACTAAGGGCGAGCAGCATCGTCGTGAGCACTAAAATATTAGTGCCTGTCATGCCAAAGGTTTGATGCAATGGCAAGCCTAGGGTTAACCCTAGCAGACCCCCGCTCCCCTGGGGGTAGGTTGATCCAGTATTGGTAATATGAATAAAAGCATAAACACACGCAGCCACAATCAAAGTACTAAAACTGAGACCTTTAAACCAAAAGCTGCTTTGGGTCTCGTGTTTTGCATAACGCGAGTGCCCAATAAACCGGGTAACTTCATATTGTATAATGAGTATGGGGATGAGGTAGGCGATGATGCCTAAGGCCCAAAAAAATAAATCAGCTAAAATAGCGCCAAAAGTACCGCCAGCATTATTGATATCATAGGCATCAAAGGCTTGCGTAGAAGTCGGATCACTGGCATCAAAGGTTGCTAATACAATGAGCAAATAAACACTAAAGGCTACTAATGCAAGGTGGTATCCGCGCCAGCTTAGTTTGTGTATCCAGCTTGAATTACTGCCGTTGGCGTGTGGCGGTAATGTATGTGGGGTCTTGGCGGCCACTAATATGTTCCTTGTCCGAATGTTTGATGGTGCAAACTTTGGCCTATGATACGCAATCCTGATAGGTGAACCAAGCTTAATAATAACCTAGTTCTTATGCTTGGTTACTACTTGACGGCTATTTTATCTTTATATTAGCCTATTTAAATATGTAAATTATTTCAATTGGCTCGTTTTCAATCATCCTTAGGCGTAATATACTGAAAACGTGTTTATAGCCATGGCAATTTATGATGACCACAGCAACAGCTCAAAAAACTGAACGCTCTAACCGTATATTGACCTTCCTCTTAGGCGATACAAGGTATGCCCTTGATATCTCTAGCATACTTTCCATTACTGATGACTTTGGCAAGATTGAAGCCTCTCAAAACCACCAACCTGCTTTTTTGGGTTATTTGTATTACCGTAACAAGCCAGTCAATGCCTTTGAATGCTCTGATCTGTTGGGGCGTGAATCAAACCGCACCAACTTGGAAGCAACAATTGTGGCTCTCAACGAGGCTGAAGACCTGCATAACACTTGGTTGAAAGAGTTAGAGCATAGCCTTGTTAACCAGTCCAGTTTTAACGGGTCACTAGACGCACAGTCATGTGAATTCAACCATTGGCTGCAGCACATGCAAGAGTCCACAGATGACACCACAAAAGCATTGTTATCACGCTTTAAAGAACCTCATGAAGAATTTCATCAACAAGCTGAGCTGCTTTTAAAGGTCGCCTCAGACACTGGCAAAGAAGAAGCTCTAGAGCAGCTTTCTGGTGTTAAAAGAGGCCGCATTAGCGAATTGATACGCTTATTTAGTTACACTAAGTCTCAATTAAAATCGGCTGTACATCCTGTGGTGCTCTATATTACTCGCGATGGTGTGACTCCCTGGTTTGCTTTGATCTTGGATAGTATGGATGACATTATTTCTTATGAAGATGAACATTTCACCCAAATGCGTGACCCCAATGATTTATCTTCAGAGGAACATCCAGACCCAGTGTATGCCTACGTTCATAATTCTGAAGTTGATGAAAAAGATAGCCTTTTGTTATCAGCTGCTCGCCTAGCCTACTTGATTGAACAATAAACACTTAATGGTGGGTTAATGCATGCCTGTTTACCAGCTTGACGTTGATGAATACTGGTTTCCACCCGTTTCTGAAGCACTTGATGAGCCACAAGGTTTATTGGCAGTGGGTGGTGATTTGTCGGTACCTCGGCTATTGTTGGCGTACCAATGTGGCATTTTTCCTTGGTTTTCTGACCAAGACCCTATTCTTTGGTGGGCTCCAAGCCCGCGCATGGTGGTTGCACCTGGCCAAGTGCATGTGGCTCGCAGTATGTCTAAGTTTATGCGTAAGACGCCCCTTATAGTCACCTTTGATCAAGCTTTTGAACGCGTTGTTATTGCCTGTGGTAAAGCCCCAAGGTCAGATCAGGGGCAGACTGGAAGCTGGATTACAGCATCAATGCAGCAAGCTTATACTGAACTCTATAGAGGTGGATACGCCCATAGTGTCGAAGTATGGGATCGGGGTGAGCTGGTTGGAGGATTGTATGGTGTCGCAATTGGCTGTTTATTCTTTGGTGAGTCAATGTTTAGCCTCACTGACAATGCATCAAAAATGGCTTTTATTGATCTTGCTGAGCATCTTTCACGCTGGGGTTTTTTGCTGATAGATTGCCAAATGTTTACCCCCCACTTGGCAAGTCTTGGTGCTAAAGAGGTTACCATGCTAGAGTTTCAAAATCACTTGGACGAAAATTTAGCCTTTGGTGTAGATAGCTTGTGGGGTGGATGCTAAAGTAGCTCTAACGTTTTTTGTATAGCTATTACAGTGGAGATATTTCATTTCTTCATCAATTGATATAAATAGTTTGGTATTTTACCCAACTCCAGAGCATAACTGCAGTTACTTGGATAACCGAAAGGCCAAGTCGATTTTTTTGAGCCCAGATCAGCCATTGGACGAGTCTACCTATATGCGACTCACAGATATGGGTTTCAGGCGCAGTGGTGAACATATTTACCGGCCTTGGTGCGATGCTTGTGGTGAATGTAAATCAGTGCGTGTCCCCGTGGATAACTTTAATGCGAGTAAAAGCCAAAAACGGGTATTAAAGCGCAATCAAGACCTTCATGTCAGTTTTCACATGCCCTCGAGTTCAGATGAAATTTATGCCCTATATGCAGATTATATTAGTCAGCGTCATGGCGATGGTGATATGTATCCGCCTTCACTTGACCAGTTTGAGAGTTTTTTGTGCCAAGCACCTGCAGCGAGCAGAACGCGATTTATATGTTTTAGACTAGAACAAAAGTTGTTAGCAGTGGCTGTGATCGATCTTCTGCCTAAAGGCTTATCTGCGATTTATACTTTTTTTGATCCTGCTTATGACTCAAGAAGCTTGGGGCGTCTTGCAGTGCTATGGCAGATACGTTGGGCTCAAGCGCACAGAATGGACTTTGTTTACCTTGGTTATTGGATTAAAGAATGTCAAAAAATGGCTTACAAGGCCGAATACGAGCCTTTACAAGTATTTGAAGATTTAATTTGGCAACCGCTCAAACGCAAGGAGCCTTAAAAAGGTCTTTTGCTCGCTTTTTGTAAGTCATTGCTGCATAATATTGCGCACTGTAAACACCATAAATTTTGTAACAACGCTTGAGGCTTTAATGGCTAAAGAAGACCAGATTGAAATGGAAGGTACCATTATAGATACCTTACCTAACACCATGTTCCGTGTAGAGTTAGAAAATGGCCACGTGGTTATTGCTCACATCTCCGGCAAGATGCGCAAGCATTATATTCGAATTCTGACTGGTGATAAGGTCAAAGTCGAGTTAACACCCTACGACTTGACCAAGGGCCGAATTACCTACAGAGCTCGTTAAGGCCTCAGCTTGAAGCCTTAGTCAAACAAAAAAAGAGCACCCTAGGGTGCTCTTTTTGCTTTAAGCAGGATCCAACAGCTTGGCAGCCCGTTTACTAGGTTTACTGGTTAAGGTAATTTTATCGCCTTTTAAGTTGACTATAAGTTTTCCTCCAGCAGCTGCCAGATCACCAAACAACAGTAACTCTGCCATGGGTTTTTTCAACTCTTGCTGGATGAGCCGGGCCATAGGTCTTGCCCCCATTTCTTGGTCATAGCCTTTTTCTCCGAGCCATGCCCGAGCTTTTTCACTGACCTGAAGGTGCACCTTTTTATCTTCCAACTGAACCTGCAACTCCACCAAAAACTTGTCAACAACACCTAAAATAACATCCTTTGAAAGCACGTTAAATTGAATGATGTCATCTAAGCGGTTGCGGAATTCTGGGCTAAATAAACGCTTTATCGCACCCATACCATCAGAACTGTGGTCTTGTTTAGTAAAGCCAATGGAGCTGCGACTCATTAGCTCCGCACCTGCGTTAGTCGTCATGACTAAAATAACGTTACGAAAATCAGTTTTTCTACCGTTATTATCAGTTAAAGTCCCGTTATCCATTACTTGAAGAAGTATGTTAAAGACTTCAGGGTGCGCCTTTTCTATCTCATCAAGCAATAACACGCAGTGTGGGTTTTGTGTGACTGCTTCAGTTAACAGTCCACCTTGATCAAAACCAACATAGCCTGGTGGTGCACCAATCAAGCGAGAAACAGTGTGACGTTCCATATATTCAGACATGTCAAAACGCACTAACTCAATACCTAAGACCCGGGCTAGCTGCTGAGTGACCTCTGTTTTACCCACACCAGTCGGACCAGAAAACAAAAAACTACCTACTGGCTTATGCGGAGCATTAAGTCCTGCCCTGGCTAATTTAATAGCATTGGCTAAAGTATCGATGGCAGTATCTTGACCAAACACAACACGCTTTAGATTCTGTTCGAGAGAATGAAGCTGTTCTCGATCTGTGGCGGATATGCTTTTCGGTGGTATGCGAGCGATATTAGCTACCACTGCTTCGATTTCTGGTACATCAATAAACGACTTACGATCTGCAACAGCAAACAGCTGCTGATAGGCACCCGCTTCATCAATCACGTCTATGGCTTTGTCTGGCATCTTTTTATCGGTGATATAACGATCCGCAAGCACCGCTGCAGCATCAATAGCGGCAGGTGTATATTCAAGTTGATGATGATTTTCATAACGGGAGATAAGACCCCGCAAAATAGCTTGAGTATCAATAATGTTGGGCTCATCCACATCAATCTTTTGAAAGCGCCGTGCTAGAGCATGATCTTTTTCAAAAATACCTCTGAATTCTGAGAACGTTGTTGATCCGATGCAACGTAACTTACCTGAGCTCAACACTGGCTTCAATAAGTTTGATGCATCCATCGAACCTCCTGATGCCGCCCCGGCTCCAATAATGGTATGAATTTCATCAATAAAGAGAATAGCATTAGGCGTTTTTTCAATATCTGCCAACAGCCCCTTGAGGCGTTTTTCGAAGTCGCCACGATACTTTGTCCCCGCTAATAAGGCGCCCATGTCTAATGAGTATACTTGGGAAGTCGCAATGACTTGTGGCACATTGCCTTGTTCAATTTGGTAGGCTAAGCCCTCAGCAATGGCTGTTTTGCCTACACCAGCATCTCCCACCAGTAAGGGGTTATTTTTCCTGCGCCGAGATAACACCTGCACTAAACGTTCTAATTCCTTGCCTCGACCTATGAGTGGATCTATGTTGCCATTGCGCGCCTCTGCGTTTAAATCAGTGGTGTATTTAACTAAATGACTGGCTTCTTCTCCTTCGCCCTCCACTGTTTTTTCTGAGCCTTCCATTTCTGTTCTACTCACTCCATGAGATAAATAGTTCACAATATCTACTCTCTCAACGTCTAACAAATCCAGCAGATAAACTGATTGGCTCTCGGTTTCACTAAAAATAGCAACCAGTACATTAGCCCCAGTCACCTCACCTTTACCTGAAGACTGAACGTGGAACACCGCACGCTGCAACACTCTTTGAAACCCAAGAGTGGGTTGAACTTCGTAGTCATTATTGGTATCTGAAACAACTGGAGTCGTATCATTAATGAACTTTTCTAAAGGCAAGCGAAGTTCATCCAACACCACCCCACAGACCTGAAGTACTTCTGCACTCGATGGGTTAGTCAGTAGTGACAGCAATAGATGTTCTACCGTCATAAACTCATGTCGCTTCCAGCTTGCGTGTTTATAGGCTTCGCTTAAGCTTCGTTCTAAATCATTGTCTAACATTGTCTCTTTCCTCTAAGAAGCAGATTCAACTTCGCATAGTAATGGATGTTTGTGTTGTCGTGCATATTGATTGACTTGCATGGCTTTAGTTTCAGCCACATCTTTCGTATAAGTGCCACATACCCCTTTGCCTTGGGTATGAACGGCAAGCATAATTTGGGTCGCTTGTTCTTCATTATGGTTAAAGAAACGAGCTAAGATATCAATCACAAATTCCATAGGCGTATAGTCATCGTTCAACAGTACAGCCTTGTATAAAGATGGGTGAGCAATCTTTGGTGCTGTTTGTTCAATCACTTGAAGGTCGTGGTTGTCATCCGGCTCGTTAGCATCATCCTGACTCGCTAATAGTGGTTGCTGGATTAGCTGATGTAATTCATCGTATTTGGGTGTAGAAAAAATGGGCATTATTGCTCTCTAGATTTAAATATTGTTTTCATAATAACTTTACTATTGGGCCTGTGTCAGCATTTTTCCAGAGCAGAATGAAAAACTGCTGCTAATATTATTATACAGTCATTGGAAGAGCTGTTGGTTAAGTATTACGGAGCCTTCTTTTTAGTTTAGAAAAGGTAGAGGGTTGAAGGCATGCAAGCAGGCAAAGTGAAATGGTTTAATAATGCTAAGGGGTATGGCTTTATTGTTTCCAATGATAATTTAAATAAGGATTTATTTGCCCATTACTCTGCAATTCAAAGTGACGGCTACCGCAGTTTAAAAGCTGGGCAAGATGTAGATTTTGAGCTTACAGACGGACCCAAAGGTCCCCAGGCAGTGAATATTGTTCTGAAGCCAAATGTTAGCCATTCTGAGTAATCTCAAGTGGGTGCCCAAAAAAAACCAGCTTTGCGCTGGTTTTTTTTACTGCACTTAGAAAAGATTACATGTTGGCAATAATCGCATCGCCAAATTCAGAGCAAGATAGCAAAGTCGCATCATCCATTTGACGTTCAAAGTCGTAGGTGACTGTTTTGGCGTGAATAGCACCTTCGGTGCCCGACACGATTAAATCAGCCGCTTCAAGCCATCCCATATGCCGTAGCATCATTTCTGCAGATAAAATAATAGAACCTGGATTAACCTTATCCTGGCCAGCGTACTTAGGTGCGGTGCCATGGGTCGCTTCAAAAATAGCAATGTCATCACTCAGGTTAGCACCTGGTGCAATGCCAATGCCCCCTACTTCTGCCGCAAGGGCATCCGATAGGTAATCACCGTTTAAGTTCAGTGTAGCGATGACATCATATTCTTCTGGACGTAAAAGGATTTGTTGCAGCATGGCATCTGCAATCACATCCTTAATGATGATTTTTTTACCATTATTAGGGTTAACCATTTCACACCAAGGGCCAGCACCTATGAGGGTTGCACCAAATTCTTGCTGGGCTATCTCATATCCCCATTCTTTAAACGCACCTTCGGTAAACTTCATAATGTTACCCTTGTGCACCAAGGTCAAAGAGTCTCGATTATTATCAATGGTGTATTGAATCGCTTTACGCACCAAACGTTTAGTGCCCTCTTCTGACACAGGTTTGATACCAATACCACACATCTGATCAAAGCGGATTTTGGTCACACCCATTTCTTCTTGCAAAAACTTAATGACCTTAATCGCCTCTGCAGAGCCAGCTTGCCACTCAACACCTGCATAAATGTCTTCTGAATTTTCTCGGAAGATGACCATGTCAACATTTTCAGGCTTGAGCACAGGGCTTGGCACACCGGTAAACCAGCGCACAGGGCGCTGACACACATACAAGTCAAGTTCTTGTCGCAGAGCCACGTTCAAAGAGCGAATACCACCTCCCACTGGTGTGGTCAAAGGCCCTTTAATACCGACTTTAAATTCTTTAAAAGCAGCCAATGTTTCTTCTGGCATCCAAGTATCCGCATCATAAGTCACCGTTGCTTTTTCACCAGCGTATACTTCCATCCAATGGATCTTTTTACTACCACCAAAGGCTTTGTCTACAGCGGCATCTACGACTTTAAGCATAACAGGTGAAACGTCAAAACCAATGCCATCTCCTTCGATATAAGGGATAATGGGGTCGTTCGGTACGTTAAGAGAAAGGTCCGCATTGACAGAAATTTTAGAGCCATGCTCTGGGACAGTAATGTTTTGATAGGTCATGTATTCTCCGGATGCTTAAAAATAAGATTCAAGCGAGTGTTTAGTCGTTAGAAAGTGGCTTTTGTAGTCGCATGATATTATAGCTTGAATGCCCCTGCAGGCCCAAGGAACAATGTAGTTAATTTACAAAATTGTAACAATTCATAGAACCAATAAGGAAATTACGGCGTGTCTAACATCCTCGTTTTCAATAAGCCCTATCAAGTTTTGAGTCAATTTAACGATGATCAAGGCCGTCCTACGCTCGCCAAGTACATTAGCATGCCTAAATTTTATGCCGCGGGACGCTTAGATTATGATTCAGAGGGTTTGATGGTGTTAACCAATAATGGAAAGTTACAGCAACAGATATCTAATCCTAAACATAAGTTAGAAAAGACCTATTGGGTTCAGGTGGAAGGTCAAGTGAATGAACATCAGTTAAAAGACTTGCGTGCAGGGCCAACGCTGAAAGATGGACCTACCCAAGCTGCAAAAGTAAGACTGCTAGGGGCGCAAACACACACTCTCTGGCCTCGAACACCACCCATTAGGGTGCGAACATCAGTCCCCACTCAGTGGCTAGAGATTCGCATTAGCGAAGGCCGCAATCGACAAGTCAGAAGGATGACGGCGGCAGTAGACTTACCCACGTTGCGCCTTATCCGCGTTGCTATTGGACCTTGGCGACTCAAAGACCTTAATGTAGGCGAGTGGCGTTGGGAGTCTGTTTACTTATAAATGCAACACATAGACCAAGTTACCAGCGCTCATTGGCTTGTTGGTCCGATGCCTTAACCTCAACCCATTGTTTGCCATGCTCCGTATATTCAGCTTTCCAAAATGGTGCATCTTGCTTTAAGTAGTCCATCACGAACTCGCAAGCTGAAAAGGCATCACTGCGATGACGTGATGTGACCCCAACTAACACAATTTGTTCATGGCGCAATAGCTTTCCCACTCTATGAACGATATGAATTCCCTCCAAAGACCAGCGCAAACGGGCTTTGTCAACAATTTGCTGTAAACACACCTCAGTCATGCCCGGATAATGTTCGAGCTGCATGGCCTCTACTTTCGCATGATCTAAATCACGCACTAAGCCAATAAATAGCACAGCAGCACCACTATTTGATGGGTTTATTTGCAGTAATTTTTGATAATGCTGGTTGATATCAAAATCAGCTTCTTGCACAAGGATGAGGTCATTCGTTTTCATGCAGTTAAAAATCCTTGGAATATGACCCTAAGCCTAGGCTTAGGGACTGGGTTCGGTTAAAATTGCACTCGTGATCTATATTCTTGAACGCTTGAATTAAAACTATGAGTGCATCCACTTCTCAACGGGTTATCGTCGGTATGTCTGGCGGTGTTGACTCGTCTGTTTCTGCTTTGCTGTTAATAGAGCAAGGGTACCACGTCGAAGGCCTGTTCATGAAGAACTGGGACGAAGATGATGGCACAGAATATTGTACTGCCAAACAAGACTTAAAGGATGCCCAAGGAGTTTGTGACACATTAGGCATTGTCTTGCATGCGGCCAACTTTGCTGCAGAATATTGGGATAACGTGTTTGAACACTTTTTAGCTGAATATAAAGCGGGCCGCACACCTAATCCTGATATCTTATGTAATCGTGAAATAAAATTCAAAGCATTTTTAGACTATGCAAAAACCTTAGGAGCCGATTATATTGCCACGGGTCACTATGTGCAGCGTCGAGGGGAAGGTATTGAATGCCAACTAGTCAAAGGTTTAGATGCCAACAAAGACCAAAGTTATTTTTTACACGCAGTCGGTGCTGAAGAAGTTAGCCAAACCCTGTTCCCTATTGGGGCCATGGAAAAGCCTGAAGTCCGAGCCATTGCCGAACGTCATGGATTGGCAAACTATAACAAAAAGGATAGTACAGGTATTTGTTTCATAGGTGAGCGTCGATTTAAAGACTTCTTACAACAGTATTTGCCTGCCCAACCTGGCAAAATTGAAACGAACGACGGAGATGTGATCGGTGATCATCAAGGCCTGATGTATCACACTATTGGTCAAAGGCAGGGATTAGGTATTGGTGGCTTGGCTGCTTATGATGAGTCTGCATGGTACGTTATCGATAAAGATTTACCGCACAATCGTTTAATTGTGACTCAAGGTAAAAATCATCCTCGCTTATTTAAATCTCTCCTTACTTGTCAGCAATTGATGTGGGTCGATGGCAAAGGTCCTAACTTAAAGTCAGAAAACTCGGTACCATTGATGGCTAAAATTCGCTATCGACAAGCTGATCAAGCTTGTGTCATCACCCGCTTGTCCAAAGACAAAATAGAGGTAGCGTTTACGCAACCACAAAGAGCCATAACCCCAGGGCAATCTATCGTTTTTTATGACGGTGATGTGTGTCTTGGAGGAGCAGTCATTGACTAATAATCTAAATCCTAGCCCTAGCCCTAGCCCCAGCGACAATGAACAGCTAAGTCCTAACCAAGAGCGGGTAATGGCTTTAGCTGCGGTGGTTCAGGCCGCCGCTCTAGTGCATCAGATTGCAACCACTGGGCAAGCCGATGAAAATGCCAGTAACTGTAGCCTTGCCTCTCTTTTTGTAACTAGCCCAGAAAGTACAAAAGATGTATTTGGTGGGCCTAACGCTATTAGTAATTTGCGATTAGGTTTAGTGACCTTAAAATCTATCTTAGCCCAAAGTCGTAGTCCAGGTGCCGCTGAGATTACCCGTTACCTTATCGGTTTAGCCCACTTACAAGCTAAGCTAGTTAAGCATCCAGACATGCTTAATAACATTAGTAAACAACTAAGCCACAGTCAAAGACAGGTCGATTTGTATGAGTTAAGTCACGCTAATGTATTCGCAAGTGTGGCTGAAACCTACTCGTCTACATTGAGCAGCTTTCGTTTTCGCATACAAGTCACTGGTAATCCTACCTATTTGCAGCAACCCATGAATACTAATCGTGTGCGCAGTTATCTTTTGGCAGGTATTCGAGCCACTACCCTGTGGCGCCAAGTGGGTGGTCGCAAGTGGCATTTAGTTTTATTTAAAAATTCCTTGCAGCGCGAATTAGACACGCTGCTTCATCAAATTAGTGATTAAACAAAACCCAACCTAGGACTCCGTTATGGATTTATCGTCAATTTCAGCCCTTTCTCCAGTAGATGGCAGGTATGGTAGTAAAACTGCTGCACTGCGCCCCTATTTTAGTGAATTTGGGCTTATTTATAACCGAGTTTTAGTGGAAGTTCGCTGGTTGCAATGCCTTGCTGCTCATCCGCAAATCACTGAGGTTTCACCCTTAAGTGCCAAAGCCAATGCTCTGCTTGAAAATTTAATTGAGAGTTTTAACGAAACCGCAGCTCAGCGTGTGAAGGACATAGAAAGCACCACTAATCACGATGTAAAGGCGGTGGAGTATTACATTAAAGAACAGTTTAAAGACAACGCTGAATTACTCGCTGTCAATGAATACGTCCATTTTGCCTGCACTTCAGAGGATATTAATAACCTCGCCCATGGTTTAATGCTTAAACAGGGTTTAGAACAAGTGATGTTGCCAGCGATGCAAGACGTACTGAGTCAAATAAAGCAACTAGCCTATGATCACCAAAACCAACCTATGCTATCTCGGACCCATGGTCAAACTGCATCACCCTCGACGATGGGCAAAGAGATGGCCAATGTTGCTGCGCGTCTTCAACGGCAGCTTAAACAAATTAAGAAGATGGAGTTACTCGGTAAAATCAACGGTGCCGTGGGCAACTACAATGCGCACTATAGCGCTTATCCAGAAATCGATTGGCAGGCTAACGCTCAAACCTTTGTTGAAAGCTTAGGTTTAACCTGGAACCCCTACACCACTCAGATTGAGCCTCACGACTATATCGCCGAGTTATTTGATGCCATAGCACGCTTCAACACCATTTTACTAGATTTTGACCGTGATATATGGGGCTATATTTCCCTCGGCTTCTTTAAGCAAAAAACCATCGCTGGAGAAATAGGTTCATCTACAATGCCACACAAAGTTAACCCTATTGACTTTGAAAATTCAGAGGGCAACTTAGGCATTGCTAACGCTTTATTGCAGCACCTTGCCAGTAAGCTGCCAATCTCTCGGTGGCAGCGAGACCTTACCGACTCTACTGTATTACGCAACCTGGGCGTCGGCCTAGCACACAGCTTGATTGCCTATCAGTCGACCCTAAAAGGCATCAGTAAGTTACAACTTAATGCTCCACGTTTAAATGCTGATCTTGACAGCGCTTGGGAAGTTCTAGCTGAGCCTATTCAAACAGTGATGAGGCGCTATGCGATTGAGGAGCCTTATGAAAAACTAAAAGCACTCACCCGTGGAAAAGCCATTAATGCAGAGATTATGGCAGACTTTATTGACACTTTAGAGTTACCCCAATCAGTCAAAGATGAGCTTAAAAAATTAACCCCGGCCAATTACATCGGTAACGCGGTAGCTCAGGCAGCGTCGATCTAACCGATGAGCAGTTCAAGTAATCATGATCACCCCTTAATACCCCTAAGTCATTTAGGGGACTTGAGTGTGACCGAATTTTTAAGCGACTATTGGCAAAAAAAACCCGTGTGCATCCGCAATGGCGTGGCTTTTCAAGAGGCACTTATTGCCGTGGATGAATTGGCTGGGTTAGCTTTAGAGCCTGAAGTAGAGTCACGCTTAATTGAAAATAAAGGCGATGTGAAAGATTGGCAAGTCATTCATGGCCCTTTGGTAGAGGCTGACTTTAATAAAGAGCGAGATTTTCCCTGGACTCTTCTGGTTCAAGGTGTTGATTGTTTCGTCCCTCAAGTGCATGATTTTTTGGCTAAGTTTAGATTTGTGCCTAGTTGGCGCTTAGATGACATCATGATTAGCTATGCCACTCAAGGTGCGGGGGTGGGCGCTCATTTCGATCGTTATGATGTTTTTTTGATTCAAGGTGAAGGTCAGCGTCAGTGGCAGATTGGTCAAGCCTGTAGTGAAAACTCAGCTCTAATGGCCCACGATCAGCTATGTTTATTACAAAATTTTGACGTGCACCAAGAATTTATTCTTAACCCTGGTGATCTACTCTATATTCCGCCACTGATAGCTCATAAGGGTGTGGCCATGTCAGATGCCTGTGTCACTTATTCCGTCGGCTTCCGTTCACCGTCTTATGGTGATGTGCTAGCCAGTTTTGCTGATGAGCGCAGTACGGACATTAGTGCCGATCTGCGCCTAAAGGATCAGGGTTTTGCGTCTAAAAGTGGCGAAATAAGTGCTATGGATATCGCAGCATTGATGCAGTTTATGCAAGCTCAGATCACCCCAGAAAATGTGGCTCAGTGGTTTGGAAAACACAGTACCGAAGCTAAATACCCCGCTTTAGATATGTCTGAAGAAGCCATGGATCAAGCGGAGTTAGAGGCTATTATCAAGGATGGTTATGGTGTCTTGAGAGTGTCAGAGGGTGTGCGTCTGGCCTATACATGGCAAGGGGACGGCGGCTTAACACTATTCGTGCAAGGTGAAGCGCTACCTTGCCCACCCGATGCCACTGTTTTTATTGAAGCCATTGCCAATCAGTGGGTATTAGAGGTGGAGGACATTGTGCCCCTTTTAGCACACGACGCCGCCAAAGCTATGCTGTTGATCCTACATAACCAAGGTTACCTCTACTTTGCTGACGAATAGTCTGATCCTAAATGGTCGTGATAGCCATCTATGAAGGGTCTAGCAACAAGGCATGGGGGGCTACCAAAACACCATTGTTGTCAGCATAAATATAGTCGCCTGGAACAAAGGTGACACCCCCAAAATAAACGTCTTGGTTAATCTCACCTAAGCCACGTTTTTCGGTCTTCAAGGGGTTTACAGCTAGCGCTTGAACCCCCAAATTGATTGATCCAATGGCATTAACATCACGTATACAGCCATAAATAACCATACCTTCCCAGCCGTTTACTAAAGCTTTTTCTGCTAACATATCCCCCAGCAGCGCCCGTTTTAATGAACCTTGGCCATCAATTACCAATACCTTTCCAGCGCCATCTTGGGCTACAAGTTCTCGTACTTTGGAGTTATCTTCAAAACATTTGAGGGTCACAATCTCACCGCTGAAACGTTCTTTAGCACCAAAATTGGTAAATATAGGCTCCACAACCTGCACGAGGTCTTCAAAGCGATCGCATAGTTCGGGTAATAAATCTTGCATATAAGGGGCATCCTTAAGCATCAATGAAATCAATGCAGAAGCTAATTGAACCTCAGTTTAACCAAATTGAGGGAGGTAATCATCCTCAAGGCGGTAACTTTTATTGTGACCAGTAATAGGGCATTCGAAAGCCAAATAAGCAGACACAAGACACAAATCAACACTCATGTCATGCGCACCTGAACCATATAAGCGATCTCCAACAATAGGAAAACCCGCACCATTAAGGTGTTTACGAATTTGGTGCTTTCGGCCCGTTTCAATCTCTACATTAACTAAGGATTGCTTAGTAAGCGTGCTGTAACTCAACAAAATAGCCTTACTGATGGCTGGACTGTCGTCTACAGGTGCATCTATTAACAAATGATCAGGGAACAAACCCGTAACCAGGGCAATGTATTGCTTAGTAATTAAGCGCTTAGCAAATAAACCACTTAGGGATGCGGCCAAACTTTTGGTATGGGCGACCAACATCAGTCCCTGCGCAGCACGATCTAACCGATTCACAATGAAGGCGGGCTTTTGAGGCCGGTGGTGTTGTTCTACCCAACGATTAATAGTGCAATGATCACCCCATTTAGATCCCTGACTTAACATACCGTAGGGCTTATACCAAACACTGTAGTCGGTTTCGTCAGCGATCAAAGTGGCCGCTTCGACCTGCTGAGCCAAAACATTGGCATCATAGTATAAATGCAACTGTTGGCCCACTTTAAGAGCTTTATCTGCTCGCCTAAGGCGTTTATAGCCGCTGTCAGCTTCACTCACCCAAACGGCGCCCTTTTTCATGGCCTGTTTTAATTGTTGTTTAGATAAGCCACTGCACTGCTTTAATAACTCAGGGGCGACTATTGATGTGTCAGTCACATGAATATGGAACTCAGGCATCTGGCACCCTAATATTGCCTTCCATCAGCACTCTCGCACTGCGGCTCATACTTACCTTGGTGGCCTGCCATTGACCCTGTTCTTGATGAGCTTGCGCACCTACAGTTAAGGTGCCTGATGGGTGACCAAAAGTGACTTGTGACAAAGCATCTCCCCCAGCGGCGAGATTAACTAGGGTGTTGGGTATAGCGGCCGCTGTGCCAATGGCCACCGCTGCGGTACCCATCATGGCATGGTGTAACTGTCCCATAGACATCGCCCTCACCAATAAATTAATTTTATCAGCGCTGACAAAACTGCCACTGGATGAAGTATAACTCTTGGCGGGCGCTACAAAGGCTATTTTGGGGGTATGTTGGCGGGTTTTGGCCTCATCTATGTGGTTAAACAAGCCCATACGCACGCCACCATAGGCGCGGATTGTTTCTAGTTTTGTTAATGCCACTGGGTCAGTATTAATGTCAGTTTGTAACTCTGTGCCGCTATAACCTAACGCTTGTGCCGTTAAGAAAATAGTAGGGATACCCGCATTAATCATAGTCACTTCAAAGTTTCCCACATTGGGCACGAGCAGTTGATCGACCAAATTACCCGTGGGAAACATCGCTGCATCCGCAGCTGAAGGATTGATAAATTCTAGCTTAATTTCAGCCGCAGGAAAGGTTACCCCATCCAATTGAAAGTCCCCAGTCTCTTGCACCTGCCCCCCAACCATAGGGATATGAGCAATGATAGTTTTTTGAATATTAGTTTGCCAAATTCTAACCACTGCCATGCCATCGTCTGGAATGTGACAGGTATCAACCAGACCAGAACTAATAGCGAAAGCCCCCACGGCCGATGATAGATTACCGCAGTTGCCACTCCAGTCGACAAACGCCTTATCGACAGAGACTTGTCCAAATAAGTAATCGACGTCGTGATTTGGCTGGGTGCATGGGCTCAAGATCACCACTTTACTAGTGCTCGATGTAGCCCCTCCCATGCCGTCAATCTGTTTCCCATAGACGTCTGGGCTGCCAATGACTCGCAGTAATAAGGCATCTCTAAATGGTCCCGGCACTTGGGCAGCGGCAGGTAAATCTAATACATTGAAAAATACGCCTTTACTCGTACCACCACGCATATAGGTAGCTGGGATTTTTAGTTGGGGTTTAAAGCTCATAGTGCGTCCTAATGAGAGTTTGTCGATTCTAGGAAATCTTGTGCAAAGCGCTGCAATACTCCACCTGCTTTGTAGACACCCACTTCTTCTGCTGTATCTAAGCGACAAGTTACTGTGATATTTTGACACACACCATTGGAGCGGTTAATGACTAGGGTTAAGTCACAACCCGGACTTGGGTCACCCCCCACATCGAAGGTTTCTGTCCCATCTAACTGATGGCTCGAACGGCTTTCACCGAGCTTAAACTCTAAGGGTAAAACTCCCATACCCACAAGGTTTGTACGATGAATACGCTCAAAGCCTTCGGCAACGATTGCTTCAACACCAGCCAAACGCACTCCCTTAGCAGCCCAGTCTCTCGATGAGCCTTGTCCATAGTCCGCTCCTGCAATAATAATCAACGGTTGGGCTCGCTGCATGTAGGTCTCAATCGCTTCCCACATGCGCAATGTATGCCCCTCGGGCTCTAACCGAGCTAAGGAACCTTGTTGAATTTGACCTAACGCATTGGTGCACATTTCGTTAACTAACTTGGGGTTAGCAAAAGTAGCTCTTTGGGCCGTTAAATGATCACCTCTATGGGTGGCATAGGAATTGAAATCTTCCTCTGGCAAACCCATTTTAGTCAAGTATTCACCCGCTGCGCTATTAGCTAGAATGGCATTAGATGGCGATAAATGATCTGTAGTAATATTATCCCCCAGAATGGCTAGAGGACGCATGCCTTTTAGAGTTCGTTCACCCGCTAATGCGCCCTCCCAATAAGGAGGCCTGCGAATATAAGTCGTGTTGGGCCGCCAGTTGTATAATGGGCTGATAGATTTCTCAACCGTTCCAAGGTCGAACATGGGGATATAAATCTGCTTAAACTGCTCTGGTTTAACACATTTAGCAACAATGGCATCAATTTCTTCGTCGATGGGCCATATATCCTTCAACCGAATGTCGTTACCCTGCTGATCTTGCCCTAGTATGTCTTTTTCAATGTCAAAGCGCATAGAGCCCGCAATAGCGTAGGCAGCCACTAAGGGTGGCGACGCTAAAAAGGCCTGCTTAGCATAAGGGTGAATACGACCGTCAAAATTACGGTTACCCGATAACACAGCCGTTGAATAAAGGTCTCGATCAATTAATTGCTGTTGGATTTCAGGATCTAAGGCTCCACTCATACCGTTGCATGTCGTACACGCATACCCCACTATGCCAAAGCCAAGCTGCTCCATCTCAGTCAATAATCCTGCTTCCTCTAAGTAGAGTTTAGCGACTTTCGAGCCAGGAGCAAAAGAAGACTTAACCCACGGTTTGCGTTTCAAACCCAAACGATTAGCATTACGGGCCAATAGCCCTGCAGCAACAACATTACGTGGGTTACTGGTATTTGTACAACTGGTAATGGCTGCAATAATTACTGCGCCATCTGGCATTAGACCTTCAGCATCTGCGTTATCATAGGCCTTGGCAATGCCTCTTTCAGCAAGGGCGGCCGTGGGTAGACGTAAATGAGGGCTTGATGGTCCAGCCATGTTACGACCGACACTGGACAAGTCAAAACTTAATACCCGCTCGTATTTAGCGGCCACCATGTCAGCAGCCCACAAACCATTAGTTTTAGCATAGGTTTCAACTAACGCGACTTGTTCGGGCTCACGGCCTGTTAGGTTAAGATAATCAATGGTTTGTTGATCAATGTAAAAAAGCCCTGCTGAGGCTCCAAACTCAGGGGTCATATTGGAAATAGTTGCCCGATCGCCAATGGTAAGACTTTTAGCGCCATCACCATAAAATTCAAGGTAACTAGAAACGACTCGCTTAGCTCGCAAAAACTCAGTCAGTGCTAAAACCATATCTGTGGCAGTAATGCCTGCTTGACGCACACCTGTTAACTCAACACCAATAATATCGGGTAATCGCATCATCGATGCTCGCCCCAACATTACATTCTCAGCTTCTAATCCCCCTACACCGATAGCAACAACTCCCAGACAATCAATATGAGGGGTGTGACTATCAGTACCAATGCAAGTGTCTGGAAAAGCCATTCCATCACGGTTTTGAATCACTGGAGACATTTTTTCTAAATTAATTTGATGCATGATACCGTTACCTGCAGGGATCACATCTACGTTTTCAAAGGCCGTTTTAGTCCATTCAATAAAATGAAAACGATCATCGTTGCGACGGTCTTCAATATGCCTATTTTTAGCAAACGCATCAGCATCAAAGCCAGCATGCTCTACTGCCAAAGAATGGTCGACAATAAGTTGTGTAGGCACAACGGGATTGACCTTTGATGGATCACCACCTTGATCCGCAATCGCATCCCTTAAGCCAGCCAAATCTACCAAAGCCGTTTGTCCCAAAATATCATGACACACTACGCGGGCTGGATACCACGGAAAGTCGAGGTCCTGTTTGCGTTCAATTAATTGTTTAAGCGAAGCATTTAATAGACTTGGTTCACAGCGACGAACTAACTGTTCCGCCAATATTTTGGAGGTATAAGGTAGTTCGGCATAGGCGCCCTCGCTAATGTCATTAATAGCCTTGGGGGTATCAAAATAGTCTAGGCCTGTGTCAGCCAGAGACCTACGATAATTGGTATTCATCGGCTCTAGCCTCGCTTTTCAATATCGACCCATTGGGCAGTTTCTGGGCCCGTGTAGTCAGCACTTGGGCGAATAATACGGTTATTCGTACGCTGCTCCATAACGTGAGCGGCCCAACCCGTGAGTCGTGACATGACAAAAATTGGGGTGAATAACTTAGTTGGAATACCCATAAAGTTATAGGTAGATGCATGAAAAAAGTCAGCATTACAAAATAACTTTTTTTCCCGCCACATGACTTCTTCACAACGAACAGAAACAGGGTATAGGTGATTATCACCCATGGCTTCTGCTAGTTTTTTTGACCAACTTTTAATAATTACATTTCGAGGATCAGATTCCCTATAAATGGCATGGCCAAAGCCCATGATTTTATCCTTACGGGCCAACATAGCCATAATAGATGTTTCGGCATCGTCGGGTGAGAGCCAGCCTTGAATCATGTCCATGGCAGCTTCATTAGCTCCACCGTGCAATGGCCCCCTCAAACTGCCAATCGCTCCCGTTACACATGAATGCATATCTGACAAAGTAGACGCACACACCCGTGCCGTGAACGTAGATGCATTAAATTCATGCTCGGCATATAGAATCAAGGACACATTCATCACTTTAGCGTGCAATGCACTTGGTTTCGTATCGTGTAACAAACTTAAAAAATAAGAGCCTATAGAGGGGTCATCAGTTTCAGTATCGATGCGCACACCATGGTGACTAAACCGATACCAATAACAAATAATGGCTGGAAATAAGGCTAATAGCCGCTCTGTGACTTCTTGCTCCATCGTGAAGTCTGCCTCGGGCTCTAAATTACCCAGCATGGAGCAACCTGTGCGCATTACGTCCATGGGATGCGCTTCCGCAGGAATTTGTTCTAACACCGTTTTTAATGCCTTAGGCAGTCGGCGCATAGTCTGCAACTTCTTGGTGTAAGCATCAAGTTCTGTTTGATTTGGCAAATGTCCTTTAAGCAGCATATGCGCAACTTCTTCAAAACTCGCTTTTTCTGCCAGTTCACTAATATCATAGCCACGATAAGTGAGGCCTGTACCGGTTAAACCCACGGTACATAATGCAGTAGAACCTGCAGACTGACCCCTTAGGCCAGCCCCAGAAATAGGTTTAGTACTCATTTTAATAGTCCTGTTTATGGTTAGGGTACGGGTTGGGGTTGTGTTTATAAATTTTTGCCGGCGGCAAATAACTCATCTAATTTTTCTTCAAAGGAGTGATAGTCTAAAAATTCATAAAGCTCCATCCGAGTTTGCATGGTGTCGATGACGGCCTTCTGGTCTCCATCTGTTAATACCTGCTGGTAGACGTTAAGCGCTGCTTTACTCATCGCTCTAAACGCACTTAATGGATACAGCACCATGTCTACCCCGACATTAGCTAATTCGCTTTTGTTATACAAAGGAGTGGCGCCAAATTCGGTAATGTTGGCTAATAATGGCACTGAGATCGCATCTGCAAAGGCTTGATAATCACTTAGTTCATAAACAGCCTCAGCAAAAATCCCATCAGCGCCTGCTTCTATGCAGGCTTGAGAACGATCAATAGCAGCTTGTAAACCGTCCTTTTGAAATGCATCTGTTCGAGCCATGATAAAAAATTCATCATTGATACGTGCATCGGTGGCGGCTTTAATACGGTCTACCATTTCTTGGGTGGGGACAATGGCTTTATTGGGACGATGACCACAACGTTTCTGTGCCACCTGATCTTCTATATGCACCGCCGCTACACCCGCTGCTTCCATACTTTTTATGGCTCTTGCAATGTTAAAAGCACCACCCCAACCAGTATCAATATCCACCAAGAGAGGCAGATCACTAGCGGCAGTAATGCGACTCGCATCATCCAAAACATCATTGAGGCTGGTCATGCCCAAATCTGGCAGGCCAAAAGAGGCGTTAGCGACGCCACCACCCGATAAATAAATGGCTTGATGGCCGACTTTTTCAGCCATCATGGCGCTATAGGCGTTTATGGTACCCACGATCTGCAGCGGGTCATTATTCACTATGGCGGCACGGAATTTTGCACCTTGGCTCATCCTACTCATTATACTTCTCCAGATTGGGGTGTTTTTGGTTGTTCATACTCGCCAAAATATTATTTCGAGCATTATTGATATGACGCTTCATTAGCCATTCTGCTAATTCCCCGTCACTTTCTTCAATGGCGCTACAAATTTGGTCATGCTCTTTTAAGGCCTGATGGGGACGATTACTCGACCAGCTAAATTGGTAACGATACATGCGTACCAATTGATAAAGATCTCCAGCCAACATATCTATCAGACGCTGGTTTTTGCTACCGTGAATAATTCGGTAGTGGAAATCAACATCTCCTTCTTGTTGAAAGTATGATTGGCCCTGCGTGTCTAAGAGGTGTTTATGGTGGCTTGTTAACAGGGCTCGAAGGGCTAATTTTTCTTCACCTGTCATGGTTTCGGCTGCTAATCTTGCAGCGAGCCCTTCAAGTGACTCTCTGATCTGATAAATTTCTAACAGGGCATCATAGGAAAGTTTCACAACATGGGCCCCGACATTCGGCACTCGAGTAATTAAACGCATTGCCTCTAAACGCCCCATCGCCTCTCTCAATGGTCCACGGCTGATTCCATGGATACGGGCCAGCTCGGGTTCGTTTAGTTTTTGACCTTGACCAATAGCGCCCGTAACAATGTCTTTTAAAATGAGTTTACATACTTTATTTGCTAAAGTTGTCGTTTCTTCTTGCATATCACATTGTCAACACATTTAGGGTAAGTTCATTATAAAACAGGTTATAATCGCCGTCAAATTAGACATTTGTCTTATATTGTAGACAATATTTACTATTTTAAGCCATTATCTTGATATTTAGTGGTTGGAGAATAAGCAAAGGTTTTGTAAAACCCTAGTTCGATTGCTTGCAGGCAGTTAGAATAAGGTTATTAAAAGTTTGAAGGCTTACGCAGTGTATATAATTAATTTACCGTTCGTAGCAAACGCCTGCCATTATTTTGAAACCATAAGGCACCTGCCTATGCCTTTGCTATTGGATTCTAGTCGTCCGGCAAGCCATTTTGGTCGCTACGATATTGCCATGGCGCAGCCACTTGTAGTGATCAGCCATAAAAATGGTGTGACTCAAGTCGAACAAAATGGCGTAATTGAAACAACGGACGTGGATCCGTTTGATTTGATTGGTCAATTGCAAACTGAGCTACTTACAGACACTAGCACTCTACCCCAAGCTAAACACATTCCCTTTACTGGCGGTGCTGCTGGCTTGTTTGGCTATGATCTAGGACGTGCTATCGAAAGCCTCCCATCCAAGGCTATTGCCGATATTGCAATGCAAGATCTATGCATAGGCATCTACCCTTGGGCAATTATCAATGACCATGAACTACAAAAAAGCTACCTAGTCAGTCAACTCGATGAATCCAGTACGCATGCTTTAGAGCAGCATATTCTTCAAGCGCACCCGCCCAAGAGCCAAAGCTTCTGCCTTGAAAAAGATTTTGTTTCAAATATGACGCAGCAACAGTACTCTGAAAAATTTCATCGGGTCATTGACTATATTCATGCAGGTGATTGTTACCAAGTGAACCTAGCCCAAAGGTTTGATGCGCCCTATCGCGGTAATCCTTGGCAAGCCTATCAACATCTTCGCCGGGTCTCCCCAACACCATTTAGTGCCTATTTGGAAACATCTAAGGGCGCAATACTCAGTTTATCGCCAGAACGGTTATTACAGGTTGATAATGGCAAGGTTGAAACGAAGCCCATCAAAGGTACGCGCAAAAGAGGCGAAACGGTTAATGAAGATGAATATTTATATGAAGAGTTGGCCGCTAGTCCAAAAGATCGTTCTGAGAATTTGATGATTGTTGATTTATTGCGCAATGATTTGAGTAAACATTGCCTACCTTTTTCCGTCGAGGTGCCCCAGTTGTTTGCCATTGAAAGTTACAGTAATGTGCACCATCTAGTCACAACAATCACGGGAAGGCTTGAATCTAAGGAACACATTTTACCGCTTCTCAAAGGTGCCTTTCCTGGGGGATCGATTACGGGCGCGCCTAAATTACGGGCCATGGAAATCATTGAGGAGTTAGAACCCCATCGCCGTAATGGGTATACAGGTTCAATCGGCTACATCAGCAGCAATGGCCGTATGGATACTAACATTTGCATTCGCACATTAGTGACTAACGCTAAGGGCGATAATGGTGGCCATATTTATTGTTGGGCTGGTGGAGGCCTCGTTGCTGACTCTGAGTGTGAATCTGAGTATCAGGAAACCTTTGATAAGGTCAATAACCTACTCGACGGTTTACGCAAGCTTTAAGCCAATTTAACCTTCACCCGCAGTCCCAAAAGACAGATTACCGCATCGGCAATGTTTTGTGCTCAAACAAGGCATCAAGGTCTTGCTTTGTTCGGCATGCTTGAGCTGCCTCAACTTTACTCTTAGTCAAATTAGGGGCGAAAGCTTCGATGAAGTCATACATATAGCCGCGTAAAAAAGTTCCTTTTCTAAAACCAATGTTAGTGGTGCTGTGGGCAAATAGGTGACTTGCATCCAGTGCCACTAGGTCGCTGTCTAGTTCCGGTTCATAGGCCATAGAGGCAATAATTCCCACTCCGAGACCAAGCCTAACGTAGGCTTTGATAACATCAGAATCGACCGCTGTAAAAACCACTTTCGGCTCTAGATTAGCCCTATTAAACGCTTCATCTAACTTAGATCGCCCAGTGAAACCAAACACATAAGTCACAATCGGATGCCGAGCTAACTCCTCTAGAGACAGCTGTTCCACTTGCGCTAGAGCATGATCTTTGGGCACTACAACGCATCGGTTCCAGTGATAACAAGGCATCATTAATAAGTCACTAAATTGATCAATCGCTTCTGTCGCAATGGCAAAGTCAGCTTCACCATTGGAGGCTAAACTCGCAATTTGTTTGGGTGTGCCTTGTTGCATATGCAATGACACATCAGGGTAATGGCCAATAAAATTATTAATCACCTTGGGCAAGGCATAACGAGCTTGGGTATGGGTGGTTGCAATGGACAAGGAGCCTTTGGTTTCATCGGAATATTCTTGCGCCGTGCGCTTAATGCCATCGACCTTTAATAGTACTTCGTGCGCCGACTCTAAAATAGCTTGGCCTGCAGGTGTGACATGAGTCAGATGCTTACCACTTCTGGAAAAGATCTCAACCCCCAGTTCATCTTCTAACAAACGAATCTGCTTACTTATGCCTGGTTGGGATGTGAACAAGCTCTGAGCCGTGGCTGAAACATTGAGGTTATGTTTTTCTACTTCACAGATGTATCTAAGCTGTTGTAACTTCATATGTTCTGTTAGGCCTTGCTTGTTGGTCTATAAATGATACCACATAGACAAAAAAAGCATATAGGTCTCATTACAACCTCTGAACTTGGCGCAATACACTGATTAGATCATCGACTGATGGCACCCCTATGATGGTTTCCTCATGCAGCTGTCCAGACGCACTGTAGAAAACTAATGCGGGCGGCCCCACTAAATTTAAAGCCTGCATGAGTTGCTTTGCTGACGGACTATTCAAAGTCACATCCACCTTAATCACTTTAAAAGTGGCCAGAGCAAGTTGAACTTTTTTATCAGTAAATACGAAAGCGTCTAATTCTTTACAGGAAACGCACCAGTCCGCGTAAAAATCCAGCATTACTGGCTGATTATTTAATTTGGCCTGCAACAAAAGCGGCTCTATAGCTTGGGGTAACACTTTCACGATATTAAGTTTTTGAGCAGGAACTGCGCTCTCAGAGGTCGTCGGGATGACCCCTAAATTGCCTATGGGTTGCATTAGGGTACCGGTACCCGCTAACTGCCCCACGATCAAAGCGATGCCGTAAAGGCCGATAAAGAGCGCCAAGGTATAGGCTATTACTGCAGCCGAGAGTGACTCTAAAGGGGGTTGCCAGCGGTGATGAAGGGCTAAGAGCAAAGCCATAACTAAGCTAATAATAGCTAGCAGGGTTAGGCTGGCCTCGGGCCAAACTCGGTCAGTCATCCAAACTGCCATTAACAGCATTAAGAACCCAAAACCGACCTTAATCCGATGCATCCATGGACCTGTTTTTGGAATCCACTGACTGGCGGAAGTTCCTACCAATAATAACGGCACACCCATGCCCAACCCCATAACGAATAAGGCCAACCCACCCGTCGTTGCATCACCCGTTTGTGCTATAAATAACAAGGCTCCTGCCAATGGCGCTGCCACACACGGGCCAACCACTAAAGCTGATAATGTGCCCATTAGGGCAACCCCTAAATAGTGACCTCCCAACTGATTATTGCCAATGGCATTAATTTTATTTTGCACCACCTGAGGCATCTGTACATTAAGCCAACCAAACATGGCCCCAGCAAATAAAATAAATAACCCAGCTATGGTGCCTATGACTGCTGGATGTTGCAAAGCAATTTGTACATTAGCTCCACTCAAACCAGCAATTAGACCAGCGATACTGTAGGTCGCTGCCATGAATAAAACGTAAGTAACAGATAATAAAAAGCTCTTCAGTGGGCTAGGTTTGGGATGCAGTCCTACAATAATGCTTGATAAAATTGGCACCATTGGTAAGACGCACGGTGTAAAAGCTAAGGCGAGTCCCGCTAAAAAGAAGATGACCATTAAGGTGGTCATAGAGGTATTTTCTAAATTATTTAAAAACCAATTAGCGTTTGTACTCGTTGTTTTAGACCAGTCTGTTTGCCTGACATCATTGTTTTTGTTAAACCTTGGAGAAATGCTGTCATCAAGACTTATCGGTTGCAGCACCATGGTGTGAGTTTGGGGTGGATAGCAGACCCCCCCGCTCCAGCAGCCTTGGTAATGAATCTCTAAATGAGTCGCTACGGTATCTGAAGTGGGTAATAAGCCAGAGACATGAAGTTGCCTATAGTAAACCATAGTCTTGCCAAACAAAGGATCTTGCTTCATCTCAGCGGGCGGCAATAAAACTTGTTCTAAAGATTGGTTATTAGAAGTAAAAAAAGCTAATTTATCTTGATAGAGGTAATAATCTTCAGCAATATTCCAAATTAAGTCAATGCGACCATTATTTTGTTGAGTACTTACCACAAAAGCTTGGTCAGTTGGCAAGGGATGTTTGGTTGCACTAAATAAAGCCCCTTGGGCTTGTAGACACAAAACCAAACCTGACCATAAGATCAATATTTGTCCAATAACTAATAAATGCCGCTTTATAACTAAAATGTTCGAATTCCTCTTCCCTTCAATACTATTATGTTGAGATTCATTTGTTTGTAGGCCTTTAAATATGTTACAAAGGGCAGTTGAATTATAGCGTTTAGACCTGTGTTTAAGCCACCATTTACCCATTTTTACTATTTGTTATTTTACAGAGACAGACTATGACCGATCGTCGTATCGAAGACCTAAATATTGCCAGCCAACAGGTATTAACTTCACCTGAAGATTTAAAAACCCAACTGCCTACAACAAGCATGATTGCCGATGGGGTAATGCAGGCTCGCCAAATCATTAAAAACATTTTAGATGGTAAGGATCACCGCTTATTTGTGGTGATAGGTCCCTGCTCTATTCATGATCCGGAGGCTGCTTTAGACTATGGGCGCCGCTTGGCAGTGTTGGCCGATGAACTAAAAGACACACTCTATATCGTCATGCGCGTCTATTTTGAAAAACCACGCACCACAGTTGGATGGAAAGGTTTAATTAATGACCCACATTTAGACAACACCTTCGATATAGAAACAGGCCTGCACATGGGCCGTAAGCTTATGTTAGATCTAGCAGCCCTTGGGTTACCTTTGGCCACAGAGGCACTAGACCCAATTTCACCTCAATATCAATCTGATCTTTGGAGTTGGGCGGCTATTGGAGCGCGCACTACAGAATCTCAAACACATCGAGAGATGTCTTCTGGCCTATCCTGCCCCATAGGCTTTAAAAATGGCACTGATGGTGGCCTAACGGTTGCCTTTAACGCATTAGAATCAATGGCGTCGCCGCACTCGTTCTTGGGTATTAATCCTAATGGACAAGTATCAATTACCCGAACCAGTGGTAATCAATATGGTCATGTTGTTTTGCGTGGAGGTGGTGGCAAACCAAACTATGATTCAGTTAATGTGGCTCTGTGTGAACAAGCACTTGCTAAAGATAATTTGTCGGGTAACATCATGGTCGATTGCAGCCATGCTAACTCCAGCAAAGACCCTGCTATTCAGCCTTTAGTTATGGAAAACATTGCACAGCAAATTAATGAGGGCAATGAATCTATTGTGGGTCTAATGATCGAAAGTAATATCAATTGGGGTAACCAATCGATTCCCAAGAATTTATCCGAATTACAATATGGTGTCTCTGTGACAGATGCCTGCATTGATTGGGACACGACAGAAACAAGTATGCGTCAGTTGACGCACAAATTACAAGCTGCTCTACCCAGACGGGCCCGCTTGGTATAACGATGATTTGAGACATAAAAAAACCAGCCGCAGTGGCTGGTTTTTTTAACGGGGTGAACTACATATATGCGTTTTCAGTATTAGAGTGATCTGTGACATCACGCACTGCGTTAATGCCAGGTATTCTCTCTTTTAAGGTTTTCTCAACGCCTTCCTTAAGCGTCAACGAAACAGAACTACAACCTTGGCAACCGCCGCCAAACTTCAATACTGCTACGTGCCCTTGTTCTTCAGCTACCACACCCACCAAACTTACATCACCTCCATGAGAGGCTAAGCTCGGATTGATTTCTGTATATAAGTAATAATTAACTTGGGCATCAAGTGGGCTGTCTGCACTCACCTTAGGCATTTTAGCATTCGGTGCCTTAATGGTCAGTTGGCCACCCATCCGGTCTGCACTATAGTCGATGAATGCTTCATCTAAATAGTCGACACTATTAGGGTCAACATACACCCTAAACTTTTCTAAGTCAGAAAACTCATCAGTTATTTTCACTTCATCTGGCCGGCAATAAGCCAAACAAGTTTCAGCATTAGGCGTACCCGCATCAGTGACAAAAATACGCACTGAAATACCTTCTACATCTTGCTTCGAAAGCAACTCCGCTAAATACTCTTGGGCACTAGGTGTAATGTCTATGTAATCCAATGTTTTTCTCCGTTATAACCAACTGCGTGAGTCACCTAAAGGCTCTCAATTATGGCCTTATTATATACCCTAGTGTTTTACTTGGGTATGCATTTTAAAGACTTCATAAAAAAGCATATAATGGGGCTGAATGATTCCATATACCGATTAGGCACCTTGCGATAAGCAACCACAAATGAGTAATTCTGAAGCCGCACACTTGTATTCTTCTAATGAACCCAAGCTCACCAACTTATGGCCTATTGCATTGCCATTAAGTGGAGCGATGTTATCTCAAGCTCTCGTTAGTTTGGTGGATACTGCTCTAGTAGGCCACTTGGGTGGCTTGGCATTAGCCAGTGTCAGCATTGGTAGCTATTTGGTATTTATCTTGGTCGCAATAGTCACAGGCTTTGGCACAGGTTGGCACAGTTTACTCTCCAGACAGACACACTCTCAAGATGGATTGATGGTTCTGGGTTTGGTCTATGGTGTTTTAATCTGTGTTGGTTTGGCTATAACGGGTGCCTACTGTATTCATGGGGTGATTGATTTTTTTGTGGTTGACGATCGCCTTAATAGTCTTGCGGCCCATTATGCACAAGCACGCTTATGGGGACTGCCTGCTCTTGTGATAAGTATTGGTGCAAGAATCTATTGGAGCGAACGCGGTTCACCGTGGCAATATACCAAAATAATTTTATTGGTTCACTTTACTAATGCTTTGATTAGCTATGGCTTAGTTTTTGGTGTCGCTGGGTTACCTGCCCTTGGGGCTGTAGGCGCTGGGATTGGCACTAGCATCGCACTTTGGCTGGGTGTTTTATTACAACTGATATTATTATTGAGGCAAAGCCAAAAGCCTAAGGTTGCAACAGCCTACTTCATCCATAAGCAAAGTCTATTATTACTCAAAGCAACGTGGGCACCAATGTTACAGCAACTAGCATTTGCGTTGCATTTAGCGGTGTTTTTGTGGATCTTGAGTCAACTTGGCGCCTCTGCTATGGCAGCCTCTTTTGCGGTCTTAAATATTGGTCTGGTGATGATTTTACCTGCCATTGGTTTAGGTCAGGCTACACTGACCTTAGTCGGTACAGCAATGACCAAGCAGAATATTCAACAGACCCGCAGATGGAGTCAATTAATTTTACAAACGGGTTTAATAATAGCCATTGTAATTAGTCTTAGTGCTGCTGCAATGAGCCCATGGTTGACTCAATGGTTACTGGTCAATCGGGAACTACAACAATTAGCGTCTGCAGCCCTGCCTTGGTATGGCATGGCTATGGTTCTAGAAACGGGCATCATCATTTTAAGCCGCATGGTCGTGTTAACAGGGTCTCGTAAGACAGTTTTAATACTTGTTAGTGCTAGTCAATGGTTGGTGTTCTTGCCATTACTAGCCTGGCTGGCTCCAAGCTATGGCTTTATGCTTGTGTGGTGGTTGCATATTGGCTATCGAGCGCTAAGCGTGTTGCTACTTTGGTTAATTTGGCGACAATACATCAAAAGCCTATTGATAGGCTTAAAGCCCCCACTTAATAAGGCCTAATAATGCACACAGAATCAGTCATATTCTCATTTTTCTTAATTTTTACAGGTGCAGCCCTTTTAGCGACCCTATCCCTGTATTTTCGACAGCCTTTACTTTTAGCCTACATCGTTTTAGGTGCAATATTGGGCCCTTTTGGCTTGGCTTGGGTAGTCGACACAGAGTTATTAGCAGATGTGTCTCATGTGGGCATTATATTTCTACTGTTTCTTATTGGTCTAGACATGCAGCCAAGCCATTTATTTCAAATGTTGAAAAAAGGTTATATGGTGGCCTTTATAAGTTCTGTAGTCTTCGCTTTATTGGGGTTTTCTGTGGCTTATGGCTTTGGCTTTAACACACTTGATAGTCTAATTGTTGGGGCATCCACTATGTTCTCCAGCACTATTATTGGCATTAAACTATTACCCACGACCGTGTTGCATCATAAACAAACAGGCGAATTAGTAGTTGGATTATTGTTGCTTCAAGATTTACTAGCTATTATTTTATTAACCCTCTTAACCACCTTAGGTCAACAATATAGCCAAGGTTTAGAGCTGTCTTTAACCACTGATTTATTCCTAAGTCTTGGTGCTTTGCCATTACTCATGCTAGCGGCATTAGGTTTTGTTAGATGGGTGCTATTGCCGTTAATTAAGCGCTTTGACCGGTTTCACGAATATATTTTTCTTTTGGCTCTAGGATGGTGCTTGGGTTTAGCTGAATTAGCTCATAGCATTGGTTTGTCAGCTGAAATCGGTGCATTTATCGCTGGTGTGAGCTTAGCCTCGAGTCTGATCAGTCAATACATCGCGATTAACCTAAAGCCCATTAGAGATTTCTTTTTGGTCCTATTCTTCTTTTCTATCGGCGCTAGCTTTAACTTTCCCCTTATGCAATCTGTATGGCTGCAGTGCTTGGTATTAGCTCTTTTGGTGGTTACAGTTAAGCCGGTGGTCTTTGGATGGATTATTAGGCCAATTTGTAAGTCTAAATCAACTTCTTGGGAGGTTGGTTTTAGACTCGGCCAAACCAGTGAGTTTTCAATACTCATTGCAACCCTTGCTGCATCAAGTCTATTGATTAGCGAATCGGCTTCAATACTCATACAAGCGACTGCCATTATGACCTTTGTGGCTTCATCTTATCTTGTTGTATGGAATTTTAAATCCCCTATCGCCGTAAAGGATCATTTACGACACGACTAAAAAAGCCTCAACAAGGCATGTATTGAGGCTGGGACTGAGGCACTTATTTGATCGGTGCCTTACTTGATGGGTGGCTTAGTTCATGACTTTTACTTGAACTTTAATTTTTAGTTCAGCACGCCGACTAGCTGCTTTGTTTTCTTCACCGTTTTCAATCACCGGTAGTGTTTCACCTTGGGCAAAGTTAGAAGTAGTTCTCAGCCCGCGAGCAGCGATGAAATTAGCCACTGTGGCTACTCGTTGCTCAGACAAGGCCATGTTATAGTCCGTATTTCCTGAAGTATCAGCATGGCCGATCACTTGCACTGCTAATATTTGCCATGCGCTGCGTGAAGCTTCAATCATCTCTTTAAGCGTTAGCTTGGCTTTCATAGTTAAGGCCGAACTATCAGAGTCAAAATGGACAATGTTATGGTGTGTTTCAACGGCATAAACAATTTCTGCCGCTGCAGGTTCTACTTTTTCAACCATGGCGATAACTGGGGCCTCTGCCACCGGTAACTCGTCCATAGGCGCTTCTAAAACTGCTACTTCTTCAACTTTGACTGTATGACAAGAGTGACCATCAAGACTAGCAAAGTCGGTGGCAAGCACGCATTCTCCGTTGCCACTCAAGACAGCAGTGCCATCACCTGATAGCCACACCGTATTAGTTCCATGTTCACCATGACCCCAAGATGGGGCCACTACAAGAACCATGGTTAAACCTAGAACTGTTTTATTAAATTTCATTATCTAACTACTCCAAATAGTATTATTGATTACCGTCGCGGCTTGTTATACAAAATATAGGATAGATTATGAAGTTTGCTGTGTTTTTATGAAAAATTTGGTTCGACATCCAATAAAATCAAACATCAACTAGCTAGGAGTTCTCATCGTCACTAATTCCTCTGCGCTAGTTGGGTGAATACCAATGGTTGCATCAAAGTCAGCTTTGGTCGCCCCTGCTTTTATAGCCACCGCAAAACCTTGTAACATTTCTCCAGCTCCTTCACCAACGATATGCAACCCAATTACGCGATCTGTAACAGCATCAACGATTAGTTTCATAAAACTGCGCTCATCACTGCCACTCAAGGTATGTTTCATGGGCTTAAAATCAGAGCGATAAATTGTAATTTTGCCATGTTTCTTTAAAGCTTGCTCTTCTGTGAGGCCTATGGTGCCTATGTTGGGCTGAGTAAATACGGCCGTTGGAACTAGGTCGTATTCCATGGTTTTGGTACCATCTCCATACCAATGATTAACCAAAGTCATGGCTTCTGCTAACGCTACTGGCGTCAGTTCGATACCGCCAGTGACGTCACCAAGGGCATAAACACAATCGACATTTGTTTGAAACTTTTGGTTTACCGCGATAGTTCCTTGAGCTGTCGTTTTAATACCTAATTTTTCCAGACCAATACCTGTCAAACGGGGTTTGCGTCCAATGGCCATAAGCACCTGATCAACCTCTGTCTGAGTGCCATCCAAGAAAGTCACTAACAAACTTTGGTCAGGCTGACGAACCACATTGGTGACTTGACTCTGGTAATGAATATCAATGCCCTGCTTACGCATTTCTTGATCAAGAAAACGCCGTACATCATCATCAAAACTACGCATTATTAGGTCGCCACGATATGACACCTGTACTTGGCTACCTAAGCCCTGAAAAATACAAGCAAACTCAAGGGCAATATAACCCGCGCCCACCACTAACAAACGTTGGGGAAACTTGGGTAGGTCAAATATCTCATCTGAACTAATTAATAGATCAGCATAATCGACATTAGGAATATTGGGGGTACCACCCGTTGCAATAATGATGCGCTTTGCAGTGTAATCAGTGCCATTCACGGTGACCGTATGTGGGTCCTTAAGGCAGGCGTATCCACGAATGATATGGGCCCCTGAATTGTTCAACAGGTTAGCGTAAATGTCATTCAGCCGACTAATTTCAGTTTTTTTGTTGTTGACCAGCTTTGGCCAGTCAAACGTTGCTGAGCCTAGCTGCCATCCAAATCCTTTAGCATTTTCAAAATCATGACTAAAGTGACTCGCATAGGTATAGAGTTTTTTAGGCACACAGCCTACGTTTACACAGGTGCCACCAAGTGCACGGTCATCAGCAATAGCAACCCTTGCACCTTCCCCTGCCGCCATTCTGGCTGCTCTAACACCACCAGATCCAGCACCGATTACAAATACATCAAAATCAAACATCATAAAGACCAATCTCTCATGCCACATTGTGAGTTAAAATTAATTTCAAAGTCAGAAAAGCAAATCATGAACGTTCTAAGCCGTCACTATTTGCATTACAATAGATTAAATTCTAGCAGCCTTCCAGCCTTATTGTTGGTTTTAAGTCACCTTAATTGAGTTAATTTTATGTACCTCGTCTCCTTTAATATCAATAGTATCCGTGCACGTATTCCCCAATTGGAAGCGATAGTAGAGCAATATCAGCCAGCCATTATTGGTTTGCAAGAAACCAAGGTTCAAGATCTTGAATTTCCTATAAACGAGACTCAACGATTAGGCTATGAGACTATTTTTCATGGTCAAAAAGGTCATTATGGCGTGGCATTGATGACCAATTTGCCCATAATAAAGACGATTAAGGGCCTTCCTGGGGATACTGAAGATTCTCAAAGGCGTCTTGTGGGAGCTGTGCTGCAATTGCCAAGTGGTGACACTTTAACAGTCTTTAATGGCTACTTTCCACAGGGAGAAAATATTGTGCATGCTAGCAAATTCCCAGCCAAAAGAGACTTTTATGCCGGCCTTACAGAGGTTTTAATTACCGAGTACAAAAACACACAGCATTTGGTGGTGATGGGGGATATTAATGTAGCGGACCAAGACATTGATATTGGTATAGGAGAGGACAATCGTAAGCGTTGGCTTAAGTCTGGTAAAGCGAGTTTCCAACCTGAAGAGCGTGAATGGTTGCAACGGCTTGGTCAGTTTGGACTGACAGATAGTTATAGAAAGTTGCATCCCTTCAGTGAACAATACTCATGGTTTGATTATCGAAGTAAAGGGTTTGAACGTGAACCTAAGCGTGGCCTGCGAATTGACCAAATATTATTAACCAAAAGTTTACTTAAACACTGTAAAGAAGCAGATATTGATTATGTAATACGCGCAATGGACAAGCCATCAGACCACTGTCCAATTTTTGTTAAGCTTGAATTAGACTGAGATTGGCTATCCAAGGACTATAAAATTATGTTTGCTTGCAAATTATAGTATTTTTTCAAATTTGTAATAGCGTCAACACCCATTAAATTAGTGCAGGCTCACAATGTAAAACTGTGTCAATTTAACGAATTCAACATATAATGACATACATTAGGCCGAGTAACGCATACACTAGCACTCCAATTTAAATCTCAAAAGTACTAACATAAGTACGGAGACAATCGCCCATGTCAAATGTTAAAAAAGATGCCCTGAAAGCAGCATCCGATTTAAACGCTAATGCTAAAATTGCTGCGACCATGCTCAAAGCCATAGCGAATGAAAGCCGACTACTCATCTTATGCCACCTAGAAGGCAAAGAGATGTCGGTAACCGAATTAAATGATCATTTAGAATTGAGCCAATCTGCCCTATCTCAGCATTTAGCCGTACTCCGGAAAAATGAGCTAGTAACGACCCGTAGAGAATCCCAAACCATCTATTATTCACTTTCTGATGGTCGTTCATCTACGGTGATTAAAACTTTGTATCAGCTCTACTGCGCTTAATCAGAGGTCAAAGATCTTACCCGGGTTCATTATATTTTTTGGGTCTAAAGCCCGCTTGATTAATCCCATTGTTTGAACTGCATGAATACCATGTTCCTCCAATAAATAGGCTTTTTTCCTCAAGCCTATGCCGTGTTCACCAGTGCAAGTGCCACTAAGTGCCAACGCTTGTTTAACCAAGTAATGGCTCAGTTCTTCGGCGGCTTTTACTTGCTCAGGCTGGTCTGAGTAAAAAGGTATGATAAGGTGAAAATTACCATCTCCCACGTGTCCCACTAATGGGCAATTGAAGCCCAGTTCTGCGGCTTTCGCCTCTGCTAACTCGATACAAAGAGCGAGCTTCGAAATAGGTACACAAACATCAGTACTGATAGCGTTAGCACCCGGATTCAGAGCTAAACCAGCAAACCACGCTTGGTGCCTTGCAGTCCATAGCTCGTTTCTGCTCTCTAAGTTCTCAGCCCAGCGGAAGTCATCCCCTTCATGATCTTTGGCCACTGATTCTACCGAAGCTACTTGCTCTTTTACACTCGTATTTGAACCGTGAAACTCCATGAATAACGTGGGCTGAGCAGTAAATCCTTGTAAATTTGAGTACTTTATACAGGCACCCATTTGGCAACTGTTAAGTAATTCAACGCGTGCTAAGGGCACAGCTAACTGCATACACTCAATCACACATTGGGCAGCTTGGCTAACACTGGGAAAACTGCAAACTGCCGCTCGAATTTGTTCTGGTACAGGAAAAACCCGCAACCTTAACTCAGTAATAATTCCAAGCGTACCCTCTGCGCCCACATAAAGATGGGTTAGATCGTAACCTGCAGCACTCTTTCTCGCTCGCCCTCCTGTGTGTATGACATCTCCATTAGGTGTCACCACCGTAAGCCCAAGAACGACCTCTTTCATGGTGCCATAACGCACAGCATTAGTACCTGAAGCACGGGTCGATGCCATACCACCTAGGCTGGCATTTGCACCAGGATCTAAAGGAAAAAACAAGCCACTGTTTTTTAGATTATAATTTAAGTCTTCTCGGGTGACTCCAGCCTCCACCTTAACATCAAAGTCTTCTGCATTAACTTCAAGCACTTGGTTCATGCCTGATAAATCAATACTGAGCCCACCATGAATGGGTACTAACTGGCCCTCTAAGGATGTCCCTGTTCCAAAAGCAATAATTGGAATTGAAAATTCGCTACAAATCGATACTGCTTGCGCTACCGCTTGGGTGCTATCGAGCATAAGTACAGCGTCAGGCAATCTATCACTGACATAACTTTCTCCACAACTGTGTTCTTTACGGGCACTAAGATGGTCACTGAATTGGCTGCCAAACACCTGTTTTAATTGTTCCAGACCCTGTTTTTTTAAGTTCATTGACTCGACTCCAATGATTTTAATAAGCCCATAGCTTCATTTAAAGTTTAGTCTATCAACTTGCTGACCAAGAGACTAATCTAACTGTTTACTAAGTTATCTGCATACTAAGTCACCTACTCATGCTCTTAATCAAAGTTTTTACAGTCACCCTTAAAGGTTGCTCTAGCCAGATGACTTGTTAAGCTTAAAAAATGTGATGTATTAAAAGTGAGCTAATGGTTAGGTTGAGGGCTAGGTTTATAACAGTGAGCCCATCTTAAAGGCGTATATTCAAACCATAAAAAAGCCCTCATTAGCAAAGCTAAGTGAGGGCTTTATCAACTAATGGGGTCTAGTTAGGCACTCAGTTCCAATAACAATTTGTTAAGACGAGACACATAGGCTGCCGGGTCTTCCAACTGCCCACCCTCAGCCAATTGAGCTTGATCAAATAATACTCGAGTCAACTCACTAAAACGGTCCTCATCAGATTCATCGTTGAGCTTAGCAACCAGTGGATGCTCTGGGTTAAGTTCAAAGGTGGGCTTGGTAGATGGCATAGCTTGACCCGCAGCTTCCATAATACGACGCATTTGCAGCCCCATGTCATCTTCACCAACCACTAGGCAGGCTGGCGAATCAGTTAAACGATGGGTAATACGGACTGTTTCCACTTGCTCTTCTAATAAGGCCTTCACTCGCTCCACCAAACCTTCATACTGTTTAGCTTGCTCTTCCTGTTCTTTCTTTTCGGCTTCGTCCTCTACCTCACCAAGATCTAAAGCACCTTTTGCTACGTCTTGTAACTGGGTACCGTCAAACTCCATCATGTGCGACATTAACCATTCATCAACACGTTCGGAAAGTAATAAAACTTCGATACCTTTCTTGCGGAAGATTTCTAAGTGCGGGCTATTCTTCGCCGTATTATGGTTATCAGCAACCACATAGAAGATTTTATCTTGACCTTCTTGCATGCGAGTTTTGTATTGCGCCAAGCTATGAATTTGATCTGTCTTGTCATCATTACTAGACGAAAAGCGCAACAAGTTGGCAATTTTTTCTTTGTTGTTGTGGTCTTCTGCAGGTCCTTCTTTCATAACCTGACCAAACTCTTTCCAAAAGTTAGCGTATTGCTCAGGCTGCTTCTTTGACATTTTTTCCAGCACATCAAGCACGCGCTTGGTTAGGGCAGACCGCATTGAATCAATGACTGGGTCTTTTTGTAAAATCTCACGAGAAACGTTAAGAGACAAGTCATTACTATCGACTACGCCTTTAATGAAGCGCAAGTACATAGGCAAGAACTGTTCCGCTTCATCCATAATAAATACGCGTTGTACATAGAGCTTCAATCCACGAGTGGCTTCACGCTGCCACATATCCATAGGCGCTTTGGCAGGTATGTATAGCAAACTCGTATACTCAAGTTTACCTTCTACCTTGTTGTGTGCCCATGACAAAGGTTCTTGAAAGTCATGTGATACGTGCTTATAAAACTCATGGTACTCTTCATCTTTAACTTCTGAGCGCGATTTAGTCCAAAGAGCAGTGGCTGAGTTGACTGTTTCTTCCTCTGGCTCTTGCTTGTCTGCATCTTCACCATAATGTTCTTTCATCATAATGACAGGGATAGAAATATGGTCCGAATACTTGCGCACTAAACTGCGTAAACGAAAGCCTTCAGCAAATTCGTTTTCATCCGCTTTGAGGTGGAGGATAATTTCCGTACCACGTCCCGTTTTCTTAACCTTTGAAATATCAAACTCACCTTCCCCTTTTGAACGCCAGTGAACGCCTTCAGAGGTTTTTGAGCCCGCTTTACGGGTGATCACTTCCACTTCATCAGCGACGATAAAGGATGAGTAAAAACCCACACCAAATTGACCAATCAATTGAGAGTCTTTTTGTTGATCACCGGTTAGGTTTTGTAAAAATTCAGACGTGCCAGACTTTGCAATAGTGCCTAAATGATCGATAACATCAGCTCGGTTCATGCCAATGCCATTATCACTGATGCTCAATGTATTGGCTTCTTTGTCAAACTTGATGTGAATCGCAAGTTCGCTGTCATCACCATACAGACTGCCGTCTGACACTGCAGCAAAGCGCATCTTATCTGCTGCGTCAGACGCGTTAGAAATTAGTTCGCGGAGGAAAATTTCCTTGTTGCTATACAAAGAATGAATCATTAAATGTAACAGCTGTTTAACTTCTGTTTGAAAACCTAAAGTTTCAGTTTTAGTAGTAGTGCTCATGGGGCCTTGTTTCTCCGTCGATCTTGGGCTGTGCTGATAGCAAAAGGATAATAGTGATGGCATCAATGATGGGGTTGGCTGAACCAATTTCAAGCTATGTAAGCAGCTTTATCCGTCTTCAGCTAATAAAAATTGAATTCCAGCAGCAACTCTTGCACCAAACTCAATAATTTACTAGAACAGTTGGCTAAGCTTGTGCTAAAGAAATTTTCGCAGCTACAAACGAATGGAGCATGCCTGTGCTGATAAACTGATTTTTGAACCAACAAAATAGCGCCTGTGAGGATAATAATAAGGGCCTGCGTGGAATGCTTATCAGACTCAAGGGAAGCTAAATAATGTGGTAGTCGACGATCGTTTTTCGGTTCTTCGAATCGTTGGTGCCCTTTAGTTCGGCTAAAGAACTTGAGTTAAATTCGCGGCTGTAGAGGATATACACGACCACACAAGTTGTGGTCATAAACACTAGCGGGTGAATAGACCAAGTCAACACCGCAAGGCTGTAATAATATGCGCGCAAGCCAAAATTAAAGTTGTTTGCAGCCATGGATAAAATCTTAGCAGAGCGATTCACATGGTCCATCAGGTCTTTATTATCAGCAATATCACCATACACAACAGGGGCGCTGGAAATCATTACTGTGGCAAATCCATATTGCCTTAAGCTCCATGTAAACTTAAAAAAAGCATACACAAAGATGAGAATTAGAACGAACAATTTGAACTGCCATTCTAAGGACGACTGGGGAGGTAAAAAAGGAATACCCCCACCGATATGCACCACATCATCAGTATAACCCACCAAAGTCACAAGACCGGCTAAAACAAGCAAACTAGACGATGCAAACAAGGTAACATAACGCTCTAAATTGGCCACAGCACCGATATCTGAAATGCGCATATCACGACCAATCATACGCATCATCCAGCGCTGCCGATACGCATGCAACACCCCTGCCAAGGAATCTTTGCGCCTAGAAGCACGGATGGCGTAGCTTTGGTAACCTTGCACGGCAATCACAAACCAGGTTAATGACAAGATATTCCAACCTTGTTCTGACATCACTGCCATCATATAAATGATCAAAGACTCCATTGCTTAATTCTCGTCTTGGTGTTGCTGAAACACAGATTTTTGTTTCTTTTTAGTAGCTAAGCCTTTTTGTTTGCGCGTTTGATAACTTGAAGGAGAAAAGCTTTTAGCAACAGTCGTTTTCTTCTTGTTGGGATTGAAAGTTACCCCAGCTACGGCGGGCATTTTCTTTTTCGCTCGGGTCATGGTGTTGTGGGCTCAAAGACTATAATTAAACAGCGTCAGTACCCAATTTTAACACGCTTCGTCCTAGGGATGTGAGCAACTCTCCTATTTTACATGGCTTTAGCTAAACCACACACACAGAGCAATCGATATTGGGCTTTTTAACTATCTTTAGGCAAGGTATTAGACAGGGTATGAAAATGCAACAACTGTTGGTATTTGACCTTTATATTGGGCCAAAGCAGTTGCTGCACAAAGGCTAGCGCACTGTCATTTTTTAGTGGCCGCAATGGAAACTCTTGGATCAAGTCTGCAGCAGCACTGGACTCTTTTTCATGGTTATTTGGAAAAGAGTCATAAAGATAATGTGACGCAAAAATTTGAGGGTAGACAAGTCTATTGGGTAACACTGGCATACACCCCAATTGCACTGCTTCTTGCACTGCTAGGCCTTGAAACTCATGCAATGCAGTAGACAATATAATGTCCCCTCCAGCTAACCAAGACAGGTATTGGTGACGTGATTTGGCAAACCCAAATTGGACCAACTCCGAGCTAAACTCAGTCTTTATAGAGTCAAATTCGAGAGGTTGCTTACGGAACACTTGCCCCAGTATGCATAATTTGAAATCCACCTTTCGTTGTTTTAATTGGCGCAGTATCGCCAACAATAAGTGGGGTCCTTTATCATACTCCCAGCGCGCCGCCCAAACTAACCTTAAGCATGTCTTATTCGACCTTGTTGGCCATTGTGCAGATCCATTAACACCCATGTAGTCGGAGATATTCAGAGGCTTAAGTGGCACCGGCAGAACTGAGCTTTTTTCCTCAAATAACTGAGCCAAATCAACAGGAAGCTTTTCGGGCACTTGTTTGAGTAACGCCCTCACCCCAGTGATAAAAGTTTGTTGGTTGTAGCGACTATTGAACACTAATTGATCAGCTGCTAAAGCTGCATATAAGGTCACAATTTTCGGATCTAAAAAGGGTTTTTTTGTTAACTGACTGGGGGGGTAAATGAATTGATTTTCATGAAAATATAGGATCGAAGGTATGTTGGCCAAGTTAGGCACAAACCCTTTTAAAGAGGCAAAGTCCACCATTGATGTGGCTATAATTAAGTCATAGGGCTGATCTAAAGTAGCTCGTTCACTCAAAGCCCATTGCAAACTATTACTCCGAATACGCCAGCTAAAATGATGCCCGGGCAGCGCTAATTGAGTCCAATCGTACTCAGGAAACTGGGCGACCATGCCTTCTCGCCAATATTTGTGACTTTGAGCATCGTAAGCTGATAGCAAAAGAATACGCATGCCTTAGGTTAAACCATTTAAAAAACGCGATACTAGACGACTAAATAACTCTGGTTTTTCAGCGTGTAGCCAATGCCCGCAATCAGCCATGATCTTCAATGTGCAATTAGGCAGAAGCTGATCGAAGGAGGCTTTATGTTGGGGTAATATATAAGCCGAGTTCTCCCCCTTAAGCACCAACCCTGGCCCCTTGTATATGCTTTCATCCTCAGAAAGTGTAGGTGCTGCACTAATGGCTGGGTAGTTATTTTGTATAGCACCAAGGTTATAACGTAAGGCAAATTCCCCTAAATGGTTCTTGTAAAGACCTTTAAGTAAAAATTGACAGGCCCTTTGGTCAGGTTCGTACTGAAGTAGCACCTCTAAAGCCTCTTTACGGGACTTTAGGGTGACTAGATTAATGGCTTTGAGACCTGCCAATATTGATTGGTGGCGGGGTTCGTAAGCCACAGGGGCAATATCAGCAACCAAGATACTGCGTAAGCGTTGCGGATATTTGACAGCCAGTTGCATGGCTACTTTGCCACCCATTGAATGGCCTAACAGGTCTACTGTGTCGAAATTCAAGGCATTCAAAGTATCAGTTACATCTTTTGCCATGGTTGCATAATCCATAACAGAATCGTGACCAGACAAGCCATGATTGCGCAGGTCCATAGTCACCACTGGACGTTCCAGTGACCATATGGCTGCTTGACTACGCCAGTTATCTGATGCCCCGAATAGGCCATGTAATACAACAAGAGGAGTGCCACCCAGTGTATTAAATTGATCCGTATGGAGCAGCATTAATTAACTACTACATCCACTTCTTCTACGGGAATCTCAAAATTATGCACAGGCTGCCACGGCTGATCAGGAAGTCGCTCCCAAACACTACCTGCGTTTTGATCTAGCAACGCATCTAAACTTGGGTCAGCTTCACACATAGGCTCAAGAGGGAATGGTTCTAGGTTAGAAAACTGCGCTAGAAATTCGGTTGTTTCATAGCCTGTAAATAAGCGCCAGCCAGTATCATTACTGTGTTCTGGTATCGTTTTGTACATAAAACGTACTGGTAAGGCATGGTCGCCTAGAGCTAGCTTAGAAACTCTTGCCATGTGACCATGACGGGTATGGCGCTTTTTTTCTGTCATCATTTAAGCCTTTAAACCAAGGTAGGCTGCATGGTAGCGCAGGTGCTCGTCGATAAAACTGCTAATGTAGTAATAGCTATGGTCATAGCCTTGCCGTTCGCGGTAGTCCAGTGGAATGTTCAAGCGGGCGCAGGTTGAACTGAATAAATGAGGCATCAACTGTTCAGTAAGAAACGGATCACTCGTACCTTGATCAATCAGCATAGGCTGCGGTATCAAACCTGCAGCATGGTTTTTTTGTACCAACTCATTGCTGTCCCATGGTACCCAATCTGCTGAGTCAGTGCCCAAATAGGCCGTAAAGGCCTTTTGACCCCATGGGCATTGCGAAGGAGATGCAATGGGAGCAAAGGCTGAGACTGAGGTATATTGACCTGGATTTTTTAAGGCACAAACCAGTGCCCCATGCCCACCCATTGAATGACCGCTGATGGCTGCTTTAGCATTTACAGGAAAGTTGCTTTGAATGATGTTTGGCAATTCTGTTGTCACATAACTGTACATATTATAAGCCTTTGACCAAGGCGCTTGCGTTGCGTTGAGGTAAAAGCCTGCACCAGTCCCTAAATCATACGAATCATCCTCATTGGCAATGCCGGCATTGCGTGGGCTAGTATCTGGCATGACAATCGCCATTCCCAAGGACGCAGCAAGAGCAAATGCACCTGCTTTTTGACTAAAGTTTTCATCATTACAGGTCAACCCGGATAACCAATACAACGCGGGGACCTTAGCCACCGAGGCACCTGTTTGTACTTGTGGTGGCAAAAATATTGCAAAAGTCATTGATCCTTGGCACACCTTAGAATCATGTTCTATGCGCAATAAGCGCCCACCACTCACCTTGATTTCTGAAACTTGATTTAACGACATATAAAAGCTTCCTAAAAAATGACAACTGAACGAATACTTTCGCCACTGTGCATGAGGTCGAAGGCTTTATTAATATCATCCAGCCCCATCGTATGGGTTACCATTGGATCAATTTTAATTTCGCCTGCCATATAACGTTCTACATAGTCTGGCAACTGGCTGCGCCCTTTGACTCCACCAAAAGCAGTGCCACGCCAGACACGCCCTGTGACTAATTGAAAGGGTCTAGTGGTGATTTCTTGACCCGCTCCCGCCACACCAATAATCACTGACTCGCCCCAGCCTTTATGGCAACACTCTAGGGCTGAACGCATCACGTTGACATTGCCAATACATTCAAAGGAAAAATCCACACCGCCGTCAGTGAGGTCAACAATGACGTCTTGGATCGGGTCAGAATAGTTTTTAGGATTGATACAATCTGTGGCTCCCAACATTTTTGCCATTTCAAATTTATCTTCATTAATATCGATGACAATAATACGACTTGCGCCTGCCATTACCGCACCCTGTACAGCACTTAAACCAATCCCACCCATACCAAAAATGGCCACAGAGTCGCCAGCTTGCACTTTAGCAGTATTAAGCACCGCTCCAATACCTGTGGTAATACCGCAACCTAGCAAACACACCTTATCTAAGGGGGCAGCCTTATTAATTTTTGCTAAGGCAATTTCTGGCACTACTGTGTACTCAGAAAAAGTAGAGGTTCCCATATAGTGAAATAAGGTTTTACCGTCTAACGAAAAACGGCTACTTCCATCGGGCATTAAGCCTTTGCCTTGCGTGCCTCGAATGGCCTGACAGAGGTTCGTTTTACCCGACAAACAAAACTTACATTGACCACATTCTGGAGTATAAAGTGGAATAACATGGTCGCCTACCGCAAGATGGGTCACACCACTGCCTACTTCTTCTACAACGCCGCCTCCCTCATGACCCAACACCGCAGGAAATATGCCTTCAGGATCATCGCCAGATAAAGTAAAAGCGTCCGTATGACAAACCCCTGTGGCCACCATGCGCACCAGCACCTCCCCAGCTTTTGGGCCTGCTACATCGATGTCTGCGATGGTTAATGGTTGTCCTTTTGCCAAGGCAATAGCGGCTCTAGATTTCATGGTTTAGGTCTCCTTAATATGGTTAAGTGTGCAATGTATTGTTGGTTTTGTACCAATGGACTAATTCACTTGAATTCCCCTGCATAACCACCCGATCTTGTTTGAGGGAAAGTTGATAGTCATACATAGGATCATAATAATGAATGAGCAAATAGGCAATCCAATCTTTATGAAGGTCTAAATATTTCTGCTCAGACTGCTGGTTTAAAGCCAATTCGAGCAGTTTGACTAAGTGCGCATGAGATTCGCTCCCTAGCCTCTTTTTAATGCGATGCAGGCTCTGTAAAAGGCTATCGCCAAAGGCTAAAAAGGCATCTTCTGGGCTGACCATCTCATGTTTCCAAGCCTCAATTGCCTTGACGACGTATTCATCAAAAATACGCTCTACTCGTGCGTCAAAATCATCTGTTAGCACCATAATTGGCGAACTCTTAAGCTTAGCCTGAAGACTTAATGGCAGCAATCGGCAACCGACTAAACGGCTTTCATCTTCATAAATGATGGGCTCATTATTGGTTCGTCTTCGCTGCATTAGCGTGATCGCTAAGTTATTTTCAAAGTTTATCTGACTTGGTTGTTCTTCAATGTATTTACCAAAGCTCGATCCTCGATGTTTAGCAATGCCTTCTAAATCTATAGTTCGATCAAACAGAGGCAAAATTTCAGTTTTGCCTGTGCCAGTGCGGCCACTGAGAACGAATGCTGGAATTTCTTCTACCAATTGGTCTAAGCGCGTTATCAAATGCGTTCTCAGAGCCTTATAGCCACCCTCTAAAAAGGGTATGCCAATCCCAGCCTCTGCCAACCACTGTTGACTTAACTTAGATCGCAGACCACCCCTGAAACAATACAACACCGCGTCGGGGTGCTCATTGACAAAATCTAACCACTTTTTAACTCTATTACTCTTGGTTGTTCCATGAACTAATTGATGACCTAAATCAATGGCAGCAGTTTGGCCTTGTTGTTTATAGCAAGTGCCTATTTGCTCGCGCTCGTCATCACTCATGAGTGGCAGATTCACAACGTTTGGAAACGCACCTCTGTCAAATTCTATGGGTGCCCGTACATCAAACATGGGGCGTTGATGTAATAATAAATCATCAAAATCGGCTGCTTTTATAGGTTTTGGTAGCAACGACTCAATGACTTTAGGAGGCATTTCAAACCACCTCAACACAGTAATTTTGACTTATTACTGGGTCTGATAAATACCCAATCCACACACAGTCTTGGCCCTGTGCACGACAAATATCTTCTGCCTGAGTCATTTTATCTTCGGCCACGGCAACCAATAAACCCCCGCTGGTTTGCGGATCACAAAGGATATTTAATTGCTCTTCACTAAGCGGACCCAGTTTGTGACCATAACTTGCATAATTTCTCCCACTACCACCAGGCACACAACCTTGGTTTAAATAGTGTTGCAAATCTGTTAGCAATGGAACTTGGTTGAATTCAATATGCGCATGTAACCGACTGCCCTCACAGACTTCAAGCAAATGTCCCATGAGCCCAAATCCAGTCACATCCGTCATGGCATGAACCCCTTTCAAAGGGGCTAGCTTTACCCCTAAGTCATTGAGCTTGACCATATTGTCACGAGCCAAATTAATATCCTGTGGTCGTAAAATGCCCCGTTTTTCAGCTGTGGTTAAAATCCCCACGCCTAAAGGTTTGGTCAGCATAATGTGATCACCCACTTGGGCTTGGTCATTACGCTGAAGGTGCTCTAAGTCCACTCTGCCCGTTACAGCCAAGCCAAATATGGGTTCTGGTGCATCGATGCTATGACCTCCAGCTAGGCAAATATTGGCTTTGGCACAAACGTCACGAGCACCATCTATGACCCTAGCGGCTATTTCTGGGGCTAACTTATCCACTGGCCAACCTAAGATGGCGATGGCCATCAGTGGCAGTCCACCCATAGCATAAACATCACTAATGGCGTTGGTAGCCGCTACTCGGCCAAAATCAAATGCATCGTCCACAATAGGCATAAAGAAATCAGTGGTACTGATAATGCCAGTGCCATCACCTAAATCAAAAACTGCGGCATCATCTCGACTTTCGTTACCCACAATCAAATTCGGATGGGAAAATTTTGGTAACTGGGACTCCAGCATGATATCCAGAACTTGGGGGGATATTTTACAACCACATCCCGCTCCATGACTATATTGGGTAAGTTTGACTGAGCTCATGACGATTTCTGGCCTATTAGTAAAGTTAGAAGTATACCGATTTTAGTACTGATGTGCTGCGCATCATACTCCATGTAATAATGCTAAGGTGGTTCGTGCTAGTCGCCTTACATGCTCTTGCAGACCTTTGTGAGTATTATTTTGTGCAGCTTGGATGATCATCGATTTATGTTTGGCATCCCGCACATTTTGATGTAGCAAGTAAAGTGGGCCGCTGAACCCAGCACGTCCGTTTGCCAGCAAGGTTAATAAGTTTTGTTGTTGCTTTTTACTAAGCGCCACCATTACATTTTTTTGGCAGGATGCAAATATTATTTGCCAGAGATCTGCATCGATTGAAGAAAACCAAAGGTACTGGCCAAAGGTTAAATAGTCTCGAAAATGGCACCTCAATTGATCCTGTAATATCTCCGCATCGGCACTAATGGGTTGCATCACCTGCACGCTATTGAATCCAGTCGCAGTATCCGCCCGCACACCTAGCCATATAGGAATAAACTTATTGAGCTGCCAAAAATCTAGGTTTTTGGAACTGGCAGAAAAGCTGGCACCCACAAAGTCAACTTGTCTCTCTTGAGCTAAACCATACACTCGCTGAAGTAATTTGGAACCAATACCTCTACCTTGGAGGGACGGCGTCACAGCAAGGCGTTGAATGCGCCAACTACTCAGTTCACAAGCCACTGAAAAACCCGCTTGTTGAGACAAAATCTGAGCTAACAAATGGCCTTGGATCCGTCGTTGGCCAAGCGCTATCTGGCGCGCCAAAGATGCATCTAAGTTGCCCTCCTCTGCAACCCAGGCCAGACCAACCAGATGCTCACCAACAAAGCATAAATGCATCTGATGCTGGGGGTGATCTAATAACAATCTTAAGTCTTGGGGTGTGGTTTGGTAATGAGCTAACATTAACAGGCCATAAACTTGCCTTAATAAGGTCTGGTTTTGTGCCAGTTTTGCACCTGTGACCTGACTATATGCGAGGGCCATTGATGAGTCAGCAAATGCATTATGAGTTATATTTGGTAACTCCACATCACATAAAAAGCTGCTACGAATAAAGTTTTCAAGGGCATCACCAGCCTGCCAACGCATGGGTTGTGTAAGGGTCATGTGTTTACTTGAACGCCCTAAGCTTGCAATGATATGGGGTAGTTTTAGTCGATAGCCTTGCCCACTACCCTCATATCCATCCTGAGTTGATGATAAAACGACTAATTTATAGACCTTAATCAAATTGATTAATTGTGACAAAGGAATAGCAGCCGCTTCATCGACAATTAATACTCCTGCGTCTGGAAGTGATGTTAACAGGGCATCTAAAGCATAAAAATTAATGCTTGGCATAGCTGAGGTTTGCATCATAGCATTAAGGGAACGCTTGCTAGGTGCAGTTACGATGGCAGGGCCATGCTGAGCCTTTGAGCCAAGGGCTTTAATAAACCATCCCAAACAGGCTGATTTACCCCGGCCTCTGCGTGCATCAATGGTAAGCACCATGCTATTTTGTTGCTCATAAGCCATCACTAATTGACTAATCAGATGGCCTTGTGCTTCGGTCGGTTGCAGTGGTTGGGATGCTTCAAAGATAAGTGGTAGAGGCTGCCAATCAATAGGCACTACTTTATGTTGGGGCTCAGCATGTAGTTCTTGCAATACAAAGACGGCACTATGGTGCTGCCATTGATTTTGCCACCATTGAATAAAATGCGAATGGGCAGTGTTTATTGAATGACCATAGGACTCCAGTTGTAAATCATAATTTTTATGCCATTGGGCACTTGGAGGAGTCAATAAGATTAATACGCCACCTCCTCTTATGGTGCCGCTAACCGCACATAGGGCACTCGCATTAAAAGCCCTGTGAGCGTTATAAACCACATGCTGATTAGACGTGCCAAGATATTGTTTAGCTTGAGTTGAAGTAATGTATCGCTGTTGCTTGGAGTGAGAATGATCGTCTTTTAACACATCGACCCATAAGCACGAACCACCTAATTGGCTTAGGTGCTGCGCCTGAATTAGGCCTCTTTCTTCTTCCATGGCCAATACCAGCATCAAACGATGGCCTGTATTTCGCGCTATTACCAGAGGCTCACGAAATTCAGTTAATTGGCTAATAGAAGGCAAATTCTTTCAGTCCTCAGTGACTATAAATAATAATGATTGTACATCAGAATTGATCATAGACGTCTTTAAAAAAACCAAAATTGTATGAGCAGATGAAGTGGCAGTTAGATTGATGGGGTTTCAAATAAACGCCCAGCCTTCATGTTAGGCAGGCTAATATTTAACTGATGCAACAAGTGCCAAGCCATAACTTGGTTACTAGATATAAAATAACACCCATAACGTTGTTCAAGTTCAGCGAGTTTAGCGACGGCTTTAAAGTTGGTACATGAAATAAACACAGCATCAGGAACTGCATCCACGCCCGCCAATAACTCTTCTATTAGCTTTGGCAGATGCTCAGGATTCATTGATCCAATGTCTTTATCTAAGGTTAAATCTAGGCTACCCCACGCCATAATGTTGTAACCTACTGAATCTAAGGCGTTATAGAATGGCTCATTAACAGAGGCTAAATAAGGCGATAGAACTACTATGTTTTTAGCCTTAATAAATGCAAGGGCTGCTTTAATGGCACTAAACGGATTACTTGTAATTTGCTCAGAATTACCCTGTTGCAAAAGTTGCTGTACCTTTTCTTCACCAATCACTAAACTACCAGAAGTGCAGCCATAGGCAATGGCATCCAGCTCTACATCTGGCAATATTAGGCTGGCACAATGGCCGATCTCATGAGCCATAGTTAATAAAGCCTTGGGGGTAACTTCCGCTGCACAGGCGATCCTAGCCACCAAAATTTCTATGGGTAACCCAGCAAAAATCTCTCGCCATTCCACTTCAACCACCATGTCTGTTGCAAGCACCACAAGGCCAATGCGCACAGGCATATTATTGGGGTGCAAAAATGCTGGTGACAATGGCTTACAAAGGCTTGAAAAGGATTGCATTAGACCACTCCTAAACTCGTTTAATGGGTGATAGATTGACGTCGTATTTTCGACCACACTCGATCACCAAATAAGCCTATACCAGTAGCTGCTGCAATACCGAATCTTTCGCCTATGGTCTTTTTGGCCACATATTCGATCAGCAAAACGTCACTTTGCTTTACCGCTTCTTGTAAAACTTCATCTGAAGTACCCACAGCGTCAACTAGGCCTAGTTCAATTGCCTGCTGTCCATACCATACGTCGCCATTAGCCACTTGATCCATGTCTAACTGGGGACGCTGAAGTTTGACCCAGCTTTTAAATAAACCATGGGTTTGCTGTAAGTCTTCAACAAATTTATCACGCCCTTTACGGGTATTCTCACCAATGACAGTGAGACTGCGTTTATGTTCACCAGCCGTTAGCACCTCAACGTCTATGGAGTGTTTCTTTAGCAGCCTGTGAACGTTAGGTACTTCTGCAACTACACCTATAGACCCAACAAGAGCGAAAGGAGCAGCCGTAATGTGGTTGGCCATGCACGCCATCATGTATCCACCACTGGCAGCAACTTGGTCTACACAGATCGTAAGTGGAATTTTTGCACTATTAATTCGCCCTAACTGTGATGCAGCCAAACCATAGGTATGCACCATGCCACCACTAGAATCAAGGCGCAGAATGATTTCGTCAGTGACTTTGGCAACAGAAATAATGGCACTAATTTCATGTCGTAAAAACTCGACAGCACTCGCCTTAATATCACCGTCAAAGTCAATGACAAAGGTGCGCTTCTTCACATTGGCTACTAAATTTTCTTCACTGGCAGCGTCAATACCCTCAGCTTTTGCTTGCTTGGCTTGTTTTTTAGCCTCCGCTTTATCTTGCTTGGTCTGAATCTTATCTGCTTTTTCTTGAGCTTTACGCAGCTGTTTAAATTGAAATTTATCCATCATGGCGTGATCTAATGTATCGGTCATGTCTTCGAACTCTTCGTTAAGATTACGAACCTCAATATGCCCTGCCTTGCTATGTTGTCGACGGTTTTGACCTGCCATCACTAAAAAGCCAATCACCACAATGGCTGCAACACAGAAGGTAATCACCTTAGCTAAAAACAGTCCATAATCGTACAAAAAATCTAACACATTAGTCTCCAGTTGCAGTTCTTGGTTTCACCAAGCAATAGGGCTTTATTCTAGTCTAGTCGGCTCTGAAACCACAGCTAAACCTTCACCAAATAGATAATTCAAACGATCGTTTGATTTATTTTTTAAAAACACATAAAATCATTGTATTGAAATCACGGATAAGAGCAATATTATGACAGTCGACCAAATTAAGCAGAAAATGCAATCCGCTTTTGTACCCGAAGAAGCAGACGGATTGGATGCCACTTTTCAATTTTGTATTGCTGACGATGACGATTTCTATATTACCATTGAAGATAGCAGCTGCAAGGCGATGGTGGGTAAGCATGATGATCCCGCAATCACTATGTCCATGGATGCGGAAACACTCTCAGAAATCGTTGCTGGTGAGCTCGACGGCATGGCTGCTTTTATGGGAGGACGTTTACAAGCTGAAGGCGACGTCATGCTGGGTACACGATTAAACCAATTATTCGAAATGGGCGAGTAAACACTTAAATTCAAAGCCTTTATCGCAGTCTCTTAATGCGTGTAGGAGAGTTAGTCGTCCTTTTTAGAAACCCCAGCGTAAAATCTAATAATCCGAAGTCGCTATTGAATCTAAGTAATTATCTAACCTAAGTAGTTATCTAACCTTAGCAGTTATCTAACCTGAGTCATCGATAGACAAAAGGATGGCCCCTCCTCAACCCTAATCCTAACCTATACAATTGAATTCTAAGGCAAGAATTAACCTACCATCATTACCAAGAACATTCGTGACCAGACGCTTGAGCCACTGCTTCAAGCTTTACTTGGTGCGCCGTCAGTTCTTCATCTGTCGCCAGGACCACCTTAAGCTCATAGGCTTGGAGGTCTGTTATTCTTCGCCGATCTAACGCAGTTTCTGACCGATTTGGGGATGTTTCTGACCCCAACATTAAGTCTGTTTGACCTCCAGTCATGCTCAGGTAAACATCCGCTAATATCTCAGAATCTAACAAGGCGCCGTGCACCTGTCGATGGGCATTATTAATCCCATACCTGCGGCACAGGGCGTCTAAGTTATTCTTTTGTCCTGGGTGTTTTTGTCTGGCAAGTTTTAAGGAATCTGTAATTTTACAAATGTCTGCAATTTTTGGATAACTACGCCCAGTCTTTTTGGCCACCAAAGCTAATTCATTATCTAAAAACCCAAGGTCAAAAGGCGCATTATGAATAATTAATTCAGCGTCTCTAATGAACTCAATAAAGGCATCAGCAATGGCTGAAAATAAGGGTTTATCTTGCACAAACTCCTCAGTAATGCCGTGCACTGCCTGGGCTTCCATAGGTATATCTCGTTCAGGATTAACGTATTCATGAAAGCTCTCACCAGTAAGACGCCTGTTAACCATTTCTAAGGCACCCACCTCTATTAAGCGATCACCTTGTTTGGATTCTAAACCAGTTGTTTCCGTATCTAAGACTATTAAGCGCAAAATTTATTCCTGTATGATTTATCTAGTGTGTTCGGCAGCACCTAGGTTAGCTAGGTCATCTGCAATTTCATTTTCAATATGCCCACTATGCCCCTTGACCCAATGCCACTCAACCTCATGGCCTTGCACTGTCTGATCTAGGAGTTGCCAAAGATCAGCATTTTTAACAGGTTTTTTGGCGGCGGTACGCCAATTATTCTTACGCCAATTAACAATCCATTCCGTAATACCTTTGCGCACATATTGGGAGTCAGTCGTCAGATCAACCTTGCATGGCCGTGTCAAAGCCTCGAGTCCTTTAATGGCAGCCATCAGTTCCATACGGTTATTTGTCGTTACTGGCTCGCCACCATACAAGCGTTTCTCTTGCTCTTTAAAGCGTATCAGCACACCCCAACCGCCTGGACCTGGATTACCTTTGCATGCGCCATCTGTAAATAGTTCAATGCGATCTGAAGTCAATCAACTGTGCTCCAATGGTTGTTTATTTTGACTGGGTTGGCGGGTTGCTCCAGCTAAGCCAAAACTGCGTTTTACAATGCTATTGCGCCAATGAGCTTTTAGTATGTGCACCCGTGTCTCTTGTTTTACTGCAGATAGAACATAGCCAGCCCCCAAGGGATTGGAGAAGCAAGATAACCAAGGACTCATCTTCCATTCGGCAGGTGCACAATCATATACAGGCTTAATCTCAAAGTCACCAAAACTGAGCAGTGTTAGCCAGTCCTTCAGTCTACTGTGAGCGATAAAATTAGCCCGCCAAGGTAGACCACGTTTTAGCCTTAATTGGCGCCACAAACCCCATAGGCTGTAGGGATTAAACCCAGTAATTACAACTCGACCGCCGGCATTAACTACCCTAGCAACTTCGCGAAGGGTTTGATGTGGGTTATCACTCATATCCAATACATGCTGAAGTACCACAAGGTCTATAGATTCGCTAGCTAGGGGTAATTGGTGTGGATCCATCACCACATCACCCCCCAAATTAAAATTTGACGTTAGGGCCATGGCATTTTTTATGGGGCTTACTAAATTGGAACTTAATTTGGCATTGAGTCCTAAATAAACACTATAATGGCCAAAAGCTCTGGGCATCAATAACGTTAACTGCTGCTGTTCTTGAGCCATGAATGAGGCCCCTTTTTTACTGGATAACCATGTGGCAAATTGTTGTTCTTCGAATTGACACGATTGTAGGTGGGTGTTTTTATTCATGCTTCATAATAAGCCATTCCTTCCTACCTTGCTTGCGTAATTTGCTTCGCACAGCTACTCTTAGGGATAAATACTTAGTTTAAAAAAGATCATACTATGCATGCATTAACTTCAAATCTGATCGTCACACCCCTACCCGCATTTGATGATAACTACATTTGGTGTATCGAAAATGCAGAGGTAGACGGGTTCGTAGTGGTTGACCCTGGTGACTCACAAGTTGTTATTGAGCAGGCTTCAAAGCTACAAAAAAAACTCTCTGCTATATTGGTTACGCACCATCATGCTGACCACACAGGTGGCATTAAAGCCCTCCTTGATCATTTTGGAGACCTTCCCGTATACGGGCCTACTAACAGTCCTTATGCAGGCATTACTCATAAACTTAAGGAAAATGACTCAATCAGCATATTTGATGCTCACTTTAGGGTTATGGAGATTCCTGGCCATACCCTAGACCACATTGCCTATTATAATGATCAACAAGGCCTTTTATTTTGTGGAGACACCTTATTCTTAGCAGGTTGTGGTCGAGTGTTTGAAGGGTCTCCTTTGCAAATGCATCAGTCACTCAATAAAATTATGGCTTTGCCTGCCATGACCATGGCCTATCCAACCCATGAATACAGTGTTGCAAACTTGAAATTTGCCATGGCAGTGGATGGCAACAATGAGGCCCTAAAGTTAGCTCAAACAATGTGCCATGAAATTAGAGCTGAGAACGAAGTTACGTTGCCCACGCGCTTGGCACAAGAAGCGGCGATTAACCCTTTTTTACGCACTCATCACAAGGCTGTTATTGCCAGTGCAGAAGATTATCAACAACAAACGTTAAAAACCCCCGTAGAGGTCTTTGCCGTTTTAAGACAGTGGAAAAACAACTTTTAGTAGTTATTAGTGCTAAAAAGACAAGTAACTAACCTTAGACTGGGCATTCTATATTGACCTTGGCACCTAGCCTGCTAAAATCAACTGCCTTTCGACATCAAAAATGTGACCTTTGCTTTGACAAACCTTTTTCTTCAATCATTCTCTCGAATTCCATTTAATGCCATTTTATTAATGCTCGCATTATTTAGCCTTAGCGCTTGTCAAACGGCACAGCTGAAAAGTACTGTGGCTAAGGTACAAGCCACAGAAACATCAATAGCCACCGCAACACCTGAAGTTGATCACACGAATAATGATTCTGAGACAGCTATGGTCGAAGATATGGCGATCAAATTGGTCGTTGACCCACTACCAGCTAATACCACAACCAGTGACATGGCTCCCCCAACAGGCGAAGAATCTTACCAGTCTGCTCAAGCTATCGCCCAAAGTATCAGCAAAGATCATTACCTAAACTGGTCTGAACTTGACTCTGAGGCAAGCACTGATGCAGCTGCAAAACTTCTTGCAGAGGCACAGAGAAAACCTAAAAGCGATGCACTTCCAAAGGTAAACGCAATCCCGACGCCTGAAGTTCCCCCAGTTCTTGATCTGTGGCAGCTTACTGTGGCAAATTATGGCTTAGAATTTGTAGACAACAAACGCATTGATCAACAGTACAACTTCTATAACAAACATCCAGAACTCATGCACCGTGTGACCACTAGAGCGAGTCGGTATTATCACTTTATGTTGCATGCAGCCCTAGACAAGTCTATACCTGCTGAAATCGCCCTCATCCCTATTATTGAAAGTGGGTTTGATCCCTTTGCCTATTCTTCTGGGCGCGCATCTGGAGCTTGGCAATTTATTCCAGCAACAGGACGGGGTTTTGGCCTCAAACAAAATTGGTGGATTGATGGACGCAGAGATATTGTCGCTTCTACAAATGCGGCCCACAAATATCTATTACAATTACACAAAATGTTTGATGGCGATTGGTTACTCGCAATTGCATCTTATAACGGCGGTCAAGGCACTGTCAGAAAAGCCATAAAACGGAACAAAAAAGCGGGTAAACCAACAGATTTTTGGTCATTGAAGCTGCCTAGAGAAACGATGAATTATGTGCCTAAGTTATTGGCTGTAGCCCGAGTAGTTGCAGAGAATGCTGGCACTAAAACACTTTATAGCATCGACGATGAAGCCTACTTTGAAGCCGTCGATGTCGGGTCACAAATTGATTTGGCTCAAGCTGCCGAAATGGCGAATATTACTACGGACGAAATGTACCGCTTAAATCCGGCCTACAATCAATGGGCAACCGACCCAAAAGGCCCACACAAACTTCTCATTCCTATTGCTCATATTGAACGCTTTAAAGCTGGCTTATTAGAACTTCCCTCGAGTAAGCGAGTGACTTGGAACCGATATAAAATAGTCTCAGGTGACAGTCTAGGCAAGATTGCTCAGCGCTTTAAAGTCAGTGTAGATTTAATACGCACCATTAATAATATTAACGGTAGTATGATTAGGATGGGTAAAACCCTGATGATTCCTATTGCCAGTAAAGACGCTGCTGCTTACAGCTTAAGTGCTGCTCAGCGGGTGATTAACCGACAAAAACAGATTACGCAAAATCAGGCTAGCCAACGTATCGAATACAAGGTAAAAAGTGGTGATAGCCTATGGAAGATCGCTAAAAAGTACAAAATTAGCATCAAAAAAATTGCTAGTTGGAATAAATTGGGAACCCGGTCAGTGCTGCAAATTGGTGACAAGTTAAGCATTTGGCCACGCAGCACCACGACCAAACTAACCAGACCAGGCCGCAAAGTCGTTAAGAAACTAACCTATAAGGTGCGTTCTGGAGATAACCTATCAACCATTGCCCAGCGTTTTAGTGTGACGGTGAAAGATATTAGAAAATGGAATAGACGTCTGAAAAAGTACCTGCAACCAGGCCAGAAGTTAAGCCTCTTTGTGAACGTCACCAAAATTAAAAAATAACAAAAAAAACCCGCTTTAGCGGGTTTTTTTATGCTATCTGATCACGTGGTTAAGGCGTGTCCAGAACACATATCAGACTCACTTAGAGCTGGTCGTCAACCCCTTGAACATACCAGTCCATACCCAGCAAAGTGCCCATATCTACAGTCGTTCCTGCAGCTGCAGCTAAGCTACCGTCTTGCTTATAAACAGGGCCAGTAAACGGATGTAGCTTACCTGTTTTAATAGCTTCAGCAGTAGCTTCGGCTCTCGCTTTGACAGCTGCTGGCATATTAATGTACGGGCCCATTTCAACCATATTGGCATCCATACCACCAAAAGTATCAGTGCTCACCCAAGAACCATCTAATACCGCTTGAGTGCGGGCAATGTAATAGTCAGCCCAGTTATCAATAATAGAAGTTAGTAAAGCATTAGGCGCAAAGGGAGCCATATCAGAGGCTTGACCAAAGGCACTAACACCCTGCTCTTCTGCCACTTGCACGGCTGCTGTAGAGTCTGTGTGTTGGGTAATAATATCAGCACCTTGGCTGATCAATACCTTAGCCGCATCGGCTTCACGGCCAGGGTCGAACCAAGAGTTAACCCATATCACTTTGAGTTTAAAGTCTGGATTAACCGTTTGCGCGCCCAACAAGAAAGAGTTGATACCCCGCACTACCTCAGGAATGGGGAAGGAACCGATATACCCTGCCACCCCCGACTTTGACATTTGCGCAGCTATCTGACCGATGACATAACGGCCTTCATAAAAGCGCGCGCCGTAAGTCGATACGTTATCGCTTCTTTTGTATCCCGTGGCGTGTTCAAATTTAACATCTGGGAATTTAGCTGCAACGTTCATCGTTGGATCCATATAACCAAATGAAGTGGTGAAAATTAAGCCTGCACCTTGACGTGCTAGTCGCGTAATAGTTCTTTCAGCATCTGGGCCTTCAGGCACATTTTCAACAAACACAGTTTCTACTTTATCACCAAAGTGGGCATCAATGGCTTGACGTCCTTGATCATGTTGATAGGTCCAGCCGTGATCTCCAGGAGGGCCAATGTAGATAAATCCTACCTTGAGTTTATCTGCAGCAATCGCAGAAACAGACAGTGCTGAAGCTAGGACGATGCCAGCAGCAGCTTTAAGCAACTTATTCATATAAAATTCTCCTCATCAAATATGATGAATAATTATTAAAATGTTACAGAAATATTGACCTTAAGCGAAGCTTAACGATCGGGCACAAACCCTTGCCCTAAAGAGGCAGGGGTATTGATCACAGATAAACGTCGATTGGTTGAAATGATAACCAACGCTAAAATAGTTGCGACATAGGGCAGTGACGATAACAACTGCGACGGAATACCGATACCCATGCCTTGGGCATATAGTCCCAAAATCCAAACGCCACCAAACAAATAGGCTCCTGCTGCTAATCTGGCAGGCAACCAAGTAGAAAATACCACCAATGCTAACGCAATCCAGCCCCTTCCCGCGGTCATATTTTCTATCCATTGTGGCGTATACACCAAGGATAAATAAGCTCCAGCAAGACCAGACGTAGCACCACCAAATGCAATACAAGCAT
>Ga0209713_10000027_pt1 | contig 104259 bp, 117 predicted proteins | sample ArcOceMetagenome_3_FD_187444 | JGI IMG/M metagenome (GOLD analysis project Ga0209713, IMG submission 187444) | Marine eukaryotic phytoplankton communities from Arctic Ocean - Arctic Ocean- Svalbard ARC20M Metagenome (SPAdes) (version 2) | ecosystem: Environmental > Aquatic > Marine > Oceanic...
CGTAGGAGTCTGGGCCGTGTCTCAGTCCCAGTGTGGCTGATCATCCTCTCAAACCAGCTACTGATCGTCGCCTTGGTAGGCTATTACCCTACCAACTAGCTAATCAGACGCGAGCTCCTCCTTAGGCAGATACTTCCTTTCACCTCTCGGCATATGGAGTATTAGCAACCGTTTCCAGCTGTTATCCTCCTCCTAAGGGCAGATTCTCACGTGTTACTCACCCGTCCGCCACTAAAGTTAAAAACTCTCGTACGACTTGCATGTATTAAGCATACCGCCAGCGTTCATCCTGAGCCAGGATCAAACTCTCCATGATATCCAATATTTATTGAAGTTTGCTTTAAACCTCTTTTTCAATTTCATCCTTCGCAGTAATTTGTGATCACCGCTTGAACTATGTGTATAACAATAATTTTAAATCTTCGAATTGTCAACCCTACTTTTGTTCATTTTTTATTTATAAATGAAATAATAAAAATTCCTTAACTGATAAAAAACTTATATAGACTCTGTTGCTGTTGATTATTCTTATATTTTCCTTATTCATTATTTTTTGTTAATCTATATTATTTTTATAAATAAATGTAAAAAAATAGGAATAGTTGAAAGTGGTACAGAAGTCTACAAACAATAAAGAAAAAGTTTTAGTTGTTGATGACGAAGCCAGTATACGCAGAATACTTGATACTAGGCTTTCTATGATAGGTTATGTTGTCATAACAGCAAGTGACGGAGAGGAAGCTCTTTCCCTTTTTTGGACAGAAAATCCTAATTTAGTCATACTTGATGTGATGATGCCTAAGCTTGATGGTTACGGAGTCTGCCAAGAAATAAGAAAAACTTCAGATGTACCAATAATAATGCTCACAGCTCTAGGTGATGTAGCAGACAGGATAACAGGATTGGAGTTAGGTGCTGACGATTATGTAATTAAACCATTTTCTCCAAAAGAGCTGGAAGCAAGAATTAGGTCTGTTTTAAGGCGAACCGAAAAAGTTCAATTATCATCAAATAACAATTCAGGAATAGTCCAATTCAATTTTTTAAAAATAGACTTTAACAGGAGACAGGTTTATAAAGCAGATGAGAGAATAAGATTAACTGGTATGGAATTTAGCTTACTCGAATTACTTATAAGCAAGTCTGGTCAAGCCTTTTCAAGAGCCGAAATTCTGCAAGAAGTATGGGGATATACACCAGAAAGACATGTAGATACAAGAGTTGTAGATGTGCATATATCGAGGCTGCGAGCTAAGTTAGAGCTTGATCCTTCTAATCCAGATCTAATTTTAACAGCTAGAGGTACTGGTTATCTTTTTCAAAGAATAGTTACGCAGAGTTCGTCTACGTAATACTATCTAATTTTACTAAACAGTTAAATAATTCAAAAATCAGGGTTACTTTTTTTTGCAATTGTATCTATAATATTAAATAGAAATTGTAAAGGTAAGTAGAATTTCTGTCTATATAACAAAAGACAGCTTAGATGACACTTAATATTTAAAAGCTTTGGAGAATTAATTTATGACCATAGCAATTGGACAAGAAGAAGGACGCGGTTGGTTCGACCTAATGGATGACTGGCTAAAGAGAGATAGATTTGTATTTATCGGTTGGTCAGGTCTTTTACTATTCCCTACAGCATACTTAGCAGTAGGTGGATGGTTTACTGGTACAACATTTGTAACATCATGGTACACTCATGGTCTTGCAAGTTCTTACCTTGAAGGATGTAACTTCTTCACTGCAGCTGTTTCGACTCCTGCAAACAGTATGGGACACTCACTATTACTACTTTGGGGACCTGAAGCACAAGGAGACTTTACTCGTTGGTGCCAAATTGGTGGACTTTGGGCGTTTACAGCTTTACATGGATCTTTCGGTCTAATCGGATTCTGTCTAAGACAGTTCGAAATCGCAAGACTTGTAGGTATCAGACCTTACAATGCTATCGCATTCTCTGGTCCTATCGCAGTTTGGACATCTGTTTTCTTACTGTACCCTCTAGGACAAGCTAGTTGGTTCTTTGCACCAAGTTTAGGTGTAGCTGCAATCTTCAGATTCCTACTATTTATCCAAGGTTTCCACAACTTCACACTAAACCCATTCCACATGATGGGTGTTGCTGGTATTCTTGGAGCTGCATTACTTTGTGCCATTCACGGTGCAACAGTTCAAAACACTATTTTTGAAGATGGTGATGCTGCTAACACATTCAGAGCATTCACGCCTACACAGGCTGAAGAGACTTACTCAATGGTTACAGCTAACAGATTCTGGTCACAAATTTTTGGAGTTGCTTTCTCTAACAAGCGTTGGCTTCATTTCTTCATGCTATTTGTTCCACTAGCTGGACTATGGACAAGTGCAATCGGAATTGTTGGTCTTGCACTTAACTTACGTGCATATGACTTCGTTTCACAAGAGCTTAGAGCTGCTGAAGACCCTGAGTTCGAAACATTCTACACTAAGAACATTCTTCTAAATGAAGGTATCCGTTCTTGGATGGCTGCTCAAGACCAGCCGCATGAAAACTTTATATTCCCTGAGGAGGTTTTACCACGTGGAAACGCCCTTTAATTCTAATGTAGGTATAGCTGGTAGAGACATTGAATCTACTGGTTTCGCATGGTGGTCAGGTAACTCTCGACTAATCAATGTATCAGGTAAGTTACTTGGTGCTCACGTTGCTCACGCAGGTCTAATGGTATTCTGGTGTGGTGCTATGACTTTATTTGAAGTTGCTCACTATATTCCAGAGAAGCCCCTTTATGAGCAAGGTCTAATCTTATTACCTCACCTAGCAACTCTTGGTTGGGGTGTAGGTCCAGGTGGTGAAATTATTGATGTTTACCCTTACTTCGTAGTAGGTGTACTTCACATCATTTCATCTGCTGTTTTAGGTTTTGGTGGTGTATACCACTCACTAATTGGTCCAGATACTCTAGAAGAGTCATTCCCTGCTTTTGGTTACGACTGGAGAGACAAGAACAAGATTACTACAATTCTTGGTATTCACCTAGTGATTCTAGGATTTGGAGCTTTACTATTAGTTATTAAAGCTTTATATGTTGGTGGTCTGTACGATACATGGGCTCCAGGTGGTGGTGATGTAAGAATCATCGATAATCCAACTCTAAACCCAGGTGTTATCTTCGGTTACGTACTGAAGTCTCCTTGGGGTGGTGACGGATGGATTTGTAGTGTTAACAACATGGAAGATGTTGTTGGTGGACACATCTGGATTGGTTTTACTTGTATTGTTGGTGGATTCTGGCACATTCTTACAAAGCCGTTTGCTTGGGCAAGACGTGCTTACGTATGGTCAGGTGAAGCGTACCTTTCATACAGCCTAGTAGCTGTTAGTTTAATGGCTTTCATCGCTAGTCAATACGCATGGTACAACAACACGGTTTACCCTAGTGAATTCTATGGTCCTACAGGTCCAGAGGCATCTCAATCTCAAGCTTTCACTTTCCTTGTAAGAGACCAACGATTAGGAGCTAGTGTTGCTTCTGCTCAAGGTCCTACAGGTCTAGGTAAGTACTTAATGAGATCACCTAGTGGAGAAATCATTCTTGGTGGTGAAACTCAAAGATTCTGGGATCTAAGAGCTCCTTGGATTGAGCCTCTAAGAGGGCCTAACGGTCTTGATCTAAACAAGATTAAGAACGATATTCAACCTTGGCAAGAAAGAAGAGCTGCAGAGTACATGACTCACGCACCTCTAGGTTCACTTAACTCAGTAGGTGGAGTAGCAACAGAGATTAACTCTGTTAACTATGTATCGCCTCGTAGTTGGTTAACGTGTTCTCACTTCTTCTTAGGTTTCGCTTTCTACATTGGTCACCTTTGGCACGCTGGTAGAGCAAGAGCTGCTGCTGCTGGTTTCGAGAAGGGAATCAACCGTGAAAACGAGCCAGTATTATCACTAAGACCAATCGATTAATCTTTTGGTGTTGAGTTTAATACTAACAAAGGAAAACAGGAACGTTTAATTTTTTAAACGTTCCTGTTTTCCTTTGTTAGTATTAAACTTAATGATCATCTAGTATTATATTCCCAAAGGTTGTTTGTCTTATTAAGACTAAAGGACTTTTTACAGCCTAAGTAAAATATTCATTACTTTTGTTATTACTATCTTTATTTTGAACCAATTTGTACAAATTAAAATAGTCCTCTTGAAAAAAAACATACTCAGATCTGTATTTGTTTAAATATAAATTGGTATGATTGCACATATGGACATTGTTTTTAACTTTAATTTTACAAGTTAGCAGATTATATTTATATTATGACAAATTCTCTGACTTTATTGTTTTCTTCTTTTCTTGGTTTTCTTCAAATTTATCTAATATTATTATTAATTAGAGTATCCTTAACCTGGTTTCCTAATGTTAATTGGTATGGTCAACCGTTTTACTCTTTAAGTCGTTTGACAGATCCTTACCTAAAAATCTTTAGAGGTATAGTACCACCTTTAATCGGTATTGATATATCTCCCATTCTTGGTTTTGTACTGTTACAATGTATTATGCAAATAGCTAATAACGTAGGTTTGACTTCTGGATAAATTTTTATTATTTTTAATTAGAAGTTAAAGATTACTATTTGTACAAAAAGAAAAAAAATAAATAAAAAATTCCATTATGTTAAAGATAAGACTAAAAAAATGTGGTAGAAAAGGTCAAGCTAGCTATCGTATAGTAGCGATGCCAAGCGCGACGAAAAGAGACGGAAGAGCCGTTGAAGAATTAGGATTTTATAATCCTCATACAAATGAGGCTAATATTAATGTGCTAAGGGTGAAGACTCGTTTATCACAAGGAGCACAACCTACAGAAACAGTACGACATCTGTTAAAGAAGGCTTCAATAGTTTAGTCGTTAATTAAACAAATACTTATATATCTTGGAGAAGAAAATTGCCTAAATTTACACTAAAAGTTTTATGGTTAGACAACAATGTTGCTTTGGCCGTAGATCAAATCGTTGGAAATGGAACTAGCCCGTTAACATGTTATTTTTTCTGGCCTCGTAACGATGCATGGGAACAGATAAAAGCTGAATTGGAAGCAAAGCCTTGGATCTCAGAAAGAGAAAGAGTAGAGCTGCTTAATAAAGCTACTGAGATTATTAATTACTGGCAAGAACAAGGAAAACAAGATTCATTCTCGGAAGTGCAATCAAAATTTCCAGATTTTATCTTTGTTGGTAATAATTAAATTTAAAGTCATTAAGATTACTATTAAAGAGGTAATCTTAATGCCGTTTTTCCTTGCATATTTTTTTACTAAATACTTTTTTATTCAAAGAATCTATAAAATGTTTAATTATCGAATTAATAAAGAAACTAAAGGAACAAAACTGAGAAGATTAAATAACAGGTTCCTTTATTTCTTTGCCTTCAAATTGCCATTAACAGCTTCATGTTCTAATAGATCAATAGTAAATTATTTCACTATTCTTACATCTGACGATAACTTAAGAGGAGGTAAGGTAAGTGATATTAATTCACATGCTGAAATTAGAGTATTACACAATTTGATAATAAATAATTTATTTAAATTCTACTTGTAGTCATGAACATTCTGAAAAAGACCAATTCCACCTCTGATCTATTGTCATTACTTATTAAGTTCATATTATTTTATTTAGTATTCTCAAATTCTCAAAATAGTTATAAAGAAAACTATCGTGAAAAGACTTCTACTGAATTTAACAGACCTAAGAATAACTATAAACAAATTAGAATTTTTGAAGAGAAATTGGTCTTAGATTTATCTAAGAACCAAACTATTAGTTTAGTAAACCGAGATACCCCACTTCACATTAGTATGGATTCAGAAGGAAAGATAATTGGCTATAAACCATTTATCTCAAAAATGCCAAGTTATTGGAATTCAGAAATGATAAAAAAACTTTTGACAAAAAATAATCTTTTTTCTCTATCGTATAAAAGAGACCAAGTCATTAGCTTTGAAATTTATTCCATTTAAACTAATGACTTAGCCCTTTTATTCTTCTACTTTGTCAACAACAATACATTCTGTTGTTAATATCATACCGGCGATGGAACCTGCATTTTGCAATCCAGACCTAGTTACTTTTGCTGGGTCTATGATTCCCATTTCAAACATGTCACATAGTGATCCAGCGGCCGCATTGTAACCGATACTAAATTCGCTATTTTTTACAGTCTCTGTGATAATAGCTGGAGACTTACCAGTATTTTCTATTATTCTTTTAATTGGACTTGTCATGGCTTTTTCAACTATTAAAGCTCCTACTAGTTCATCTCCTTCTAGATTATCTTCAGCCCATTCTTGAAGATCTAATGATAAGTGAGCAAGGGTACTTCCTCCTCCTGGAACTATTCCTTCTTCTACTGCTGCTTTTGTAGCATTGATAGCATCTTCTAAACGTAATTTTCTGTCACGCATTTCAGTTTCAGTTGCGGCACCGACCTTAATGATAGCTACACCGCCGGCTAATTTTGCTAGTCTCTCTTGTAATTTTTCTCTCTCATAAGATGAATCACTAGATTCTATTTGTCTCCTGATTTGCTCGCATCGCGATTTCACTTCTTTCTCATTACCATCCGCAATTACAGTTGTGTTTTCTTTTGTTACAGTTATTCTCCTAGCCTCACCTAGCATATCTAGTTGTAGTGAATCAAGACTAAAACCGGCTTCCTCTGATATTAATTGTCCACCTGTCAATATCGCTATATCTTCTAGCATAGATTTTCTTCTGTCCCCAAATCCAGGTGCCCTAACTGCAACAACATTAACAATTCCTCTTAGCTTGTTAACGACCAAAGTGGCTAATGCTTCTTTTTCGAAGTCATCTGCCACAATTAGTAATGGTCTTGATGTTTTTGCAACAAGTTCTAGTATGGGAACTAATTCTTGTTGTACCAGCGTTATCTTTTTGTCAGTAATTAATATATATGGGTTTTCTTGTAGAACTTCCATCCTATCTGTATCAGTAACGAAATAAGGTGATACAAATCCTTTCTCAAAACACATACCTTCGGTAATTTCCAGTTCCGTTACTGTAGATTTACCTTCTTCTAATGATATAACTCCCTCACGTCCGACTTTATCGATAGCATCAGCAATCATCTGCCCTGTTTCTTGGTCATTACCAGCTGAAATTGAGGCGACTTGTGTAATTGCTGTAGTGTCTTCCACAGGTCTTGAATATTCTGCAATCTGAGTGACAACAAATTGCGTTGCTTTGTCAATTCCTCTTTTTATTGCTATTGGATTAGCACCTGCGGCAACATTTTTCATACCCTGTTTTACCATAGCATGGGCTAATACAGTAGCTGTTGTTGTTCCGTCACCTGCTACATCATTAGTTTTTGAAGCAGCTTGTCTAATTAAAGCAACTCCTGTATTTTCAATATGGTCTTCAAGTTCTATTTCTTTTGCAATTGTGACACCGTCATTCACAATTTGCGGGGCTCCATACTTTCTCTCCAGTACAACGTTCCTACCTTTAGGACCAAGAGTGACAGAAACAGCTTCTGCCAGAATGTCCATTCCTCTTTCTAAAGCTCTTCTCGCATCTTCTTGGTAAAGTATAATTTTACTCATGGTTTATTCTCCGTTTTGTTGATCTATTTTTCTACTAAGACCGAATTGTTGAAATCTAAAATAGTTGATAAAGAATCTAAAATATACAGGTAATTATAATATATTGAGGTAGCAAAGTGAGACAAAATCAAAGAAATACTAAAAGGCCTTTTCATTCTAAGTACCGACCTAATAATTTAATGAATATCGCAGGGCAAGATCATATAGTTTCTTATTTTAAAAAAGCCCTAACAAAACAACGTATAACATTTGCGTATTTATTTATTGGAAAACACGGTACGGGAAAAACCACGACTGCCAGAATAGTAGCTAAGGTCTTAAACTGTTCAAGTGCCCAAAGGCACGAGATGTATGAACCTTGTAACAGTTGTACAAGCTGCATTAATATTAGTGCAGGCCGTTCTTTTGATGTTTACGAAATAAATGCAGCTATGAATACAGGTGTAGATAACATGAGAGAAATGATTGAAAAAATACAGTTATCTCCTGTTAATAATCTTTATAAAATTTGCATTATTGATGAGGTCCATATGTTAAGCCCAAGTGCTTTTAATGCAATATTAAAAGTTTTAGAGGAACCTCCAAAAAATGTAGTTTTTATTTTAGCCACGACGGATGCTAAGAGAATTCCCAGCACAATCATCTCAAGGTGTCATAAATTGCGATTTTTACCTTTAAGTGAAATACATTTGAGTACAGCGATAACTAAGGTAATATGGTTGGAAAAAGGTAACATAACGAATAAAGCACTTAAGCATGTGTTGAATTCTTCAAAAGGAAGTTTCAGAGATGCGTTAAATATGGTCGATATGTTAATGATCGAAAATCACAATATAGACCAAAATACATGTTGTTTCACATCAACAGAAGTGCCCAATTCATTATCAATTTTATTACTAAAATACTTGTTACTAAAAAATATCAATAAAATACTACATATACTTAAATATTTAGAATATAAGACATGGACAGAATCCAGCCTAATAGAGCAATTACAAATCGGATTAACAAAAAAAATAATTCAGAATCAACAATTATATTCACAAAATAATTATTGTGTTAGCCTATGGCAATTAATAGTGAAATATAATTCCTCATTAGCCATTAATTCACATATCTCTTGTTTTATAACTGATATAATTTCTCTACTTGAAAAGAACCATGTTGTTAGCAAGATAAAGAGAGAAAATAATAAAAAATCAATTCCAAAAATAATAAAAATGAAAGTTAGTCATGATTACTAGTCTCAGAAAAATTCATAAGAGATTGATAACTTCTAATTAATTATGCTATTGTTATTTATATAACATTTAAGTGCTTGTAGCTCAGTGGACTAGAGCACGTGGCTACGAACCACGGTGTCGGGGGTTCGAATCCCTCCTTGCACACGTATTCTCTATAGATTATGTCTAAAGAAGACTTGACATACTTATTAAGCATTATATTATAATGTTTGGATAATGGGGCGTCGCCAAGTGGTAAGGCAGCGGACTTTGACTCCGCTATTCGTAGGTTCGAATCCTGCCGCCCCAGTTAGCAGATTCAGTGATAGCATGATATGATGCTATCATCTGTAATAATAATTACAATGTTTTTTCACATTACAAAGAAGAATAAATTATAAAAAATGGCAGTAATTCAATTTATACAAGGGATTAATGAGGATGTTATTCCAGACGTTCGTTTAACAAGATCACGTGATGGTAGCACTGGAACTGCAACTTTCCGTTTTGCCAATCCTCAAGTACTGGAAGCTACCAATACGAACAGGGGAACAATAACAGGTATGTACCTTGTTGATGAAGAAGGAGAATTAGTAACACGAGATGTAAATGCTAGATTTGTGAATGGTAAACCTCAGGGAATTGAAGCAGTTTACATTATGCAAAGTAAAGAAGATTGGGACAGGTTCATGCGATTTATGGAAAGATATTCTGAGGATAATGGATTAACTTTCACTAAAGCTAACTCAATGTAATCATACCTTGGCATTAGAAAATATCTTAAATAATAGATTTTTTTGATGCCAAGGATTGCTTTATCTTTTTTTTTCTTTATGCTATATTAGTAATATAAGGCGGGTGTAGCCAAGTGGTTAAGGCAGTGGGTTGTGGTTCCACTATTCGCGGGTTCGATTCCCGTTACTCGCCCTTTCTGAGATGTGTTTATAGTTAGCAAGTTCAACTCTGTTAGAAAGTGATGTTTTATTTAACAATCTTGTCACATAGTTCTCAACATTGCGCACACTAATATTTAAGTTATGTGCAATCTCTTTATTCCTCATTCCTTCACTAACAGCAAGCAGTATACTTATTTCGCGTCTCGTAAATTTTGGGTTTGCACTAAAGTTATCAAAACGGTAAATTTGGTTTCTTAAATTGTGAATTTCTCTCTTTATATTTATGATATTTTTTACATTCTTTTTGTCTAGTAAAATATTATCAATAATAGCGATGAGTTCTTCAGGGTCAAAAGGTTTAGATAGGTACGCTTTGCAGCCTATCCGGTAACCTGTTATTCTATCTTTTGTCATTCCCTTGGCTGTTAGGAATATAAACGGAATATGACCTATATTGGGCTCTTCTCTTAGATATCGTATAAACTCATATCCATCGATATTTGGCATTAATATATCAACGATTAGCAAATCAACTTCTTCTTTTTTTATTTTTTCTAATCCTTCTTCAGCAGATTGGCAAGTAATTACTCTAAATTTTTTTGCCCTCAAATACTTTTGAATTGCGTTGAGTAGCATTGCTTCATCATCTAGAAGCATAATTGTCGAACATTTCCGCAAGGATAATACCCTATTTTTAGTTTTTTCTTTCACTATGAAGTTGCAGTTTTACATTTTTCACTTATAATTAAATGGAACTACTAGAAAAGACTGTAATCATTTAATTCGAAGTATTCTTGTTTAATTCAATTTTTTAACTTAGTTTTAATCTTATGGGAAAAGTTTATGATTGGTTCGAAGAACGTCTAGAAATTCAAGCTATTGCTGATGACGTTACAAGTAAGTATGTTCCACCACACGTGAACATATTCTACTGTATTGGTGGTATTACATTCACTTGTTTCATTATCCAAGTAGCAACAGGATTTGCTATGACTTTCTACTACCGTCCTACTGTTGCAGAAGCGTTCGCTTCGGTTGAGTACATTATGACAGAAGTAAACTATGGATGGTTATTTAGATCAATGCATAGATGGTCTGCAAGTATGATGGTTCTAATGATGATTCTACACATCTTCCGTGTTTACTTAACGGGTGGATTCAAAAAACCAAGAGAATTAACTTGGGTAACAGGTGTGACATTAGCTGTAACAACAGTATCATTTGGTGTTACAGGATATTCACTACCTTGGGACCAAGTAGGATATTGGGCTTGTAAAATTGTAACTGGAGTTCCAGAAGCTATTCCTGTTGTTGGTAGTCTACTAGTAGAATTACTAAGAGGAAGTGTAAGTGTTGGACAAGCAACCTTAACTAGATTCTACAGTGCGCACACTTTTGTTTTACCTGTTGTAGCGGCTGTTCTTCTATTAACACACTTCCTAATGATTCGTAAGCAGGGTATCTCAGGACCTCTATAAAAATCAAATTCATTATTAAGGAGTTATTTAAATGTCTGTATTAAAGAAGCCGGATCTTACAGATCCTAAATTACGTGCTAAGTTAGCAAAAGGAATGGGCCACAACTACTATGGTGAGCCGGCATGGCCTAATGATCTACTTTACATCTTCCCAGTTGTAATTTTAGGTACATTATCTTGTGTTATTGGTTTATCTGTACTGTCTCCTTCTCCTATGGGTGAGAAAGCAGATCCATTTGCTACTCCTCTAGAGATTTTACCAGAGTGGTATTTCTTCCCAACTTTCAACTTACTGAGAGTTATCCCTAACAAACTGTTAGGTGTTCTATCAATGGCTGCAGTACCTGCAGGTCTAATTACTGTTCCTTTCATTGAAAGTATCAACAAGTTCCAGAACCCTTTCAGACGTCCTGTAGCTATGGTAATCTTCCTTTTCAGTGTAGTTCTTGCTATCTGGTTAGGCATCGGTGCTTGTTTACCTATTAACCAAGCTTTAACTCTAGGTCTATTCTAATTGTTCAGATTATTAGGAAATTAAATCCCCTAGTGCAAAGTAAAAGAGAAGTAACGATATTAATCGTTACTTCTCTTTTACTTTGCACTAGGGGATTTAATTACTTAAGCGCACATTTTGCACCAGCTGCTTCAAGATCTTTCATAGCACCTTCTGCGTCTGCTTTACCAACACCTTCTTTTAATGTTTTTGGTGTAGATTCAACAAGATCCTTTGCTTCTTTAAGTCCTAAACCTGTTATTGTTCTAACAACCTTAAGTACAGCGATTTTCTTGTCAGCAGGAACTTCCTCTAATACTAGGTCAAACTCAGTTTTTTCTTCCACAGCTTCACCACCTCCAGCTGCGCCTGGAGCCATTACCATACCAACAGCTCCAGCTGAAGCTGCTGCACTAACATCAAATGTTTCTTCAATTTGCTTAACTAGGTCAGCAGCCTCTAGTAGAGTAAGAGACTTAAGTTGTTCAACGATTTCTTCTACTTTGCTCATAATAGTTCTTTGTGAATTTTAATACTTATTAATCAAGTGAGTGATGTGGTGAATATCAATATATCTATTCAAATACTTTATCTTTGAAGTCAGTAATGTCTATTTGTATCGATGGTCCCATAGTGCTACAGATATAGAAACTTCTCCAATATTTTCCTTTAACTCCCGAAGGTCTATTTTTATCAATAGATTCTTGGAGAGCTTCTAAGTTAGCGAGCATATCGTTTGTATCGAAGCTGGCTTTACCAAAATTCATGTGAACAACTCCAGCTTTATCTGCACGATATTCTAATTTTCCCTTCTTAAACTCATTAACAGCAGCTGTAACATCAGCAGTTACTGTACCAGATTTAGGAGATGGCATTAAGCCTCTTGGTCCTAGAACTTTACCTAATTTGGCAATACTTGGCATAAGATCTGGAGTTGCAATCAGGCGATCAAAGTCTAACATTCCTTGCATTATATCTTGGATAAGATCTTGTCCCCCTGCTATATCTGCTCCTGCATCTAAAGCTTCTTTGATCTTGTCACCTTCAGCTAATACTGCTATTCTTACCTCTTTACCTGTACCTTTAGGAAGAACAATAGTAGTTCTCAGTTGTTGATCTGCGTATTTGGTATCTAGCTTTAAACTAATATGTGCTTCAATACTTTCATCAAATTTTGCTGTAGCAGTGTCTTTAAGTAATTGTAAAGCTTCCTTAGCTCTATATTCTTTTAACTCTACTTTCTGGCGGATTTTTTCTACCCTGTTCGATACTTTTACCATGGTTTTTATTAAAATGCTTATGTTAATCTGAGATAGTAATTCCCATATTTTTAGCAGTACCTTCTATGATTCTCATAGCTGCTTCTACGTTACGTGTATTAAGGTCTGGTAACTTAGTTTCTGCTATTTCTTGTAATTGTTTTCTATTAATACTGCCTACTTTGATTTTTTGCGGCTCACCTGAACCTTTAGGAACACCAGCAGCTTTAGACAATAAAACCGAAGCAGGAGGAGTTTTTAAGATAAAAGTGTAACTTTTATCTTCATAAACTGTTATTTCTACTGGTATAATAAATCCTGCCTTATCTGCAGTTTTAGCGTTATATTCTTTACAAAAAGCAACTATGTTTACTCCACGCTGACCCAGAGCGGGACCTATTGGAGGAGCTGGGGTTGCTTTACCAGCTTCTATTGCTAATTTAATAATACCGACAACTTTTTTGGCCATATTTTTTTTATCTTCTTTTGTACTTACTAATAAATAGAAAGTATTTATATATGATACTTACCCAAGTATTATACTATGATTATTGATTGTATATAAACCATTTCATATTATTCTAAATATTTAAGCACGCCCTGAAGGACTTGAACCCTCGACATCAGGTTTTGGAGACCTGCGTTCTACCAACTGAACTAAAAGCGCTATAATTATTATAACCATAATACCAATCTTTCGTCAACTTTTCTTCACTCTATAATCTAATATTTACCGACTATCAATACTGAATTAAGTTATTTCCTAGTTTTTGACCTTTGTAGTAGTCGTTTGCATGTGTTTTATTTCATCGGACATAAAAGTATAGAGCAATTAAGAATCATCATGACACAGTTACTTCCTAGTAGTAGGACATCAGAACAAGTTATACTTTCACACATTTTACTGAATAATCCAAAAGCTGATATTATTCTCAATCGTATATCGGTAGAAATGTTTTATTCAAACGATTACAAGACTATCTACAGAGCTATTTGTGATATAAAGAGAAGAAATATCGAAGTTAATATAGATACAATAATTGATCAACTAATTAACTCTAAGCTTAATATAAGTGATTATGATCATATTCTCACCGAACTAGTTAATAAGCCTGCAAGTACAGGTAAGATAGAAAGTTATCTTATTCTGTTATTAGATAAGTACTTGAGACGAAGTTTAATAATATCTGCAAATGAGATTTCGAAGTTAGCTAATGACAATTCTTTATCTTTGGAAAGTGTATTTGATCAGGCTGAAAAGTTATTATTTAATGTAACTCAAAAAAAGCCGAATTTAGGACTTTTGCCCGCTTCTGAAGTATTACTTGAAACGTTTCTTGATCTAGAAAAAAGGTCAAAAGAAGGACAATTAGCTGGCATCCCTTCAGGTTTTTTTGATCTTGATTCGCTGACACAGGGATTCCAAAAATCAGATCTTATCATAATAGCTGGCAGACCTTCCATGGGGAAAACAGCTTTTGCACTCAATATTGCAAGAAATGTCGCAGACTCACATAAATTTCCTGTCGTGATTTTTAGTCTAGAAATGTCACGTAGTCAGTTAATTTATCGTTTTCTTGCTAGCGAAGCTAATATAACGAATTCTAAACTCCGCTCTGGCAACATAAATGCGGACGATTGGAAAGCGGTCAACAGAGCCATTGGATCGTTGTCTGATCTCAATATCTACCTTGATGATAAATCTGATATAAGTATTTCGGATATTCGAGCAAAACTTGATAACTTAAAATCGCGATTTGGAAATATTGGAATAGTTATAATTGATTATTTACAGTTAATTTCTGATATGAAATCGAAGGATAGTAGAGTCCAAGAATTATCAAATATTACTCGGAGTTTAAAGCTACTAGCTAAGGATTTGAATGTCCCTATTATTGTCTTGTCACAGTTAAGTAGGAATGTTGAATCTAGAACTAACAAAAAACCACTACTTTCTGATCTAAGGGAAAGTGGCTGTTTATCAGGATTAACTACCTTGTATACTTCTCTTCAGACAACCAGATCGGTTTCCTTACTAAATAAAAGCAAAACTAATCTACTAGGGGCAACGCAGAAAGGCCATCAAATAGCACTATCTCATTCAGCTATTAAATCTATCTTTATAACAGGATTTCATCTAACTTATAAACTATTTGCTATAGGACACTGTTACGTAAGATTAACCAGCAATCATAAGATCCTGACTCAAAACGGTTGGAAAAAGGTAGAGTGTCTATCTTCATTAGACTTGGTGTCTATTGTCGATAGGAATAACCTTTTATATGTCTATAAAGATTCTTCCTCTTTGAAAATATTATCTTATTTTAGTTTTCTAATGGTAAGTAATATTTTTCCTGCTCGGCAAGAAATTGTTTATGATTGTTGGTTGCCAAAAACAAATAATTTTTTGGCTAATGGTTACCTACTCCATAATTCAATAGAACAAGATGCTGACCTAGTTTTAATGTTATATCGACAACAATATTATGAACAGGACGATGAGAAACAAAATTTAGCCGATATAACAATAGCTAAGCATAGAAATGGACCTACAGGAAGTGTAAGACTGATATTTGATTCGGAGTCAGCTAGTTTTGGGAACATAATAACTCCTTAACTTTTAAAGTGCCAGGAACCAGGGTTGAACTGGTGACACGTGGATTTTCAATCCACTGCTCTACCAACTGAGCTATCCCGGCATGCTTCTAATATAACACTTACTTTTTTCTTTGACAAGTAAAAAATAAGAACTTCTATCTTTCAAAGATAGAAGTCCTTATTTTTTAACTTTGTGCTAGCTCTAATTTATCACCTAATAGAACTTGTACAGTACCTTCGTCGTCTACATCTACGACAGCAGTATCTCCTTCTTTTATCTTCTCAGAAAGGAACTCTTCAGACAGTGTATCCTCTAGTAGTCTCATAACAGCCCTTCTAAGAGGACGAGCTCCGTAAATAGGGTTAAATCCTTCATCAATAAGATGAGACTTAAATCTGGCAGTTACTTCTAGTTGGATTCCTTTTTCTGAAATTCTAGTGAAAACTTCTTTTAACATTATTTCAGCGATTTCAGCAACTTCATCCTTTGTTAATTGTCTAAAAACAATGATTTCATCAAGTCTGTTTAAGAATTCAGGACGGAAATATTGCTTCAATTCTTCGTTTACTAATGCTTTAATTCTATTGTATTGTGAATCTCCTGGGTTCTCGGAAAGTTCGAATCCCAGTCCTCCACCACCTTTTTCAATTACTTTCGATCCAACATTCGACGTAAGGATCAGAAGTGTATTTTTAAAATCAACTACTCTACCCTTTGAGTCCGTAAGCCTACCATCTTCTAAGATTTGCAGTAGTAAATTAAATACATCTGGGTGTCCTTTTTCAATCTCATCAAATAGTACGACTGTGTAAGGTCTTCTTCTAACAGACTCTGTCAGCTGTCCTCCCTCGTTGTATCCAACATAACCAGGAGGCGAACCTATTAGTTTTGATACAGTATGACGTTCCATGTATTCAGACATATCTAATCGTACCATAGACTCTTCAGATCCGAAGAAGTATGATGCAAGTGCTTTAGTTAACTCTGTTTTTCCTACTCCTGTTGGACCTGAGAAAATAAAACTTGCAATAGGTCTGTTTGGATTCTTTAATCCAACTCTCGCTCTTCTAATAGCTTTTGAAACGGCCACAACTGCTTCATCTTGACCAATAATTCTACCGTGCAGCGTATCTTCCATCTGTAGTAATTTCTCAGATTCGCTACGAGTCATTTTATTCACAGGAATTCCTGTCCAAGCAGCTACAATTTGAGCAATGTCTTCTTCTGTTACGATTGAAACTTCTTTAGCAGTATCTTCTTCAGTCTTTTTGCTCTGTGCGATTGCTGCGATTTGAGCCTTAATCTCCATTTCTCTATCTCGTAACTGCCCAGCCGTCTCAAAGTCTTGTCCTCTTACTGCCTCATCTTTTTGTTTTAAAACTTCTCTCAGTTCTTTGTCTAGCTCTCTTGCAGCAGGTGGCAACTGAGAGTTCATTAACCTTACTCTAGATCCCGCTTCATCTATTAAATCAATAGCTTTATCTGGTAAGAATCGGTCTGCAATGTATTGATCTGCAAACTTTGCAGCAGCAGTTAAAGCTTCATCTGAAATTACCAACTTATGGTGCTTTTCATATCTGTCTCGTAAACCATATAGAATTTCTATAGTTTCTTCGACGCTAGGCTCTCCTACCATTACAGGTTGGAAACGTCTCTCTAAAGCAGAATCTTTTTCGATATGCTTTCTATATTCTTCTAACGTTGTTGCACCAATACATTGCATTTCTCCTCTAGCAAGAGCCGGCTTTAATATATTTGCAGCATCAATTGCCCCTTCTGCTGCTCCCGCACCTATTAGAGTATGTACTTCATCAATAATTAAGATGACATTATTTGCCACTCTTATTTCGTCAATAATTTTCTTCAATCTTTCCTCAAACTCACCTCGATATTTTGTTCCAGCGACTAGTAGTCCAATATCCAAGGTTACTACTCTCTTGTCTTCTAATATATCTGGTACATCTCTGTTGACAATTCTTTGAGCTAGTCCTTCTGCAATAGCAGTTTTTCCAACTCCTGGTTCACCTATTAATATAGGATTATTTTTTGTTCTACGACCTAGAATTTGAATAACTCTTTCGATTTCTTTAGATCTACCAATAACAGGATCGAGTTTACCTTCCGCTGCCTTTTGCGTTAGGTTACTACCGAATTCTTCTAAAGTTGGTGTTTTTCCTTTGTTTTGTCCACTACCACTACTTACTTCAGCCGTGTCACCAAGGAGCCTAATAACTTGAGTCCTAACTTTTGAAAGATCTAATGCTAAATTCTCAAGTACCCTCGCAGCTACACCTTCACCTTCCCGAATTAATCCAAGTAAAAGGTGCTCAGTCCCAATGTAATTGTGTCCAAGTTGTCTTGCTTCTTCTAGTGAAAGCTCTAATACTTTCTTGGCTCTTGGAGTAAAAGGTATTTCTACAGCAACAAATCCTGATCCTCTACCAATGATTTTCTCTACTTCAACTCTCGCATCTTTTAGGTTAACTCCCATTGATTTTAGAACCTTTGCTGCTATACCAGTTCCCTCTCCTATAAGACCTAAAAGTATTTGCTCAGTTCCAACAAAATTGTGACCTAATCGTCTAGCTTCTTCTTGGGCTAGCATGATAACTTTTATGGCTTTCTCTGTAAAACGTTCAAACATATATGTATGGTTTGATATATTACCATTACCTTTGATAAGTATATTGTATTCTGAAAAAACGCTTAAAGTAACTGTATTTATATAAATACAATATATTTATTAATAAATCAAACCTTTTGTTTGGTGAAATATAAAGAAAAATCGATTATTATATTCTTGTCAGGGTATAGATTATCGAAAAAAATAAAATAAAGAAAACATGAAATTTAAAGTTTCAAATGACCCAGCTTGCGTAAAGAAGCTAGAAAGCACTTATATAAACAGCAACGTTCCTAAAATTTTAGTAGGTGATACTGTAAAACTTGGTGTATCTATTACTGAGGGTAACAAAGAGAGAATACAATTCGCAGAAGGAGTTATCATAGCAAAAAGTAACGCAGGTCTTAATACTACGATTACAATGCGAAGAGTTATGCAAGGTATTGGAGTAGAAAGAGTTTACTTAGTGAATTCACCAAAGCTAAAAACTATAGAAGTTTTACGTTCATCTAAAATACGTAGAGCTAAATTATATTACCTACGTGCTAGATCAGGTAAAGCGACTCGTTTAAAGCAGAGCTTCAAATAAAAGGTAAAAGTTAATAACAAGATTGGAGATAATGATTAATAAGATATTTAATTGTTATCTCCAGTTTTGTTATAAACTATTGTTTTTTTAACTCTTCTATGGTAGCTTGTTTAGTAGAAATGAGGGTCGGTGCCCGAGTGGTTAAAGGGGGCGGACTGTAAATCCGCTGGCTACGCCTACGTTGGTTCAAATCCAACTCGGCCCATTTCGACTATATTTTTATTTTTAAACTCCCATCATTTGTGCATTACTCTTACCTGGAGCCACCATAGGATAACAGTTTTCATCAGGTACAACCTTTATATCAACCAAGATAGGGCCATCATATTCTAATATGTCTTTGATATTATCATTCAGATCCTGCCTATTATTTATCGATATTCCTCGTATTCCATAAGCTTCTGCGACTTTTACAAAATTTGGAGCTCCTTTTTCCATATTCGAATGAGAGTAACGTTCACCATAGAAAGCTTGCTGCCATTGCCTTACCATTCCTTGCCATTTATTATTGATAACAATAATTTTGATGGGTAACCCGTATTGCGCAACAGTTCCCAACTCTTGGATATTCATTTGGAAACTAGCATCACCTGAAATACAGATGACTTGTTCATCTGGGTGTGCTACTTGTGCTCCTATTGCTGACGGTAAACCGTATCCCATCGTACCTAGACCCGCACTAGTTAACCATCTTCTTTGGCTTGTTTTTATAAATTGAGCAGCCCACATCTGATGTTGTCCCACATCCGTTGTGAAGTAAGCATTATTAGAGTTACTGCTAATTTGCGAGATCACTTCTTGCGGAGAAAGATTGCTTGCATTTCTTGGGACTAGCAGAGGATACTCGTCTCTCCATCTGTTTAATCTATTTCTCCAAGATTGTACTTGTTCACGATCAAAATCACCTTCTTTTTTTAGTAAATTTAGTAAATCTTGAATGAAATCTCTTACATCACCAACTATTCCTACTTGAGGTGTACGGTTTTTACCAACTTCAGCCGGATCGATATCTACATGTATCACTTGCGCATGGCAAGCGAATTCATCTAATTTCCCTGTAACCCTGTCATCAAATCTTGCACCTAGAGCGATCAGTAAATCACATTCACTCACAGCATAATTAGCATAAACCGTTCCATGCATACCTAGCATACCTAACGAAAGAGGATGAGTCTCATTTATGATTCCCTTACCCATTAATGTTGTTGCGATTGGTATTTCTAAATAATTAACGAGTTCTGTAACTTCCTTATATGCTTCAGATACTATAGCTCCTCCACCAACGTACAAAAGAGGTTGACTTGATTGACGTATCAGATTAGCTGCCTGTGCTATCCTCTTAGGCTCGTGTTTTACCATTGGTGGACATCCAGGTAATTTTACGTCTCCTGGATTTACCGGAACATATTCAAATTTTTCTAAACCAACATCCTTAGGAATATCTACTAAAACAGGACCAGGTCTACCATATTTAGCTATAAAGAATGCAGCTGCTATAGTTTTCGCCATATCGCTTGTGTTTCTTACAACGTACGAATGCTTCACCACTGGAAGAGTCACACCAAAAATATCAACTTCTTGGAATGCGTCTGTACCGATAAATGACCTTCCAACTTGGCCTGTAATACAGACCATTGCAACAGAGTCCATGTGAGCTGTTGCAATACCTGTAACTAGGTTGGTTGCACCAGGACCGGATGTTGCAAAGCAGACTCCAACATTTCCTGTGGCTCTGTAATAGGCATCACTTGCATGTGCTGCACCTTGTTCATGTCGTACTAAGATATGCTCTATAAAGCCTTCTTGTTCCCATGCATATAATTCGTCATAAATTGGTAAAATTGCTCCACCTGGATAACCAAATATGTGTTTCACTTCATGACGTACTAGACTATCAATTAAAGCGAACGCTCCAGTTGTATCTCTTTTAATTAAGTTATTTGAAAGCATTATAATTTTATTCTTTTAATAATATTGTGATTATATTTAGTGGATAAATAATGGCAATTATTCTAGATCTAACATAGCTTTTAGTGTTATTTGTAGGAATAAAATCCCTCCTCCAAGAACAGCAAAGAAAAGCACAGCTGTTTGTGGCTTGCGTAATAAGTTAAGAGCAGGTCCGAATATAATAAGGACTAATCCAATAACTGATGATATAAAGAACCTTGGAAACCGCAAAACATTTTCCCAGAAAGTAGGCATATATTTAACTCTTTTATACTTTGATAGAATACTCGATTTGATATATTTTACTATTTTTATATTACCTTTTCGACCTTCACAGGAATAATCTTGTTATCCTTAAAATTTTAATATTGGATTTTTTCATTCTCATTTTTACATAGATAAAAAAAGAATTATGTTGATTCCACTAGATTTAAGTGATATTATAAGAAAAGTAAGGCTTAGTAGCTCAGTGGTTAGAGCAGGGGACTCATAAGCCCAAGGTCGCAGGTTCAAATCCCGCCTGAGCCATCAATACTTAAAAAAATATTATTTCTCTTCTATTTTTAATCATTTTGATGTAGTATTTACATTAGTTGCAATATACATTCTTAGGAGAGGTGGCTGAGTGGTCGAAAGCGTCGGATTGCTAATCCGATGTACGAGTAATCGTACCGAGAGTTCGAATCTCTTCCTCTCCTGGAAAAAGATTTTGTTGACAAAAAAAAAATTAAGTTAGATGATATCTTCATCAAAGTAAGGGGCCGTAGTTCAATTGGTTAGAGCACCGCCCTGTCACGGCGGAAGTTGCGAGTTCGAGTCTCGTCGGTCCCGTAGTAAAGAGTAAGAAAAAGTTAGAAGAGGAGCTTTAGTGACTATCACTAGAGCTTCTCTTTTAGCTTTTTCTTATTCTTTTAAAGTTGAGATTTATATACTATTTTTTCAGGTAGTGGAGTGTATTCTGCAACAATATTTCTAAATTCTTCACCACTAATTGTTTCTTTTTCTATAAGGATATCAACAAGTTGATCGATAACAACTCTGTTATCTTTAATTATCTGAACAGTTTCATCATGACAGTGCTGAACAATAGACCGAATTTGCATGTCAATTCGTGATGCAACATCCTCTGAGTACTGAGGACTTCCTCCCATAGATCTACCTAGGAAAGGATCAGCTCCTTGTCCTTCTAAGGCCAGAGGACCAATATTTGACATACCAAACCTTGTTACCATTTGTCTTGCCATCGATGTAACTTGTTGTAAGTCATTTCCTGCACCAGTTGTTACTTCTGGATAGCCAAATACAACCTCTTCAGCAGCTCTTCCACCGAGTGCACCCATAATTCTAGCTAGGATTTGCGACCTAGATATTAACGATTGATCGTCTGAAGGCGTAAACCACGTTAATCCTTTTGCTTGACCTCGAGGAATTAAAGTCACTTTTTGAACAGGGTCATGGTGCTTTAATAGTGTACCAACAATAGCATGTCCTACCTCGTGGTAAGCAATAAGTCTCTTTGTCTTACTATCTACTAATGCAGTTCCTTCCATTCCAGCAATAACTCTATCTATAGCTGCATCGACTTCTGACATTGTAGTTGCATCTTTACGTCGTCTTGCAGTTAAGATCGCTGACTCATTTAGTAAGTTTGCAAGATCTGCTCCAGAGAAACCAGGAGTTCTTTTAGCAATAACTTCTAGAGAAATTTCGTCTGCTAGTTTTTTATTTCTCGCATGCACATTTAAAATCTCTAATCTTCCTTTTACATCAGGTACGTCAACAGTTACCTGTCTGTCAAATCTACCAGGACGTAGAAGAGCTGCATCAAGAACGTCTACCCTGTTTGTCGCAGCGATAACGATGATTCCTGTATTGCCTTCGAAACCATCCATCTCTGTAAGAAGTTGATTTAGTGTTTGTTCTCTTTCATCATTTCCTCCACCGATTCCAGTTCCTCTCTGTCTTCCAACTGCATCAATTTCATCAATGAAAATAATACATGGAGAATTTTCTTTTGCTTTCTTAAATAAGTCTCTAACTCTTGAAGCTCCAACACCTACGAACATTTCAACAAATTCTGATCCTGAAATACTAAAGAAAGGCACTCCAGCCTCGCCAGCAATAGCCTTGGCAAGAAGCGTTTTACCTGTACCAGGAGGACCTACTAACATAACTCCTTTAGGTATTTTAGCTCCAACTGCAGTGAATCTTTCTGGTCTCTTAAGGAAAGACACAACTTCTTCGAATTCTTCTTTCGCTTCGTCTACTCCAGCAACGTCACCGAATGTTACACCGGTTTTTGCTTCCATTTGGAATCTTGCTTTAGATTTACCAAAATTCATAGCTTGTCCAGGTCCTCCTGGCATGTTTCCAGATCTTCTAAATAGGAAAGCAAGACCTCCAATAAGGACGATAGGAAATATTAGATTACCAAGAACTCCCCAACTCGAATTGCTATCGACATTTGGATGTGCATCTATGTCAACATTTGCTTTTCTAAGTTTTGTTATTAGCTCTGGCGCAGTTGCAGGTAGCTCAACTCTAATTCTTTGTATTCTGTTACCTAATTCAGGTCCAATAGCTTCTACGATAGCTGTATGACCGTCATCATATAGATCAACTCGTTTAACCCAGCCCATATCTAGATACTCTAGGAATCGACCATAGGTCATTCTTGAACTAGCAATATTCTTGCCAAATTCTGCGTTATTTGATCCTAAGAAACCTTGCCATACAAAAAACACTATTACTAGTGCAGGCAATGACCATAACAATATATTTTTCCAGGAAATTTTCATAACTAAATTCTATTTTATTGAATAATTAACTAGTATTGTAGAACACTTCTTACAACTCTCTTGTAGTTTTTTTGTCCACTTTTCAACAATTTCACGTATAAATGTTGTTCTATCTTTTTCTTTGTAAGAAAATACCCTTTTCTATGGTTACATATCTTAACGAAAAAAAGATGTATTATACAAACTTCTACTAAAATTTAATTATTACAAATTTCACTGTTAATTATTAATTATGGTTAAAAGAGGATCAAAAGTTAGAATTTTACGTAAAGAGTCATACTGGTACCAAGATGTTGGTACAGTAGCTACAATTGATACAAGTGGTATTAAATATCCAGTAGTTGTTAGATTTGAAAAGGTTAGTTACAGTGGTGTAAATACAAATAATTTCTCTTTAGAAGAGGTTGTTGAGGCAAACTAAGACATAAAAAAGTTCTAGAATATTCGTTACATTGAATAATCTAGAACTTTTTTATGATTGTATCTATATTTCTTTAGCTTCCTAAACTCGCCCAATCTACGTCAACGTTTTCGATAATTAACGATGAGTTATAGATTTGTAGAATAATTAGTAGGAAAAGAAAAAACAATAACATTACAAAACCCATTATAGGTGTTGTGCCCCATCCCGGAGCAACTTTTCCGTATTCAGAGTTAAGAGGTCTTAACAGTTCGCCCAATCTTGTTCTTAGTGCCATTGTTATACTTAGTAACGAAATTTTTTTATTCTTACATTGGCAGGATATAAATATAATGCTTATACATACAGTGCCTCTTAAGCTAAACGTAAATTTTTTTCACGATAGCACCAACATAAAAGTGTATATTGCTGATAAGTTCTTTTCTCCTTAAGATCTTAGGGAGAAAGGTGTCTATTTCCAATATATCATCTTCTTTGAATATTAATCCACAATGTTTACATTTGCTTTTTTATACAATCTCTTCTTCTATTAGTTTTCATTTCTTGTTAAACTCAATTTTATTGAGTACCTGTTATTTTATATTAATAGTATTTTCTTACGTACACTTTTTCTCCTAAACATAATCGATTGAAATATTTTTCAAAAGAAATCTTGTTTTGTCACTGAGTTTAGTGTGGATCCTAATGCTAAATAAAATTATTATTATCCAGATTGTAGTTCATTCCAACATTACAAAGCTGAAATTAAAAATTCACTCTTCTTGCCTATTTCGAATTTCGGTTATACTGATATTAATTATGCTTCACCTTTCTATAATTCATTTTCTTTCAACAGATTTGTTTGTGTCTTTCGAAAGGTATAAGGAGCCATACATTTGTCTTATCGAAATAACTTAATTTAATCCTTATTTTGTCATGGAAAGCGCAACGATTCTTATTATTTTTATTGCCAGTTTATTAATTGGTCTAACAGGCTACTCAGTGTACACGGCTTTCGGTCCTGGGTCGAAAGAACTAAGAGATCCATTTGACGATCACGAAGATTAATAAAAAAAATATAACTGAAAAGACTTTAATGTCTTCTCAGTTATATTTTTTGCTAACAAATTACTTCTTTGCAATTCTAGGTGGATCTCTAAAGAACACAGATGCAAATAGTACTGCTAAAGTACCAATCAATAAGAAAGTGTATACAAGTGTTTCCATGACTTTTTAATAGATATTATTATAGTTATTAGTCTAGTTTTATAGTTCCTGTCGCCAGTATGAGACAAAATCTATTTCGCAAAAATCGCTGATTTAATATATCAGTAGTGTTGGGCGCAGAGAGTCCACAACCCATTTTTTTGTTTTTAAACTACACCTTGCTTCTTAGTACTTCTATCACCAAGTTTTTGGAAAGCACCAAATTCCACTTGCTCAGTAACTTCAGCACCAATACCACTGAATACGTCTCTGAACAGAGTTCTAGAACCATGCCATAAGTGACCTAGGAAGAATAACAGTGCGAAGTTAGCGTGTCCGAATGTGTACCAACCACGTGGGCTACTTCTAAATACACCGTCAGATTCTAACGTTGTTCTATCAAATTCCATTACCTCACCAAGTTGCGCTTTACGTGCATACTTCTTAACAGTAGGTGCATCAGAGAAAGACTGACCGTTTAGTTTTCCACCGTAGAAGTTAACCGTAACTCCTACTTGTTCAATACTATACTTAGACTCAGCTCTTCTGAATGGGATGTCAGCACGGATAATACCATCTTTATCAACTAAGATTACAGGGAAAGTTTCGAAGAATGCAGGCATTCTTCTTACAGTTAGTTCTCTTCCTTCCTTGTCTTGGAAAACAGGATGTCCTAGCCAAGCTTCAGCGATTCCATCACCTTTATTCATAGGACCTGCACGGAATAGACCGCCCTTAGCAGGGTTATTACCTACGTAGTCGTAGAAAGCAAGCTTATCAGGAATTCTTGACCATGCTTCACTTAACGATAGACCTTCGTTTAGCGAGTTCTCAACTCTTCTTTCAATTTCTTGCTGGAAATATCCACTATCCCATTGGTATCTTGTAGGACCAAATAGTTCGATAGGAGTTGTAGCACTACCGTACCACATCGTACCTGTAGTAATGAAAGCAGACCAGAATACAGCTGCAATACTACTAGATAATACAGTTTCGATGTTACCCATACGTAGTGATCTGTATAGTCTTTGTGGTGGACGTACTGCAATGTGGAATACTCCAGCTACAAAGCCAAGAATACCAGCTGCTATGTGGTGTGATGCAACTCCACTTGGGTTGAATGGGTTAAATCCTTCAGGTCCCCAAGCAGGAGCAACTGGTTGAACTTTACCTGTGATTCCGTATGCATCTGAAACCCAAATACCAGGTCCCCATGCACCAGTAACGTGGAATGCGCCAAATCCGAAACATAAAACTCCAGATAAAAGAAGGTGTATTCCAAAAATCTTAGGTAGATCAAGAGCAGGATTTCCTGTTCTTGGATCTCTGAATAATTCTAAATCCCAGTAGACCCAATGCCATACAGATGCAAGGAATAATAATCCTGAAAGTCCGATGTGCGATAAAGCTACACCTTCATAACTCCAGAAACCTGGGTTTGAAATACTTTCACCAGTAATACTCCATCCACCCCAAGAATCAGTAACACCAATTCTTGTCATGAAAGGTAATACAAACATTCCTTGTCTCCACATTGGGTTTAACACAGGATCTGAAGGATCAAAAACAGCTAATTCGTATAGTGCCATAGAACCGGCCCAACCTGCAACTAATGCTGTATGCATTAAGTGAACACTAATAAGTCTTCCTGGGTCGTTTAAAACCACTGTGTGTACTCTATACCAAGGCAGTCCCATTGACTACTCCTTTTATTTTCTTATTCTATTTATTTAACTTTCTTACTTTTCATCATTATAGAGTAATAAATGACTTTTTTTCTCTTCTATTAATACCTTTAAATAATCTTTCCAAAAGTTGATTTTATTGAGATCCTATATTATAAGTATTATTGGGAATAAGGACGGTATAATTATCTTCTGTTCTTTTTTTTTCAAGTATCAAGATTGTTAACAGCATAAATGCACTCGAATTGCGCACATGAAGCGTTAAGTGATTAGTTGTACTAAGCTTAATGATCAATATAAGAAAACAAGTTTTGTTTTTTCAAATTAAAAGGAGGTATAAATATGGCAAGTTATCAAGTTAAATTATCTGGTGGTGGTGTTGACGCAACTATTACATGTCCAGACGATCAATACGTTTTAGACGCAGCTGAAGAGCAAGGTATTGACCTACCTTACTCTTGTAGAGCTGGAGCATGTTCTACATGTGCTGGTAAGGTAACTGCTGGTACAATTGACCAATCTGATCAATCTTTCCTAGATGATAGCCAAATTGGTGATGGTTTCGTATTAACTTGTGTTGCTTACCCAACATCAGATTGTACACTTCTTGTTCACCAAGAGGAATCTCTATACTAATTTTAATCTATAAAGGTTTTTATTACTGATAAGAAAAATCGCTTGCAAGCTCAATTAAGCTTGCAAGCGATTTTTCTTATCAGTAATAAAAACCTTTATAATCTAACATCAATATCTATCCCAGAAGGAAGATCCAGTTTCATTAGTGAATCTATTGTTTTTGATGATGGATCATAAACATCAATTACTCGTTTATGTATTCTAACTTCAAAGTGTTCTCTGGAGTCTTTATTAACATGTGGAGATCTAAGAACACAGTAGATCTTTCTCCTAGTAGGAAGCGGTATAGGCCCCATTGTTAAGGATTCTGTTCTTGAAGCTGTGTCTATAATTTTCTCACAAGATTCATTAAGTAGTGAGACCTCATAACTTTTAAGACGTATACGAATTTTCTGCTTTTGCATTCTATATTAAATATATAATTTTTATCTTATTCTAGTATTTTAGATACAACACCAGCTCCAACAGTTCTTCCACCTTCTCTAATAGCGAAACGCATTCCTTTCTCAATTGCAATTGGATGAATTAATTGTGCTGTCATTTTAATTCTGTCACCTGGCATTACCATTTCTGCTGCAGATCCATCGTCAGCTGTAAACTGTGCGATAGTTCCAGTAACATCTGTAGTTCTAACATAGAACTGAGGTCTGTATCCTGTAAAGAAAGGTGTGTGTCTTCCACCTTCCTCTTTCGTTAATACATATACCTCGCCCTCAAACTTCGTATGTGGAGTAATAGCACCAGGTGCTGCAAGAACCATTCCTCTTTCAATATCAGTCTTTTGGATACCACGAACTAAGATACCAACGTTATCTCCAGCTAAAGCCTCATCCAGACTCTTTTGGAACATCTCTAGTCCAGTAATTGTTGTATTTCGTGTCTCACGTAATCCTACGATTTCGATAGTATCACCAACGTTCACTTTTCCTCTTTCAATACGACCTGTGGCAACAGTTCCACGTCCTGTAATAGAGAAAACATCTTCCACTGCCATTAAGAATGGCTTATCTGTTTCTCTCTCTGGATCGGGAATGTACTCATCTATTTTTTCCATAAGTTCAAAAATAGTGTCTACCCACTTGTCTTCTCCTTTCTTAATAGAAGGATTATTAGCAATTGTCTCAAGTGCTAGTAAAGCTGATCCCGCAACGAAAGGAATATCATCACCAGGGAAATCATACTTGTCTAATAACTCCTGAACTTCTAGTTGTACTAATTCTAGTAATTCTTCATCATCAACCATGTCAGCCTTGTTCAAGAAAACAACAATATGAGGTACACCTACTTGCTTTGACAGTAGAATGTGTTCACGTGTTTGTGGCATTGGACCATCAGCTGCTGAACAAACAAGAATAGCTCCATCCATTTGAGCTGCACCTGTAATCATGTTTTTAACATAGTCTGCGTGACCTGGACAATCAACGTGAGCATAATGACGTTTTTCCGTCTCATATTCTACGTGTGCAGTATTAATTGTAATACCTCTTGCTTTCTCTTCCGGCGCCGAATCAATCTCATCAAACTTCTTACTCACACCACTGAACTGCGATAGAGCTGCTGAAATAGCAGCTGTTAGAGTTGTCTTTCCATGGTCTACGTGCCCAATTGTACCAATGTTTACGTGTGGTTTTTGACGATCAAATTTTTCTCTTGCCATTTTTCTAGTTAATATTTTCTATGTTATACATTCTTGTTGCTTTTGTTTATCTAATATTACTTAGAAGCGGTAATGTGCGAAAGCTTTGTTAGCTTCGGCCATGCGGTGTATTTCTTCACGTTTTCTAATTGAGTTACCTGTCTCATTTGCTGAGTCAATTAATTCGTTTGCCAGCTTAATTGCCATACTCTTTCCAGCTCTCTCTCTTGAATATTTTGTAATCCATCTCAGAGCTAAGTTAGTCCCTCTGAAAGCTCTTACTTCCATAGGAACTTGATATGTAGAACCACCTATTCTTTTTGCTTTTACTTCAACAAGCGGTGTCACTTTGCGTACTGCTGACTCCAGCACTGTTAGTGGTTCTTCTCCTGTTTTGTCCTTAATGATATCAAAAGCTTGGTAGATAATTCTTTGAGCCAGGTGCTTTTTTCCTTCCTTTAGTATTCTCACTGTTAACATGCTAACAAGTCTACTATTGTAAACTGGATCTGGAACGGCTAATCTCTTCTTAGTTGTATTACGTCGTGACATAGTTACGTGTTGTAGTAGTTATGAGTTTATATTTTTATTCTTTAGGTTTCTTAGCGCCATACTTTGATCGACTTTGCTTTCTATCTTTTACTCCTGACGCATCGAGAGTACCTCTTACAATGTGATATCTCACACCTGGTAAATCCTTTACCCTTCCACCTCTTAGTAATACTACAGAGTGCTCTTGAATATTGTGACCAATTCCTGGTATATAAGCAGTAACCTCAAATCCGGAAGTTAAACGAACTCTCGCTACTTTTCTTAGTGCAGAGTTAGGTTTCTTAGGTGTTGTTGTATATACCCTAGTACAAACTCCTTTTCTTTGTGGACAACTTTTTAAGGCTGGTGATTTTGTCTTCTTTTTTATTTTTACGCGTTCTGATCGAATTAGTTGTTGAATAGTTGGCATAACCTGAATTTATGTGTTTTAGAATTATCTAAGAATTTTTATATTCCTAGGATTAGATAGATGTATTTACACTTATGAATCTCTATTTAAGAATCGCTACTAGATATTCCGTATTTTCTCATAAACTTTTCGACTCTACCTTCAGTATCTAACATTTTTGTTGAACCAGTGTAAAAAGGATGATTACCTGACCATATATCTACGTTTAATTGTGGTTTTGTTGAACCAACAGTCATAACAAGTTCACCATCACATAACACTTTGGCTTCGTCGTACCATTTTGGATGTAAGTCTTTTTTTGGCATAATTAAATATATATTTTTTTAAGGTAAGTATGATAATTATCTCTTCGAGAATTGAGGCGCTTTTCTTGCTTTTCTCAGTCCATACTTCTTTCTCTCAATCTTTCTTGAATCTCTTGTTAAGTAGCCTTCAAACTTCAATGCAGTTCTATTCTCTGGGTTGATTTTGCATAAAGCTCTTGCTAATCCTAGACGAATTGCTTCAGTTTGACCTGTTAAACCACCACCTTTTGCATTAACATAGATATCGTATTTTCCCTCTAAACCTAGGGTACTCAATGGAGCTGTTGAGATACGAATATAATTTGGACTATATTGCAAATAATTCTCACTAACTACGCCGTTAATGATCATTTTTCCAGATCCTGGTATAACCCTTACTCTAGCAGTGGATTCTTTTCTGTTTCCCGTAGCAAAATATACTGTTTTATCTACCATTTCTTTTTAGTTATATATTTACAGTTGTAGGTTGTTGTGCGCTATGTGGGTGCTCACTCCCCTTATAAACTTTTAACTGAGTGAACAATTGTCTACCCAGAGGTCCTTTTGGAAGCATTCCTTTTATTGATTTCTCAATTACCCTGCCTGGCATTCTGTCTCTTAATTCCCCAAAAGTCTCTAATTTCATTCCTCCCACTTGTCCTGAGTGACGACGGTAAAATTTATCAGTCTCTTTTTTTCCAGTAACTTGTATTTTTTCAGCATTAATGATTATTAAGCCATTTCCAATGTTCCTACTAGGATTATAATTCGGTGAATTTTTACCAAGTAAGATTCTAGCAGCTTCACTAGCAAGACGTCCAAGTGTCTTTGAATCTGCATCAATTATATACCATTGGCATCCATCCTTGGTTGTAGGATAAAGCGTTGTTTTATTCATAATATAAGTCTTTAATGATTTAGTTATTCTTGAAGTTTGTTTTCAGTATTTGATGATCACAAGTTCTTCATAGTTCTTTCCTTAGGCAAATTTATCCCTAATCTTTTCTGTAATGCATCTATTACTTCTTCGGCAGATTTTTGGCCAAAGTTCTTTATTTCTATTAAGTCTTCTTGAGAATAATCTAGGAGATCAGCAACAGAGTGTATTTGAGCTCTTTTTAGACAGTTATAAGCTCTTACAGATAATTGCAATTCTTCTATTAATATTTGATTAACTTTAGCTTCTGAAGATTTATCTTCACTTTCCTTAGATTTAAAATCTATTTGCCTTAGAGGGGAAAATAGGCTAGTTAATATTTCAGATCCTTCACTTATTGCTTCATGAGGGGTAATGCTACCATTCGTCCAAATTTCCAAGGTAAGTTCGTCACTAAGAGCTTCATTATTCTGTCTGGAGTCCTCTACTTTGTAGCTAACTTTTCTGACTGGCATAAATACTGCATCCACTTGCAAGAAATCAATCGATGGTTCATCACCTCCTTTTTCTATTAAGTGATATCCTTTGTTGGTCTCAATCCTAAATTCCATTTCCAGTGTATTATTACCACAAATTGTTGCAATATATTGATTGGAATCCATTACTTCAACCTCTGAAGGAAGGTCAAAATTGCCTGCAGTTACAATAGTGGGTCCCTGTACACTGAGACGACCAACCATTGGTTCCTTTGTTTCTGTTCTAAATACAATCTCCTTAAGATTCAAAAGGATCTCTAGGACGTCCTCTCGTACACCCGGAATTGTGGAGAATTCATGACTCACACCAGCGATTCTAACTGCAACAATAGCAGCTCCTTCTAAATCAGACAGCAATGTGCGTCTAAGAGCGTTCCCTAACGTTGTACCTTGTCCTCTTTCCAAAGGTCCTACAATAAATTTACTGTAGTAATCTCTTGGACCTTGTATTCTAGATTCTACACACGCTATATCAAAATTAGGCATATGATTAGATTAGTTTAGATTGATCTGAAAGCGATTTTTCTAAAATAGATCTTAGACACGTCGTTTCTTTGGTGGGCGGCAACCATTATGTGGAACAGGTGTTATATCACGGATTAACACGATTTCTAGTCCGGCGGCTTGGAGAGCACGTATTGCTGTTTCTCTCCCTGCGCCCGGTCCATTTACAAGAACTTCGGCCTTTTTCATTCCTTGTCCTACGGCTTCTTTACTCGCCTTTTCTGCAGCTATTTGTGCTGCAAAAGGCGTACCTTTTTTAGCCCCTTTAAAACCAATAGCTCCGCTTGAAGCCCATGAAACTGTTTCACCTGTAGTTGTGCTAATAGTTACAATTGTATTATTAAATGTAGCTTGTATGTGTGCAACTCCATTTGCTGCAGTTTTTTTCTTGCCACTAGTCTTTCTTATTTGTCTAGCCATTCTTCTTTGTTTATTTACTAAATATGTTCAAGATTTGATAATAATTATTTCTTCTTACCTGCAACTGTCTTCTTACTTCCACGACGTGTTCTCGCATTTGTTCTAGTCCGTTGTCCTCTCAGAGGTAGTCCTTGTCTATGTCTTTGACCTCTGATGCAATTGATTTCCATTAGTCTTTTCACGCTCATAGTTTCTATTCTTTTTGCAGGTCCTTCAACTAGATAGAATTCATCTATGACAGCTCTTATAGCACTCACTTGTTCGTCTTGTAAATCTTTACATCTGATACTTGCGTGTACATCAGCTTTTTCTAGAATTTTTTGTGAACTAGATAAACCTAAACCATAGATATAAGTTAAGGCTATTTCTATCCTTTTATTTTTTGGTAAATCTACACCTGCTATACGTGCCACTTTTTCTCCTCCTGATTATTTTGATATTTATAAGTTTAATCCAATTACTTTCTCTTCATTTTCGCTCTTCCTTGTCTTACTTTGAGTCTTGGATCACTTTTACAAATAACATAAATTCTTCCTCTTCTCTTTACCACTTGGCAATCTTTACTTCGTTTTTTCAAACTACCTATAGAACTTACTACTTTCATTTTTTTATTTTTAATTATTAGGGAAAACTAGTTAAGAAATATAATATTTTTTACTTCATTATATTTTCGTAATTTTTTGATATTAAATAAGTCTGTATTTGCTTTGCAGTATCTATTGCAACACCTACTAGGATTAATAAAGAAGTTGCTCCTAATCCTTTGAATGTAGATACACTAGTGATACTTTCTATTATAGTTGGGATAATTGCTATGAAAGCTAAAAATAAAGCTCCTAAGAATGTTAGTCTATTCAAGGTTTTTTGTAAATAACTCACGGTAGCTTTTCCAGGTCTTATTCCTGGCACACTAGACTCCATTTTCTTTAAGTTCTGTGATATATCGCTAGGATTAATAACTAATGATGAATAAAAGTAACTGAAGAATAAAATTAACGAGAAATAGAAGACAGTGTATATGTATTTGTTACTACCCGCTGGTGATAATTGCAAAAGTACATTTTTCACTATTTCGTTACTAATAATTTGTTGTAAGTAAGCAGGTAAAACTAAAACCGCAGATGCAAAAATTATTGGCATAACTCCACCCTGGTTTAATCTCAGTGGTAAATAACTAGTTTTATTTTGTGATTGACCTTTCCCCAGTTGTCTTGCAGATACTATAGGTATCCGTCTAGTTCCTTCCTGTACAAAGATGATACCTATTATTATGAGAAAGAATATACTTGCTAAGATCCCTAGATCTGCTATTGTTGGAGCAGACTCTAATCCCGAAGACTTCTGTTGTACTAATTTTGGAAGACCCGCGATAATATTTATAAAGATCAATAAGGATGGACCATTACCTACTCCTTTTTCTGTTATCTGCTCAGAAAACCACATAATCATCATCGATCCTGCCGCCAATGCGAGAGTCATCTGTGCAACAAAAGTTGCATCCCAATTGAAAACGTAAGGCCTAACCCATAAAGATACTCCAATACCTTGCACTGTTGCCCAAAATAACGCGATGTAACGAGTGAATTGAGATATTTTCTGTCTTCCAGCTTCACCTTCTTCTTTTTGAAGTTTTTCCAAACTAGGTATAGAAGTAGTGGCTAACTGCATTACTATAGATGCATTAATATATGGAACAATACCAAGTGCAAAAATACCAATTGATGCAAAACCACCTCCAGAGAAAACATTTAAAAAACTAACAATTGGATTAGTTGCAATACTCTGATAGAAGGCATCATGGTCAACACCAGGAATTGGAATAAATGTTCCTAATCGAGATAGGACTATTAAGATCAATGTTAAGGTAATTCGCTGTGTTATTCCTTTCTTTTTTATATTACGGTTAACTATTTCCATGATTCCTATTATTTATTACGTAAATGAATTTAATCTCTATTAACTAATCTTGTAGTTAATAGAGATTAAATTCATTAAACAGTTAAGTTTCGATTGCTTGAGACTTCGTTAAAACTTTGTAAACGAGCTAGGGCGTCCGTTGCGGCCCTAGCATTATTTAATGGATTACTTGAACCTAGTTGCTTAGCTAGAATATTTTTTACCCCAACTAATTCTAAGATGGTTCTAACCGAACCTCCCGCAATTACCCCTGATCCTGGAGCAGAAGGACGCATAATAACTCTAGCTGCTCCGGCCCTACCTTGTATTATGTGAGGAATAGAACTATTTCTTGTTAGCTGAACAGAAACTAAGTTTCTTTTACCATCAGAAGCAGCCTTCTTAACAGCTCCGATCACGTCACTAGCTTTACCTACTCCTACCCCTACCTGTCCTTTTTCATTACCAATCACAAGGATAGCTCGGAAACTTAATTTTTTTCCTCCTTTCACAACTTTGGTAACTCTTCTAATTTGGACAACTCGTTCTTGCCAATCTGATTCTTTTTCTTTAGATCTATTAGATTTTCTTTGGTTAGACATATTATATATTCTTTTGTTTAAAAGTTAAGTCCTTCTTTTTTTGCAGCATCAGCAAGAGCTTTAATTCGTCCATGATAAATTCTTCCACCTCTATCAAAGTTTACTGAAGTTATCTTGTTCTCTATAGATCTTTTCGCGATAATTTCTCCCACAAAAATAGAAGCTTCACAAGTATTACCGGAAGATATCTTGTTTTTCACTTCTTTGTCTAATGTTGAACAAGAAACCAAAGTGTTCCCTGTAACATCATCGATTACTTGGGCGTATATATTAGTATTTGATCTAAAAATAGCAAGTCTAGGACGTTCTGAACTACCTTTTACTTTGCTACGGATTCTTTTCTTTACCTTTTTTATTGATTCTTTGTTGCTCATTGTTAACTTATTATTCTACTATTTACCTGTCTTACCAGCTTTCTTTCTTACATACTCTCCTTCATAGCGTATTCCCTTTCCTTTGTAAGGCTCAGGTGGTCGCATCGATCTGATATTTGCAGCAACTTGGCCCACAAGTTGTTTGTCTATACCATTTACCGCAACTTTTGTATTAGCTTCAACAGAAATGTTAATTCCTTCGGGAGCCGGTATAGTGATTTGATGACTATATCCAACACTTAAAATGAGTGACTTACCTTGTACTTGACAACGGTAACCTACACCTTGCAATTCCAGCTTTTTTTCAAATCCTTCAGTAACACCATGAACCATATTAGCAACAGAGGCTCTGTATGTTCCAAACAATTTATTTGCTTTTGGAGATTTATTTGTTGGTTTAAAAGTGATTGTATCGTCATTCTGGTCGACACTAACGTATTCAGAAAGTGGCATAGAAAGTTCACCTTTCGGACCCTTTATAACAATCGTATCTTTGTCAATGCTAACATTAACCTTATTTGGTACCTTTACAGGTAACTTACCTACACGAGACATATTTTTTAATTATCTTTTTAAATTACCATATATAACATAGAACCTCACCTCCAACACCTTGATGGCGAGCCTTATTATCAGTAAGTACTCCCTTTGACGTTGAAATTATAGCAACACCTAGACCACCTAAGACTCTAGGTAATTCTTTTCTATTAGCATACACTCGCAGACCTGGTCGACTAATTCTCTTTAGAGATGTGATTACAGGCTCTCCTTCCTTCCCTTTATACTTTAATGATAAAAGTAACTGTGTATTAATTCCCTCACCAATTTCCTCAAAATCTTGTATGAATCCTTCTTCTATAAGTACAGAAGTTATGTTTCTCGTCATTTTTGTTGAAGGGATTTGAACGATTTTATGACGAGCTAAGTTTGCGTTTCTGACTCTTGTAAGCATATCAGCTATTGTATCATTTACCACGATGACTCCAGATAGTTAATTTAGTTAATTTTTTAATTGTCGCTAAACGGCATTCCCATAGCTTTAAGAAGTGCGATTCCTTCTTGCTGTGTTTTTGCTGTTGTTGTAATCGATATGTCCATTCCTCTTATCTGATCAACCTTATCAAATTCGATTTCAGGAAATATAATTTGTTCTTTAACACCAAGATTGTAGTTACCACGACCATCGAAATGCTTAATTGATACACCTCTGAAGTCTCTTATTCTTGGTAATGATAAATTAACGAATCTTTCAAGAAAAGAATACATTAATTTCTTTCTTAGTGTAACCATTAGACCTACAGGCATACCGTCTCTGATTTTAAATCCAGCGACAGATTTCTTTGCTTTAGTTACAACAGGTTGTTGTCCTGTGATAGTTGCTATCTCCCGTATGCTACTTTCAAGAGCCTTGCTATTTTTAGAAGCATCACCGAGTCCTCTATTGATAGTGATCTTAGTAATTTTTGGAACTTCATTAATGTTTTTATATTTGAACTGTTCCATTAACATAGGAACTACCTTCTCTTTATAATTTTGTCTAAGATTCTGATTCATTGATTTAGTTAGAGCTTAATAGTTTCTTGAAGACACGTACTTTTTTTCCAGATTCATCTACTTTGTAACCTACCCGACTAGCTAATTGCTTATCCTCGTTGTATAGCATTACATTTGAAGTGTGTATTGGAGCTTCAAATTGAGATATCTTACCTACATCACCTTCTTTTCTAGGTTTAACGTGTTTTCTCTTAACGTTCACTTCTTTTACAACAACCCTATTCTCATTTTTAATGACTTTTGTAATTTCCCCAATCTTGCCTTTATCCTTACCAGAGATAACTTTTACCATATCCCCTTGTTTTACATGGTTAGATAGAGTTTGCATACCTTTCTTCATTAGAGTACCTCCGGTGCTAAAGAAACGATTTTTGTAAAATCTTTATCTCTTAATTCTCTCGCAATTGGACCAAAAACTCTTGTTCCTCTAGGGTTATTCTCTTTATTAATAACCACAGCTGCGTTATCATCAAAACGAATGGACATACCATCTTTTCTACGAATAGTATTTTTTGTTCTCATAACAACTGCACGTACGACATCTGACCGCTTTATCGGCATATTAGGAGTCGCGTCTTTTACAACTCCTATGATAACATCTCCTATGCTTGCATATTTACGATTACCGCCTAATATGCGAATGCACATGATCTTCTTAGCCCCGCTGTTGTCAGCGACGTTTAAATACGTTTGGGTTTGTATCATATTATTTATTCTCCAAGTGCTGCGTTATTTAGTTTTAATGCTTTCTGTTTAATCTCTTTTAGTTCCCATCTTTTTGTTTTACTAAGTGGTCTAGTTTCACTAATTAGAACCAGATCACCTGTATTACACTCATTGGCAACATCATGTACCTTGTATCTCTTCGTTTTTGCTACAATTTTTCCGTATCTTTTGTTAGTTAACCTACTCTCAATTGAAACTACGATTGTCTTGTCCATTTTGTCACTGACAACCACTCCTAATCTTTCTTTTATAGGCATATGATTCTTCTAAGGTTTTAGTTTTTATTTTCTTTCCTTTGTCGCTCAATAGTCATTAACTGAGCTATTTTACGCTTAGTATGTTTGAAAACATGAGATTTGAAAGTCTGACGAGTTGCTTTCTTCAAACGTATTTCAAAAAGAGATTTCTTAGCATTAACTATTTCTTCTGATAATTTAGCATCATCAAAATCTTTGAAATCTGAAAAATTCTCAAATGCCATGGATTATGCCTCCGTTCTAGATATAAATTTAGTCTTTATTGGTAGCTTATAAGATGCCTTCTTCATAGCTTCATAGGCTACATTCTGTGGTACTCCTGACATTTCAAATAGAATATGTCCTGGTTTGATGACAGCTACCCAATGATCAGGCGCTCCTTTACCCGCACCCATTCTTGTTTCAGGAGGCTTTTTCGAAATTGATTTATCTGGGAAAACTCTAATCCACAGTTTACCAATTCTTTTCACATAACGTGTAATTGTTCTTCGTGTCGCCTCTATTTGTCTTGATGTTAACCAAACAGGTTCTAGAGCCTGAAGGGCATGATCACCAAAGACAATAGTGTTACCTCTTGTCGCCACACCGCGCAATCTGCCTCTATGAGGCTTTCGAAATTTTGTTCTTTTAGGACTAAGCATTATTGTGTTTCTATATTTAAATTAATATTAGCTTTTCGCTACCTACGTCTATTATTTTAATTTTGATCTACCAGGAGTTAATTCACCCTTAAATACCCAAACTTTGATTCCTAAGATACCGTAAGTAGTATTTGCTTCTTTTGTTGCATAATCAATATCGGCTCTAAGAGTCTGAAGGGGAACTCTACCTTCGCGAACCCATTCGCTTCGTGCTATTTCTGCTCCATTTAAACGTCCAGATACTTGGACTTTTATACCCTGTGCATTTGCTCTCTGCGCCTTTTGGATAGCTTGTCTTGTAGCACGACGGAATGGAATTCTTTTCTCCAACTGTTCAGCTATAAACTCACCTATAAGATTAGCATCAGCATCCATGTTTTGTAACTCTGTTACATTTACTCTGATCTGAGTGCTATATTTAAGCACCTTTTGTAAGTCCTCCTTAATCTTATCTATCCCACTACCAGACCTACCAACAATGATTCCTGGTCTAGATGTATGGATCTCAAGTTCTACTTGTTCAGATCTTCTTCTTATTTCAATTTTTGATATGCCTGCAGTTGAAAATTCACGTGTTATATAGCTTCTAATCTTATGGTCTTCTTCTAAGATTAAAGGATATGTCTTTTGACTAGCAAACCACGTTGATCTGTGATCTTGCGTAATTCTTAATCTGAATCCTAAAGGATGTACTTTTTGTCCCACTGAAAACTCCTTTTAAATTTTATACTTTGGATAAAGAAACTCTAATATGACATGTAGGTTTCTTAATTTTAAAACCTCTACCTTGAGATCTTGGTCTGAAACGCTTGAATACTGGTCCATCATCAGCTGAGGCCGAATGGATTATAAGATCGCTTTTATCTAGACCATTATTGTTTTGGGCATTTGCACCAGCTGACTGTACAACTTGGAGAACAGGTTTACAAGCAGCATAAGGCATAAACTCTAATATCATTAAAGCTTCCTTATATGATCTACCCTGTATTTGCTTTAGAACTCTTCTAACTTTCGTAGGAGACATTCGTATGTATTTTGCTCTTGCACTAATAGTAGTTAAAGGTAAATTCATTTGTTTTGAAGATGTTAACGTCGTGTTTTTTTATCACTTTTTACGTGAGATCTGAAGTTTCTTGTAGGTGAAAATTCACCTAACTTATTTCCTACCATCTGTTCTGTCACATAAACAGGTACATGCTGCTTACCATTGTATACACCAATAACGTGACCAACCATTGACGGTAGTATAGTAGAAGCTCTAGACCAAGTTTTCACCACAACTTCATCAGTTTTCTTAGTTGGATCTAAAGCATTCACTTTTTTAAGAAGATGTGCCGCTATGAAAGGGCCTTTCTTTAATGATCGAGTCATATCTAGTTTTATGTCTTATTTATTGAAATTACTTTCTTTTACGAATAATACAGAAATCACTGTATTTGTTGTTTCTTCTTGTTTTTAATCCTAAAGCTGGGCGGCCCCAAGGCGTCACAGGTTTCGGTCTACCAATAGGAGATCGACCTTCACCACCACCATGAGGGTGATCACATGGATTCATAACAACTCCTCTAACAGTTGGGCGCATACCTAGCCACCTTTTTCTTCCGGCTTTTCCAAGAACAAGATTTTTTTGCTCAGCATTACCAACTTCTCCTATTGTTGCATAGCAAAGACTGTGTACCATTCTAACTTCATTGGAAGGCATTTTTAATGTTACAAATTTTCCCTCTTTAGCTACAATTTGAGCCGATGCTCCTGCAGACCTAACAATCTGTCCTCCTCTTCCTGGGATGAGCTCTATATTATGTACAGAAGTACCCAAAGGAATATTAGATAATGGAAGAGCATTGCCTATTTCAATTGGTGCTTGTGTCCCTGATACTACAATAGACCCAACTTCCAGCTTTTTAGGATGTAATATATACCTTTTCTCACCATCTGTATAATGCAGCAGTGCTATCCTAGCATTTCTGTTAGGATCATATTCGATAGAAGCTACTTTTGCTTCTACATCAGATTTGTTTCGTCTAAAATCGATAATTCTATATCTTTTCTTATGACCTCCACCTCTGTGTCTAATCGTAATGACACCTCGATGATTTCTTCCTGCTTTTTGGAATTTTTTACGTAGTAGAGACTTTTCTGGTTTCTTTTTAGTTAGATTACTGAAATCAGAAACTGAGCGATTACGTGTGCCAGGTGTAATTGACTTATAAATGCGTATTGCCATAATTTAATAAATTATTTCGTTCCATTTCGGAAATTATTTTTTTAACTTTCAGAGAATAAATCAATCGAACTACCTGATTCAAGAGTAATAATAGCTCGCTTGTATTTTGGCTTTTGACCTATGAATTTTCCTATTCTTCTTTTCTTTACGGGAGCATGGTAAGTATTAACTGCAATGACTTTAACCTGGAAAAGATATTCAATTGCAGCTTTTATTTGCTCTTTATTAGCTTTAATATCAGTTGCAAATGTATACTGATTAAGCTCAAGAAGTCTAGTAGCCTTATCAGTAATAATTGGATACTTAATCAGGTCTATTATTTGTCTGTAATTTGTATTAGTCACTGTAAACCTCACATATATGTTTTAGTGCATTTTCTGTTACGAGTATTTGATCTGGTTCTAAAAGATCAATTACATTAATTGCATTTGCAGAAGTTAACTTCAAATTGCTAACATTACGAACTGATAAAGCTAATTTCTTGTCGTGCGTATCTGTAATGATTAATTTCTTTTGTTTAGGCGATGAAAAATCCATTACAGGACTCAAAGTTTGTAAAATGGCTTTAGTACCAACAGTACCTTGAGCTAAATCATCTACAACAGTTACTTTTGAGAAGTTGTAATGTAAAGCTGTGGTAATAGCCAATCTTCTTTCTTTAACATTAATCTTCTTTGCATATGACCTAGGTTTCGGACCAAATGCGATTCCTCCTCCAGCCCATAATGGAGAATTACTAGAACCTGATCTTGCATTACCTGTTCCTTTTTGCTTCCAAGGCTTTTTACCACCTCCAGCCACTTCACTTCGAGTTTTTGTTGATACTGTTCCTTGTCTCTTCTTATTTGATTGTGCTGTAACAGCCCTGTGTACTAAGTAACGAGCTCCTTCTTGCAAAGAGTTTAATGAAATAGTTCCTTCTGCTCCTTCGCTACCATCGATCTTGCGAACTTTGTATTTAATTTCTTGTTTAGCAGCCATCGTATTTATGATTCTTTTGTATCTAACTTATTTTTTGGATTTTTTCTATGACAGGCTATCTAATACTAAGAAGATTTCCCGGCTTTCCAGGAACAGATCCCTTAACTACCAACAAATTGTCTTTAGAATTAACATACATGATTTCTAAACCTTTTATAGTAGTTTTGCCTCCTCCTAGTCTACCTGCCATTTTCTTACCCTTGTGCACTTTAGCTGGTGTGCTACCTTGACCAATAGAACCTGGTTCTCTATGGTTTTTCGAACCATGTGTCATTGGACCACGAGTAAAATGATGACGCTTAACAGTACCGGCAAATCCTTTACCAATTGTAGTACCAGATACGTTAACACTCTGTCCTACTTCGAATGAATTAACGCTAATCTTTTGAGATACAGTAAAAGAATCTGTTGAAGATACTCTATACTCTTTTAAATACTTTAAAGGAGGTAAATTAGACTTAGCTAAGTGTCCTAAACGTGGTTTAGTCATCTTTTGGGGGGAAGATTCTGCGTAACCTATTTGTATAGCATCATATCCTTCATTTTCCTCACTTTTAATCTGAGTAATCACACATGGACCTGCTTTAATCACAGTTACTGGTATAGCAAATCCTGATTCGTCAAATATTTGTGTCATTCCCACTTTCGTGCCGAGAATTCCTACAGTCATAAATTCTTTTTTTTTATTTCTTATACAAATAGCGGTTGTAATATGGTTTGAAAAAAAAGATTAGATCAAACCATAATAATGATACCTGACTATATTTTTTTTTTACACTGTCTTATTTCTTATTTCTTATAAGAGCTCATCTAAGTATAGCAGTAGGGTTTTCACTACTATATAATGAAATAACTATTAATGTATAAATAAGAATACAGATAGAAGCAAAGAGGATTAATTAGTTAATGCTCTACTTACTAATAAGTTAATTTGAAAACAAATATTTATGGGAAAAGTAGTTGGAATTGATTTAGGCACAACGAATTCCGTTGTAGCGGTAATGGAAGGTGGAAAACCTTCTGTTATTCAGAATGCAGAAGGTTTTAGAACAACACCATCTGTGGTCGCATACACAAAGAACGGGGATCGCCTAGTTGGTCAGATAGCTAAAAGGCAAGCCGTGATAAACCCTGACAATACTTTTTACTCAGTAAAAAGATTTATTGGTCGTAGATCAGACGAGGTATCTGACGAATTAAGAAAAGTATCTTATATAGTTAAGAACGATAGCAATGGTAACGTAAAACTTGAATGTCCTTCACTAAATAAAGATTTCTCATCAGAAGAAATTTCAGCTGAAGTTCTAAGAAAACTAGTAGATGACGCTAGTAAGCATTTAGGAGAAACTGTAAAACAAGCTGTTATTACAGTACCTGCCTATTTCAATGATTCTCAGAGGCAAGCGACAAAAGATGCTGGAAAGATCGCAGGATTAGAAGTTTTAAGGATCATTAATGAGCCAACAGCTGCGTCACTAGCATATGGATTAGATAAAAAAAATAACGAAACTATATTAGTTTTCGACCTTGGTGGTGGAACTTTTGATGTATCTGTGCTTGAAGTTGGGGACGGAGTGTTTGAAGTGCTATCTACTTCTGGGGATACACAACTTGGAGGAGATGATTTTGACGATAAAGTAGTGCAATGGTTAATCAAGGAGTTCCAAGGAGAACACAATATAGACCTTAGTGCTGATCGCCAGGCTTTACAAAGGCTTACTGAGGCCTCAGAAAAAGCCAAAGTTGAACTATCTAATTTAACACAAACAGACATCAGTTTACCATTCTTAACAGCAACTGAAACAGGCCCTAAACACTTAGATAGATCTATAACTAGAGCAAAATTTGAAGAATTATGCTCCTCTCTAATAGACAGAGCTAGAATCCCTGTCGAAAATGCATTAAAAGATGCAAAATTAGATAAAAGTAAAATTGATGAAGTTGTATTAGTTGGTGGATCAACAAGAATTCCTGCTGTACAAGGAGTTGTGGAAAATGTTTTAGGCAAGAAACCTAATCAGACTGTTAATCCTGATGAAGTTGTTGCTGTCGGAGCAGCTGTACAGGCTGGAGTTTTAGCTGGAGAAGTTAAAGACATATTATTACTTGATGTAACTCCTTTATCACTAGGAGTTGAAACTCTTGGTGGGGTGACAACAAGAATTATCCCAAGAAACACTACAATACCTACAAAGAAATCAGAAGTATTTTCAACAGCAGTTGATAACCAACCCAATGTAGAAATTCATGTCTTACAAGGGGAAAGAGAATTTGCCAAGGATAACAAGAGTTTAGGGACATTCCGTCTTGATGGAATCCTTCCAGCTCCAAGAGGAGTACCTCAAATCGAAGTTACTTTTGATATTGATGCTAACGGTATATTATCTGTAAATGCCAAAGACAAAGGTACTGGTAAAGAACAATCTATAACAATAACAGGTGCGTCAACATTACCATCTGATGAAGTGGATAGAATGGTTAAGGAATCGGAACAGAACGCATCTGAAGATAAAGAGAAAAGAGAAAAGATAGATCTGAAGAATCAATCAGATTCTCTATGTTATCAGTCAGAAAAGCAGTTAAAAGAACTAGGAGATAAAGTAGCAAAAGAAGATCAAGATAAAATTGAAAACTTAATAAAAGAACTAAGAGAAGCTGTTCAATCGGAAGAGAGTACAGCTATGAAGGATCTTGGTGATAAATTACAAAATGAACTAATGGAAATTGGTAAAAAGATCTACAGTCAAAATTCTCCTGAAGGTGGCAGCCAGAAAGATAGTGGGAATAATGATTCCGTTATAGATGCCGATTTCTCTGAAACAAAATAATAATTTTTGCAGGCACATATTATTCTAGATGTATGCCTGCATTTTCTCCAGATCAATAAAGTTAAACGAATTATTATTCTAAATTTTAAAAAGAGATTATTTAAAAGTTAAATATTTTATTTTTTCTACTAAAATACCAGTAAAATCTTAAACGATAACTAAGCAAAATTTTAACATTTTTTTTGTCTACAGATAAAAAGAACGTATTACCCTAAAAAGAAATTGAAATTAGGTAAGAATAAAAAAATATAATTAATAAGCCAAATTACTAGCTACCATCATTTTGGAGATAACTATTCACTTTATTCTTAAAAAAATTTCCAACTGAAAAGGCTGGAATTCTAGCAGAAGGAATGTAAAGTTTTTCTCCTGTTCTAGGATTTCTCCCATATCTAGCTTTTCTTTCTCTTGCTTCAAAAGAACCGAAACCAACAAGAGTTACTCTTTCTCCTTTAGCGACAGCATCAACAATAGTCTCTAGAGTTATCGTAACTAATGACTCAATTTCTACTTTTGTCATACCTGATTTTTTAGCAACAATATCGATTAATTCTGTTTTGTTCACTCTTCTTTTAAAATAAAATTAAGCTATAAAAATAACAAAATGGGATAGGATATGATCGTATCAACATATCCTATCTCTTATTATTATGCAGTTACTTTCTCACTGATAAAGTCAACAGCTTGTTGAAGGTTAGAAATCTTTTCTGCAGTCTCATCAGGGATTTCGATGTTAAATGCTTCTTCGATTGCCATAACTAGCTCAACTGTATCTAGTGAATCTGCTCCAAGATCGTTAGCGAAATTTGCATCTTTTGTAACTTGGCTCTTCTCTACACCAAGTTGCTCAGAGATGATCGTTTGTACCTTATCAAAAATTTCTTGTTCGTTCATTTTTATACCTTACTTTTGTACTTGTTTCTTATAAGTACATGCTAAGTGATTCTTATCAAATAATCAAGCTTGATAAATACTACTACAATATGTAAATAACTTATTTTTTCTATTGCAATGAAAGACGTGATATCTTTCCGCATATTCAATTAAAGTGATATATAATAAGAGTCAATACAATGATGATATTTTGTAAGATTTTAACTATTGTTAACACATTGGATAGTATTCATCCAATAAAGTCTATAATGTTAAATTAAATACCAATGAAAACTTGCTCATCCCTACAAATGACACTAACAGTCAAAATTAATGAGGGTTACATAACAAACAGAGTGAGAGTTTCTAGTTTCTTATGTCACAAGGGAGTACCTTAATGACGATCAGCTCCAAAGAGCAAGAGGCAAAAAAAGTTTCGGTAATCGTAGACAGAGATCCTGTTAATACATCATTCGAGAAATGGGCTCAACCAGGCCACTTCTCTCGAACTCTGGCTAAAGGTCCAAAGACAACTACTTGGATTTGGAATCTACACGCAGATGCTCACGACTTCGACAGTCATACAAGTTCACTAGAAGATGTTTCTCGAAAAATCTTTAGTGCCCATTTCGGTCAGTTATCTATAATTTTCCTATGGATTAGTGGTATGCACTTCCATGGTGCTAGATTTTCTAACTATTCAGCTTGGTTAAGTAATCCAACTGCTGTTAAGCCAAGTGCACAAGTTGTTTGGCCAATTGTTGGTCAAGAAGTACTAAATGGTGATGTAGGTGGTGGATTCCAAGGTGTACAAATCACTTCTGGTTTCTTCCAAATTTGGCGTGCTGAAGGTATTACAAGTGAAATCGAATTATACTGGTGTGCTTTAGCTGGACTAATCATGTCTGGACTAATGATCTTTGCTGGTTGGTTCCACTATCATAAAGCAGCTCCAAAATTAGAGTGGTTCCAAAATGCTGAGTCGATGCTTAACCATCACTTATCAGGACTACTTGGTCTTGGGTGTTTATCATGGGCAGGTCACCAAATACATGTTTCACTTCCTGTTAACAAACTACTAGATGCAGGTGTTGCACCACAAGAGATTCCTCTGCCTCACGAGTTCCTTGTGAATAGAGACCTAATGGCTCAACTATATCCTAGTTTTAGCAAAGGACTAGTTCCTTTCTTTACTCTTAACTGGAGTGAGTATTCTGATTTCCTAACTTTCAAAGGTGGATTAAACCCTATTACAGGTGGCTTATGGTTAAGTGACACAGCTCACCATCACCTAGCTCTATCTGTTTTATTCATTGTAGCTGGACACATGTACAGAACTAACTGGGGAATTGGACACAGTATGAAAGAAATCCTGGAAGCTCACAAAGGACCATTTACTGGTGAGGGACACAAGGGATTATACGAGATCTTAACAACATCTTGGCATGCTCAGCTAGCTATTAACTTAGCTATGATGGGTTCTGTAAGTATTGTGGTAGCTCATCACATGTATGCTATGCCTCCTTACCCTTACATTGCAACAGACTACCCAACGCAACTATCACTATTTACACACCATATGTGGATTGGTGGTTTCTGTGTTTCTGGAGCAGCAGCTCACGCAGGTATCTTCATGGTAAGAGACTACAACCCGGCTCAGAATTATAATAATCTACTGGACCGTGTTATTAGACACAGAGATGCAATTATTTCTCACTTAAACTGGATTTGTATCTTCTTAGGTTTCCATAGCTTTGGTCTTTACATTCATAATGACACAATGAGAGCCTTAGGAAGAAGTCAAGATATGTTCTCTGATACAGCTATCCAATTAAAACCTGTTTTTGCTCAATGGGTACAAAATATCCACACAGTAGCACCTGGAAACACGACACCTAACGCATTAGCTACAGCTAGTTATGCATTTGGTGGTGACGTTGTAGCTGTAGGAAATAAGGTTGCAATGATGCCAATCGCACTTGGTACAGCAGACTTTATGGTGCACCATATTCATGCTTTCACAATTCACGTGACAGTGTTAATTCTTCTGAAAGGAGTGCTATTCTCTCGTAACTCTAGATTAATACCAGACAAGGCAAACTTAGGTTTCAGATTCCCTTGTGATGGTCCTGGAAGAGGTGGTACTTGTCAAAGTTCTGCATGGGACTCTGTATTCCTTGGTCTTTTCTGGATGTACAACTGTATTTCTGTAACTATTTTCCACTTTAGCTGGAAGATGCAATCAGATGTTTGGGGAACTGTTCAGCCTGATGGTAGTGTAACTCACATCACAGGAGGAAACTTTGCTCAAAGTGCAATCACGATCAACGGATGGCTTAGAGATTTCCTTTGGGCTGAAGCTTCACAAGTAATTCAATCATATGGTTCTGCGTTATCTGCATATGGTGTTATTTTCCTAGGCGCTCACTTCATCTGGGCATTTAGTTTAATGTTCCTGTTTAGTGGTCGTGGTTACTGGCAAGAATTAATTGAATCTATCGTTTGGGCGCACAACAAACTAAATGTTGCTCCAGCGATACAACCAAGAGCTTTAAGTATTACACAAGGACGTGCTGTAGGTCTTGCACACTACCTAATTGGTGGTATTGGAACGACTTGGGCATTCTTCTTAGCTAGAATTATCTCTGTAGGATAAAAGGAAACTGTATCTAAAGAAAAAGTATGGCAACAAAATTTCCTAAATTCAGTCAAGCCCTAGCCCAAGATCCAGCAACAAGAAGGATCTGGTTTGGACTTGCAACTGCTCACGATTTCGAGAGTCATGATGGCATGACAGAAGAAAATCTTTACCAAAAGATTTTCGCTTCTCACTTTGGACACCTAGCTGTTATTTTCCTGTGGACTTCTGGAAACTTATTCCACGTAGCTTGGCAGGGAAACTTCGAGCAATGGGTACTTAATCCACTGAAGGTGAAACCAATTGCACACGCAATCTGGGATCCACACTTCGGTCAACCAGCGATTAAAGCATTTACTAAAGGTGGAGTTTCATACCCAGTAAATATCGCGACTTCTGGTGTGTATCACTGGTGGTACACAATTGGTATGAGAACAAATACTGATCTTTACTCTGCTTCATTATTCTTACTTGCAGTTTCTGCAGTATTCCTATTTGCAGGATGGTTACATTTACAACCTAAATTCCGTCCCGGCTTATCATGGTTTAAGAATAACGAATCACGACTAAACCACCACTTATCTGGTCTGTTCGGCTTCAGTTCTTTAGCATGGTCTGGACACTTAATCCATATTGCTATTCCTGAAGCAAGAGGTCAAGATGTAGGATGGGAGAACTTTACAAAAGTACTTCCTCACCCAGATGGTTTAACTCCATTCTTCTCAGGTAACTGGGGAGCATATGCATCCAACCCTGACACAGGTAATCATATCTTTGGAACTTCGGAAGGTGCAGGAACTGCGATCTTAACTTTCTTAGGTGGATTCCACCCTCAAACTCAGGCGCTTTGGTTAACAGATATAGCACACCATCACTTAGCTATTGGTGTAATGTTTATCTTTGCAGGTCATATGTACCGTACGAATTGGGGTATTGGACACAGCCTAAAAGAAATTTTAGACGCTCACAGACCACCTGGAGGAAGATTAGGAGCTGGACATAAAGGTCTTTTTGAGACAATTACAAATTCACTTCACTTCCAATTAGGATTAGCGCTGGCATCTCTAGGAGTAATTACATCACTAGTTGCGCAACACATGTATGCTTTACCATCATATGCATTCATTGCTAAAGACTATGTGACTCAGTCAGCTCTGTATGTACATCACCAATATATTGCTGGATTCTTAATGGTAGGAGCTTTCGCACACGGAGCTATATTCTTCGTGAGAGACTATGACCCTGAGCAGAATAAGAATAACGTTCTTGCTCGAGTTTTAGAACATAAAGAAGCTATCATTTCTCACTTAAGTTGGGTTTCACTATTCCTAGGTTTCCACACTTTTGGACTTTATGTTCACAACGATGTAGTGGTTGCATTTGGAACTCCTGAAAAACAAATCTTAGTAGAACCAGTTTTTGCTCAATGGATTCAAGCTTCTTCAGGTAAAGCTATGTATGGTTTCGATGTATTACTTTCATCTAGTAGCAGCATTGCATCTAGTGCAAGTAGCAACATATGGTTACCTGGATGGTTAGACGCAATTAACAGCGGAAAGAACTCGCTATTCTTACCTATCGGGCCTGGTGACTTCTTAGTACACCACGCAATCGCACTAGCTCTTCATACGACAACTCTGATCCTTGTGAAAGGAGCTCTGGATGCACGTGGTTCTAAACTAATGCCAGATAAGAAAGATTTTGGTTACAGTTTCCCGTGTGATGGACCTGGAAGAGGAGGTACATGTGATATTTCTGCATGGGATGCATTCTACTTAGCTATGTTCTGGATGCTAAATACAATTGGATGGGTAACATTCTACTGGCACTGGAAGCATGTAACAATTTGGCAAGGTAATGCTGGTCAATTCAACGAATCATCGACATATATTATGGGATGGCTTAGAGATTACCTATGGCTGAATTCTTCACCACTTATCAATGGTTACAACCCATATGGCATGAACAGTCTATCTGTGTGGGCTTGGATGTTCTTATTCGGACACCTTATATGGGCTACTGGTTTCATGTTCCTAATCTCATGGAGAGGATACTGGCAAGAACTAATTGAAACTCTTGTTTGGGCTCATGAAAGAACTCCACTTGCTAACTTAGTGAGATGGAAAGATAAGCCGGTTGCTTTATCAATCGTTCAAGCAAGACTTGTAGGATTGATTCACTTCACTGTAGGTTACATATTCACTTATGCCGCCTTCGTGATTGCTTCAACTACTGGTAAATTTGGTTAATATTAATTATTAATACCAGTATTATATTAGTAAGGATTCAAGTACAATTGTACTTGAATCCTTACTAACAATTATAGTAACATGTTGCTGGTATTATTTTTCTCATCACAATATTACAAAGGTTCAAATAAAAATAAAAAAGTAGATAAAAAAATATGGCAAAGAAAAACATGATAGAACGCGAGAAAAAGCGTGAAAGACTTATCAATAAATATGGAAAAAAAAGAAAAGAAATAAAGCAGTTACTAAAAGGAGCTGAAAGCTATGAGGCTAAGCTAGCTTTGTACGCGAAATTAGAGAAGCTTCCAAATAATTCTGCTCCATCTAGACACAGAAATAGATGCTGGCTTACTGGAAGAAGCCGAGGTTACTATAGAGACTTCGGACTTTCTCGACACGTGCTAAGGGAAATGTCACATGCTTGTCTTTTACCAGGTGTAACTAAGTCAAGTTGGTAAAATAACAAAAAAAAGAAAGTAAAGTAATTTGATACTAGAGTATTAAATCACTTTACTTTCTTTTTCATTAAATAGCTGATCGTCTTTTATTATAGACCAAACTGATTCCCTCTTCTGTATTGAAGATACGCAGCAACAAAAAGTCCTGCAAGTGTTACAGGAATAAGACCAAGAACAATACCGAATAATAATGGTTCTATCATATACTTGTATTTTGTAATTTTTAATTAATGCTATGGATAAGCAATATACACCGCATTTCATATTATATATGATAATACAATCTAGCAAATAAGCTTAGTGCAAATAAAAAAATAGATATTGGATAAAACGAGTGACCATACTTAAAATCGATGTATTAGTGTTTTGCTGCATAAGGAAATAAAACCCTAAAATGCAGCAAAATCTTCAATTATCTGAATCCAACAGCAGCTTGCCAAACAAAAGCTAGAAGCAAGAAAAACACTGGGATCACTGGAGCAACGTCAATAATAGGCTTAAAGACTGCGTATGCTTCAGGTAATTTAGCTAATAGTAAAGTTCCTTCCATATTTTTTGACCTCTCTGTAAGGAAAAGTTTTGTATATCCAATGTGATTAAATAGACAAAGGTAGCAAGATTTAATTATCTACCTTATACATACTCTATAATAAACTTTATTATCGGATTAATTAAGTAATATTTATTTTTAGACACAAACATAAATAATAGTGAAAGAAATACAAAAAAAATGGTCTCTTTTAAGAAAATTTTATACATGTTTCTTTTAATTTATTAAGTAATTGCAAAAAACAAGTGTCGATAGTATAACATGTAATAGATAAATGCTTACTCTGTTATTTTACAAAGACATTAAGTCAAATTAAAATAAACAAATATCAGTATGAGTAAGTACAATTAAAGCCAAATTTCATATTTGAGGAAACAAACATGATCACTATTATTCAGTTACTTGTTAGTGCTCTGATACTACTGTCATTCGTTCTAATCATTGGTGTTCCGGTTATTCTGGTTTCACCAGGTGAATGGGAGAAATCAAAAAATTTAGTTTACGCAAGCTGTGGTCTTTGGTTTGGACTAGTTATAGTTACTGCAGCCTTCAACAACTTTGTAATTTAAACTAAAAGTTTTGTCAAAGCCATTAAATCCTATTCACTTAATAACTGGGTAGGATTTAGCTATTGTGAGCAATCAAATTCAAGAATGAGTGAAACGACAGTTGACAGCACAGCTTTTTTTTTATATCATAATTTAGTATAAGCGGGTATAGCTCAGTGGTAGAGCGCGACCTTGCCAAGGTCGATGTCGCGCGTTCGAATCGCGTTACCCGCTTAAGTCTATTTTTTTATTTTCTACAAATAAAGTATTCTTCAAAAAGTATTTCTATCTATGAAAGACAGGAATATAAAATAACTGAGAATACATTTTTTAGAAATGCTCTTTTCCTGCATTAAAATCTGCTGAAAAAAATATCTAAAAGTTAATAGGTTAAAATAAAAAATTAATTTTTTAAGGAGAGAGTGGGATTCGAACCCACGGTAACCGTAAAGCTACTTCTGATTTCAAATCAGACGCATTCGACCAGCTCTGCCACCTCTCCTTTTTTGCTTATAGTAGGATAATACCATAAGCAACATAATTTAGACAAGACTTAATCACTAAAAGACTTTGTCGTAAATTTAATTTGTGAGGGATTTAAGTTTTTCCCAATTGAATGAGAAACATTTCCTACACCAACTCTACCAGCATTTACCTTCTCAGGTAGCACACCATCTTTTGGATGTAAGTACTGTACTTCTCCGCTTGGGAAAATACGATAAATTTTAAAATCTGTGATTTTGAAAGATGTTTTCAGTTGAACACTTAGAGCAAGACATTGTTCTTTTCTTGCTAAGTATAGAAGATTTTCATCCTGTCTCATAATTGCAGCACCACCTGTAGGCATTTCAAAAACCTGTTCCTTTTTACTGGTCCAAGTAATTGCATACTTCTCTTCTACTTCGGCAGCTCTTAACCAACCTCCTGTACTTCCTTCAAAAGTAGGAGAAGGTATCTGTAAATTTAATGTTTCAGCCATAAAATTATTTTCTAATAATACACATATATTCTAACATAAATTATGTATTCAAAATAGCGGAGAATGGATTTGAACCATTGACCTTCGGGTTATGAGCCCGACGAGCTACCAGACTGCTCTACCCCGCGTTTCATATTTTCTAGCTTATAGTACAGCATACAACTATTAAATTCAAGTATTCATTATTAAAGTTACACCTAAGAAAAATAATAAAAGTAAAGACATAAGAGTTATTTGTAGACGAACAAGACCTGGATATATTTCATAAGTCCCTATTAGTCTATCTTGTAAAAGGATCTCAGGTGGTTTTATCCATACTTGACCGTCGTACCAACCAGACTCTTCATAAGGTACTGTGGCTTCCATCAGACGTGAATAGATGTACTGCCATCCTAAATAAAATCTTAAACATAATAAAGTTACTATGGTAACTCCAGCCAAAGAAGCGTATATAAGAAAATGTTTACCATTTGTAACAGAAAATGAGCTTGCTAATAAAATAAAAGAAGATACTGTGAAAGATGAAATTAGTAAGTAAGAAAATGACTTTAAATAAGTATTTTTATCCATTACACACCAGACAAAATTACTGGATTCTTTTAATTTTCTATATTCATTTAAAGGGCGTTGATCCTTGGGAACAGGACAGATATATTCAGAGTCATTCATTAAAAAATAAACTATTCAAATTTGCTAAATGTTGATATGTAAATCGTTAAAGCGAAGAAACTACCTACCAAGAGCCAAGTAATTTTATCAAGTGTTTCTTCTGCACTACGTGTACCATTAAAAACCTGGTTTTGGCCTATCATTCCTTGGGACTTAGGATTATGAACCATAATCGATAGGATTAGTCCTATTGAACAAAAGAACCATAAATTTTGTATGATTTTCATTAATTAATTTAATTATTTGTATCTTAGTTTACTCTCAAATAAATTGATTGCCTACCTTAAAAATAAGGCAGGCAATAACAACACAAAAGGAAAAGTTATTATTCTCCTTGTAATTTTAGAAGACCGAAACCTAGAGCTAAACCCACTAGTGTTATTACAATGCAACTGATAGCTGCTGATACCATCTCATTTCCCATGCCTTACTCCTTTGTTCTGTTTTTTTATGTGAAACTTGGTTTACGAAATATTTAAAAACCGTTTCTTCCCCAAACAACTAATGCTAACGAAAACGTGAACATTACCATAAGAGAAGACCATCCTAAGCTGATTATATCCATAATTGGTAAAGTGATAAGTCTAGATTTATATTTTTTTTCAACTCACTTCGCATGATAGATTAATTATAAACTAGTATCTAATTATACAAGTCGAATCTTTTTGAAGTTAGTAAACTATTATACTATAATGTTATAGGCTTTTCTTTGGAACATAAGAAAGTCTGCAGTTGAAAGAGAACTTTGAATGATATAAAATTCTAAGAGATGCACTTTGATACTGCTACACTAATAGATTCCAATATCAAAATACATTAAGACAACAACATGACAAGCAATTTAGCAACACAGCTGCGCGAAGGAACTAGTAAGTCTCATACTATGGCAGAAAACGTTAGTTTTATTAAGTCATTCTTGGGAGGTGTCATTGACAAGAATTCTTATGTAGAAATGCTTTCAAAGTTATATTTCGTTTACGAAGCAATTGAGAAAGCTATGGAAGATAACAAGGAACATGAATACATCAAACCAATTTATTTTCCTGAACTGAATCGGACTGAAAGTTTAAAAAAAGATCTAGATTTTCACTATGGTGAAGGATGGTTAGAAAACGTCAATTTATCCCCTGCTACTAGTGACTATGTAAATAGAATCAAACAAGTAAGTAAGGAAAAGCCTGAATTACTAGTTGCACATGCATACACTAGATATTTAGGAGACTTATCTGGTGGACAGATCCTTAAGAAAATAGCACAAAGGGGAATGGGACTACAGGATTCAAAAGGATTAGCTTTTTACGAGTTTGATGAAATTAACGATGAGTCTCAGTTCAAATTAGACTATAAGGCAGCTTTAGATTCTTTACCTATAAAAGAAAATGAAGCTCCACAGATCATAGCCGAAGCCAATATAGCTTTCACATTAAACATGAATATATTCTCTGAGTTAGAATTTAGTGTAGCAAAAGTAGTCGTTGGAAAACTTCGCAATCTATTTAATACAGCTCAAGGTTTCTTTTTTGAATTAAAGAAAAACTAAGTTCTCACTGAGATTTTATACGCGAAGAAAATAAAAAAAAGACTACCTGACTAGACAGACTAAAAATTAGAGCTCATTAAAAGATTTGTTTCACTGTAAAAGACAATAAAATAAATATTTCTCCCCTGGTCTTCAATCTTTACGAAAATAGGAATTGAGGATCAAGGGAAAAATATTTATTGTAAGGAAAAAACGCAATTCAAAGAAAATGAATAAATGTTTTCAACGTAGTGCCTTCTCGAGAGAATTCGGACTAAAAGTTAGGTAATTAGAAGCAAGTTCTGTCTAAAACAAAATATAAGTTGACCTTATTTGAGATATTAGATACTCATCTATCATTTAAGTTTATGTGACAAGCCAGTTATTTTTTTATTATCAATAATCTTTCTTTGTTAAATTTACATCTATTGATTATCAGCTATACTATTCTTATTAAAGTCGTGCTTATCTATATAAAATTAGTTGCAAGGCCGTAGTTAACATTCAAATAATATAAGAGTATGCCTAAGATTAAAACACGTAAATCTGCATTAAAAAGGTTCCGAAAGACTGTAACAGGAAAGTTCATAAGAAGAAAAGCTTTCAAAGGGCATTTACTAGAAAAGAAATCAGCTAAGCGCAAAAAAAGTTTATCTAGAAAAATGGTAGTTTTTAAAGGAGATGCTATGGCACTACGTAGCATGATTCCATATGCTTAATATATATAGATAAATAAATCTTTGTAAGGAGGAAAATTAAAATGGTAAGAATCAAGAGAGGAAATGTTGCCCGAAAGAGAAGAAAGAAGATTTTCTCGGTAGCAAAAGGCTTCAGAGGAGCACATTCAAAATTATTCAGAATAGCGAATGAGCAAGTAATGAAGGCTTTAAGATATGGTTATATTGGTAGAAAAAGAAAGAAAAGAGACTTTAGAAGGCTCTGGATTACAAGAATTAATGCAGCATCTAGAATGCATGGTACTAATTACAGTAGTCTAATATCAAAACTAAAAGTATCACAAATTAGCATCAATCGTAAGATGCTTGCTCAAATGGCAGTTAATGATATGGATTCATTTGCTACTTTAGTTAAGTCACTATAGTTATTAATTTTTACATATTTGGATAAGCACAATAAGAGGAAGTATAGAATTGTACTGAACAATTCTATACTTCCTCTTGCTGTTGCTTAGAAGTTCATTTCAGCTAATTGAACTTTCTCGAACTGCTTCTTCTTAAGTACTAGAAGTACTTGTGCAAAGATTACAGTAAAGAAGAAAGCGATTAAACCTTTAACTCTCGCAGGACTTTGCAGAACTACTTCAGTTTCAGCTTGACCGAATCCGCCAACATTTGGATCAACCGTTAAAGGTTGGTCTGCTTTAATATCAGCACCTTCTTTAACAATGATTTCAGGGCCTAGAGGAATTTTAACAGTAACAGCTTCACCACTCTTACTATTAATAGTTAGAGTAGTAAGTTTATCTGCAGATTCAACCTTTACTAATTGACCACTCACAGGAGAAGTGTAAAGAGTGTTATTACTCTTTTCACCTGTAGGTTGAACTTGTCCTCTTCCACGATTTCCACCAACGTAAATAGGGTACTTGATGAAATGTACATCTCTATTTTCTGCAGGGTTTGGTGCTAGGATAGGGAATACAATTTTTTGATGATTATCACCTGAGATAGGTCCTACTACAAGGATATTTTGCTTAGAATCACTGTATGGTGAAATTACAACACCTTCAGTAGCCTTCTTTAACTCATCACTTAATCTCTCCTTAGGAGCTAATTTAAATCCTTCAGGAAGAACCACAACAGCACCAACGTTCAGAGGTCCTTTTGAACCATCTGCTGTAACCTGCTTTAACGATTTATCGTATGGTATTTCTACAACTGCTTCAAAAACAGTATCAGGTAACACTCCTTGAGGAACTTCTACCTCAGTTGGCTTTGCGCCAAGGTGGCAGTTAGCACACACAATTCTTCCCGTTGCTTCTCTTGGATTCTCATATGCTTGTTGTGCATAAACAGGGAAAGCATTAGCTACTGAAGGTAGTAACAGGGATCCACACATACTTGCAAGAAGCATTGCAGATTTTATTTTTTTGTCGACATTTACGATATAGTTATTTTCCATCTTCTTCAAGCTAATTATTTGAAATGAGTATTACACGATTTTCTTACTACCAATTAGCCAATCAGCTTATGGTATATGTTTGAAATTGCATATAAGTAATTCTAAAAATAAGAGAGTGTGAACATAAGAACACTCTATAGAATTATTTTACCTTAAAAATTATTATCATAATTAATATTTTCTTGACTTCTTTCGATCAGAAAGACAATACTGGCCCCCCCAAAATACAGAATCATTATAATACTAGACATGAAAAGTTGTGTAATTGGATCAACAGAGGGCGTCAAAATTGCACCTATCACAGTTGATGCCAAAGTCACATACCTCCAAACAGAAAACATGAGTCTGCTAGAAAAAATTTTTAAAGCTCCTAGAACTACTTGTATCACAGGAAGTTGAAATGCTAATCCTGTACTGAAAAGAAGTACCAAGATAAATTCAAAATATTGTTCAAAAGACCAAAATGGTTCTACAACATCTGAGCCATAGTTAATGAAAAAATTTAATGCAGCAGGGGCTAGTAAGAAATAACCACAGGCCAGACCAAAAATAAATAATATGACTGATCCTACTATTACTGGTAATATCGTTTTTCTTTCTCCTCTTGTCATTCCTGGAAGAATAAAAAGGATAATTTGATAAATGATAAATGGACTACTGATAAAAAAGCCAGTGTAAACTGCAACTTTTAAAGACGCAAAAAAATATTCTCCTGGTGCCAACTGTAGAAATTTAATTCCCACTGCTGGCTCTTGAAGTAATTTAACAATACTTTTTACTGTTACTAAACAACCAAGTACTGTTGTTACTAATAATGATAAAGACCAAAAAGCCCTTTGACGTACCTCTTCAAGATGTTCTGTTAAAGACATTTCAGCTTCATTCTGCTCAAAAGAAATTGAGTAAGGTATGAGTTTACTAGTCATTGTTATCCCCTCTTTTACATGTTTTTTTCAACTTGCTTCTATGATTACATCATACAACTTTATTTCCAGGTTCAAAAATAAAAATAACGAATAAAATTTACTTAATAATGATAAAGAAAGTCTATAGACATCTAATCAATATCTATAGACTTCCTTTATAACTAATTAACTTGTTGCTTGTACTCGAGCTCGAGCTTTGCGAAGATTTTGTGTAGCTTCGATTCTCTCTTTGCTAGTTTCAGCTTCGTTAAACCGTTCAGTCATTTCTTCTAATTCTTTCTGAGCTGCTTCTTTATCAATAGAAGCACCTTCTTCAGCTCCGTTTACTAAAATAGTTAATTCATCATTTTCTACTTCAGCAAAACCGCCCATTAGAACAATTGGAGTCCATTCTTTGTCAGTACGAACTCTCATCACACCAATATCTAACGCTGTTAGTAAAGGTGCGTGACCACGTAAAATACCTAATTGACCAGTACTACTTGGAAGAATAACCTCTTCGGCATTCGAATCCCAAACAGTTCTATCTGGCGCTATAATGCTAATGTGCAGAGCCATTTTTATACCTTATCCTTTCAAGCTTTTTGCTTTTTCGATAGCTTCGTCAATATCACCAACAAGGTAGAACGCTTGTTCTGGTAATTCATCCATCTCACCATCAAGAACCATGTTGAAACCTTTTATAGTATCAGCTAGAGATACATACTTACCTGGAGATCCTGTGAAAATCTCAGCTACGAAGAAAGGTTGAGATAAGAAACGCTCAACTTTTCTAGCACGTGCTACAGTAAGCTTATCTTCTTCAGATAATTCGTCTAGACCTAGAATTGCAATAATATCTTGCAGTTCCTTGTATCTTTGAAGAGTTTCTTTTACTCTTTGTGCTGTACCATAGTGCTTTTCACCAACAATGTTAATTTGTAGCATTGTTGAAGTTGAATCTAGTGGATCTACAGCAGGGTAAATACCTTTAGCAGCAAGGTTTCTTGATAGTACAGTAGTAGCATCAAGGTGAGAGAAAGTTGTTGCAGGAGCCGGGTCTGTTAAGTCATCCGCTGGTACGTAAACAGCTTGGATAGAAGTAATAGATCCTGATGTAGTAGACGTAATTCTTTCTTGAAGTCCACCCATTTCTGTTGCTAGTGTTGGTTGGTAACCAACCGCAGATGGCATACGACCTAGAAGAGCAGATACTTCAGCACCAGCTTGTACAAATCTGAAAATGTTATCAATGAAAAGTAGTACTTCTTGCTTGTTAACATCACGGAAGTACTCAGCCATTGTAAGTGCAGTTAGACCTACTCTCATACGAGCTCCAGGTGGCTCGTTCATTTGACCGTAACAAAGTGCTACTTTTGATTCACCTAGGTTATCTTCTCTAATAACCTTAGATTCCTTCATCTCCATGTAAAGGTCGTTACCTTCACGAGTTCTTTCACCTACACCACCGAATACCGACAGTCCGCCGTGTGCTTTGGCAATGTTGTTGATAAGTTCCATAATTAGAACAGTCTTACCTACACCAGCTCCACCGAATAGACCAATCTTTCCTCCTCTTCTGTAAGGAGCTAGAAGGTCAACAACCTTAATTCCTGTCTCAAAGATTGATGGCTTTGTTTCTAGTTCTGTGAACTTTGGTGACTTTCTGTGAATTGCTGATGTAGTTTCCATAGAAACTTCACCCATTTCATCAACGGGTTCACCTAAAACGTTAAAAATACGGCCTAGAGTAGCTTTACCAACAGGAACACTAATTGGAGCTCCTAGGTCGCTAACATCCATTCCTCTCTTTAAACCATCTGTTGAAGTCATAGATACAGCTCTTACCTTGTTATTACCAAGAAGTTGCTGAACCTCACAAATTACACTTGAGTCACCCTCACCAATTTTAAGAGCGTTGTAAATTTGAGGAAGTTTACCGTTAGAAAATTCAACGTCAACTACAGGACCAATAATTTGAGTAATAAGGCCAGTGTTTGTTGCAGTGTTTACCATAAATAAGTTCGATATTCCGAAGTCAAGGATATATTTGGATTAAGTTTCGTAATAAATTAAAAATCTAACTTTTTTGCTAAAGAAGATTTATGATAGTTAAAACTATTCGTACTTAATAGTATACAAGTGTAATAAGGAATTATTGTTGATAATATTGTCAAAGCTAGTTTATTTTTCGGCTTTTTTATCAAGTATTTCTTAGATTAAGAATATTCATCATTTTCTTATTGAATCACTTAATAGCATTAAGTCCATCAATACATATTATCAGAAGCCATTCGACCAGTTGTTTTTAACCAGTTTTGTGCTTCTATATAGTTGTTAGGTGCTAGTCTTATAGCTTGTTTCCAATACTCAGCTGCTTTGTCAAACATAGTTCTTGCAGTCTCCAAGTCTCTCTTTTCTGAAGCCTTGACACCTTGGTAGTGATAAATAACAGCAATGTTATTTAGAGCTGGCGGCAATCGAGAATTTAGATCTAGAGCTTGGTGATAGTACTCGAGTGCTTTGATGTACTCTCCATTACTGGCGTAAATTAGTCCTATATTATATAGTATGTAACTCCTATCATATGGGTCCTCTTCTAATCTCAAAGCTTCATAATAATTTTCTAGAGCTTCAGCATATTCGCCCTCTGATTGGGCTGACATGCCATCTCTATAGTAAGCAAAAGCTTCTTTTTCTTGTTTACTAGCAGGAAGAACTTTTAAGACAATATCCGCAATTACTGTAAAAGTCTTATCTATGAAGTTATCATTTTTTTGAAATCTAGGCATAAAATTTAGTTAATATTAACTTTGCTGAACTTCTAAAAACATAAAACATCTGGGATTTGCTAAAATCTATTATATTACCGAAGCAAATCGCTCTGAATATGATCTAAAATTAAGCGAAACTCAAATTTGATTTGTCTTTACATAATCATTATAAGGAATAATTGCTTGCTGCTAAGATATTAAGTCTTGTACTTCTTGAATCCAATTAATCTTTCTCGGTCAAAATAATCAAAAAAATAGGAAAGCGAATGATAAAAAAAGATTTTATGATAAAAAAAGAAACGAAGAACAACAGAAATTCTAATCACTGGATCTTGCAAAGATTGAATAATACTCAGTGTCAAATGAAAACCAATAATCAAGAAAATGAGGAAATTATTCTTCTTATTAACCCGCTAGTAATCAAAGGCGGAGCAACCGTATACGGTTTGGACGGCAGAAACAAATTTGAAAATGCTAGTACTTTAGCATTTGGGAGTGACACTGAAAAACCGACTAATCCAAAATTAGATAAGAAAAATAAGAAGATTATAAAAAAAGATGACGATACGAATGAAAATGTAAACACGAAAAGTAAACTAAAACTCAAGAGGAAAATTGAGGGTGGATATGATGATTCGCAAAGAATTAAGAAACAAGGAACAAATAATAAGAAAGGAAGAAAAGCTGCTAGGAAGAGAGATACACTAAGTGAATCATTAGTAGAAAAGCCGGAAGAAGTCTTCTTATCTAATCCTCTTTCCGTACAAGAATTAGCAGGAAAAATCTGTGTCTCTGAGACTGAAATAATTAAAACGTTATTTTTGGATGGAGTTATAGTTAATATAAATCAAGTTTTAGATATAGAAACAGCTATTACTATTGGCGACAAGTTAGGTGTAAAAGTAATTGCTAGCGAAGAAGAAGTCAAGAATCCACGTAACGATTTTTCAGTATCAGATAGTGAGGAAAAGACTGAAAAACGCCCTCCAATTATAGCAATAATGGGTCATGTAGATCATGGTAAAACAACACTTTTAGACAAAATTAGGCAAACTCAAATAGCACAAAAAGAAGCTGGTGGAATCACTCAGAAGATTGGTGCCTACGAGGTGGAACTTGATTACCAAGAAGATAAAAGAAAACTAGTTTTCTTAGATACTCCAGGACATGAAGCTTTTTCTTCGATGAGATCAAGAGGTATACAAGTTACAGACATAGGAGTATTAGTTGTGGCAGCCGACGATGGCGTGAAACCACAAACTGTCGAAACTATTAAGTGCATAAAAGATGCTGGTATACCACTTATAGTTGCTATTAACAAAATAGATAAAGATGACGCTAACATAGAAAACATTAAACAAGAGTTAAGTAAATACAATCTAATTCCTGATGATTGGGGTGGTGATATACCTATGATCCCTATTAGTGCTAAAGAAGGAACTAACATGGATGAACTATTGGATATGATGGTCTTAGTGAGTGATATGCTTGATTTACGTGCTTCTGTAGAAAAAAATGGTATTGGAACTATTTTAGAAGCAAACTTAGACAAAAGTAAAGGAGCTATTGCAACACTATTAGTCCAAAACGGAGTTTTAGAAGTTGGAGATTTCATAGTGACAAGTCAACATGCAGCTAAAATTAGAGGAATGATTAATTGTAATAATCAGCAAGTTAATCAATCGATGCCATCATCTCCTGTTCTAGTTTGGGGATTGACCGATGTGCCAAACATTGGAGACAAGTTTGAAGCTTTCAAAAGCGAAAAAGAAGCTAAATCTGCATTGCAAGTTCGGCAAAATGAAGTTTATAAAACTCAAAAAATCAATTCGACGTCAGATAAGTACTCGTTACTAAATTCCAGTGTTGAAGCTGTAATAAACTTAGTTATTAAAACCGACATACAAGGATCTGTGGAAGCTATTATTAGTAGTATTGAACAAGTGGAAGAAGAGAAAGTAAAGGTGAGAGTCTTATATGCATCGCCTGGTGAGATAACGGAAACAGATGTCGACTTTGCAGATGCAAGTAATTCTACGATATTGGCATTCAACACAAGTCTAGCTCCTGGTGCAAAAAAAACTGCAAGACATCTTGGGGTTCAAATCAAAGAATATAATGTGATATACGATCTTTTCGATGATATTCAAACAATGGTAGATGATATCATTGGTCCCCAATATGAAGAGAAGAAAATTGGAGAAGCTAGTGTCAAAGCTGTATTTCCATTAGGAAAAAATTATGTTGCAGGAAGTTTCGTTAGTGAAGGGAAGATAATCAAAGGTTGCCATGTCAAAGTTTATAGAAACGGAGTACAAGTACATGAAGGATTGTTATCTTCACTAAAACAGTTTAAGCAAGATGTTACAGAAATTGAACAAGACTCAGAATGTGGAATATACATAGAAGAGTTCGACGACTGGCAAGAAAATGATGTTATTTCTGCTTTTGAATTAATAGAGAAAAAAAGAAATAGATAAAAGAATATAGACTTATCCAGATTGTACTGCAATAAGTCTAAATGAATTAGAAAACTCCATCTCGGTTGACAAAAGGTAGTAAAGATAGCATTCTTGCTCTTTTAACAGCTTTTGTCAATCGAGTTTGTTGCTTAGTTGTTAGTCCTGTCATTCTACGAGGTAAAATTTTCCCCTGCTCTGTCAAAAACTTACTTAATAGCTCTACATCTTTGTAGTCTATAACTTCGTTTGTTGGTAATGGAGAAATTTTGCGACGATATACAGCCATAATTATTATTTAAATTTTATTTTATTTCTTTAAAAATCTCGTGTTTTTTCGTTACAGGACAATACTTCTTCAGTTCTATACGGTCTGGAGTATTTCTTCTGTTTTTCGTTGTACGGTATCTGTAAACCCCTTCAGGAGTTTTACACTCCAGTGTAATACCAATGCGGATTCCCTTAGCTTTAGCCATATGCTTATTATTTAGTTTTGTAGATTATGCTTAGTAGAAAAATTGGAATCTTATCTCAAAAAACTATTCAGAAAAAAAGAAACTTTATTTTTCATCGGTACTCTCTTATATGTTATAATCTACTATCGTGAATAGTAAAGCTTTTAGAGAAAAGAAATAATCTAAACAGTCCAATTAATAAAGAGAAATTATGGCAAACTCATTATCTGCTAGACAAAGAATCGAAGTAAACAAAAGAAATCAAATCCGAAACAAGGCATACAAATCATCTATGCGTACTATGTACAAAAAATGCTTAATTGCGATAAACAATACAGATGAAAATAACATGGAGTCTGTTAATTCACTAGTATCATTATCATACAGTAAGTTAGATAAAGCAGTACAAAAAGGTATGATTCATAGAAATGCTGCTGCTTCTAAAAAAGCAGCTCTTGCGAAGGCAGTAAAGAAAAGAGAACAAAACAAATAATAAGAATTCTGTCCTAATAAAACAGTCGAAGTGTACAAAGAATATAAGTTACTCCTAAAGTGACTTATATGCATTTTTATTCTAAGCCAAAACTTTCAAATAGAGCATCAAAATTTGATGTTTCCTAAACTTTGATAATATCTTTTAGTTATATAAATACCTAACAAATAAACATAAATTTATTTAATAAAGTCGATCAATTTTATTAATTGAACATGGAAAGGAGATAATAATCTGATGTCTAGTACTAGTAAAATATCTACTTTTAGCTTACCTGATTTGGTTGAAATTCAACGCGCAAGTTTTTGTTGGTTTCTAGAAGAGGGATTAGCTGAAGAAATTAAGAACTTTTCTCCGATAACAGACTATACAGATAATCTAGAATTACACCTTCTGGGAGATGAGTACAAGTTAAAATATCCAAAGTATAGTATTAATGAATGTAAACGACGAGATGCGACTTATTCAGTCCAAGTTTATGTTCCAGCGCGCTTAATAAACAAAGAAACCGGCACAATAAAAGAACAAGAAGTGTTCATAGGAGATTTACCTCTAATGACGGATAGAGGGACATTCGTCATTAATGGAGCCGAAAGGGTAATTATTAACCAAATCGTAAGGAGCCCTGGCATATACTACAAATCTGATACAGATAAACAAGGTAGAAGAACTTATAGCAGCAGCTTAATATCCAACAGAGGAGCTTGGGTAAAATTTGAAACAGATAGAAATGACTTAGTATGGGTTAGAATTGATAAGACAAGAAAGATCGCAGCTCACGTGTTTCTTAAAGCAATGGGGTTAAGTGATAGTGATATTTATAATGGAGTACGCCATCCAGAATACTTAAAAAAGACTTTCCGTGTAGAAGGAAATTATACGATAGAAGAATCTCTTATACAAATGTACGCGAAATTGCGTCCAGGAGAGCCTGCCACAGTAAATGGTGGTCAACAAATTTTGTACTCGCGCTTTTTCGATCCTAAACGCTATGATTTGGGAAAAGTAGGTAGGTACAAATTAAACAAAAAACTAAATTTATCGATACCAGAAAATATTCGTGTTTTAACTCCTCAAGATACTCTCGCTGCTATTGATTATCTTATTAACCTAAAGTTTGATATAGGAGAAATAGACGATATTGATCACTTGGGAAATAGAAGAGTTCGATCTGTTGGAGAGTTATTACAAAATCAGGTTAGGGTAGGTTTAAATAGACTTGAGAGAATTGTTAGAGAAAGAATGACTATATGTGAATCAACTTCACTCACACCCAACACTTTAGTCAATCCAAAACCCATAGTTGCCGCGATAAGAGAGTTCTTCGGATCTAGTCAACTTTCACAGTTTATGGATCAAACCAATCCTTTAGCAGAGTTAACTCATAAAAGGAGAATCAGTGCATTAGGACCTGGAGGTTTAAACCGTGATCGAGCAGGTTTTGCTGTCAGAGATATACATTTAAGTCACTATGGAAGAATCTGTCCAATAGAAACTCCTGAAGGGCCTAATGCTGGGCTTATAGGTGTTCTAGCAACACATGCGAGAATTAATTCCTACGGTTTCATAGAAACACCTTACTTCAAAGTTGAAGATGGAAAAACACTTGTTCAGAAGAGTCCCGTATATCTAGCTGCAGATCAAGAAGACGATTTCCGTATAGCACCAGGTGATACTCCAATCAATGAGAAACAAGAAATAAAAAACGAAATAGTTCCCGTAAGATATCGACAAGAATTCACAACTACAAAAAAAGATTTAGTAGATTATATAGCGGTATCACCCATACAAGTAATATCTATAGCAACTTCGCTTATACCATTTGTAGAACACGATGATGCCAACAGAGCTTTAATGGGATCCAATATGCAGAGACAAGCCGTTCCACTTTTATATCCTGAAAGTCCATTAATTGGAACAGGACTGGAGGCACAAGCTGCACGTGATTCAGGAATGGTTGTAGTTAGCTTAGAGGATGGAGTAGTTACATATATATCGGCTGACAGAATCTGCGTTACTAATGAACAAGGAAAAGAAATCTCATATAATTTACAAAAATATCAAAGATCCAATCAGGATACATGTATTAACCAAAGACCATCAGTCTGGCTTGGAGAAGAAGTCGTAACTGGACAAGTTATAGCTGACGGAGCTGCAACAGAGGGAGGAGAATTAGCTCTAGGCCAGAATATTGTTGTTGCATATGTTCCCTGGGAAGGGTATAACTATGAGGATGCTTTCTTAATTAGTGAAAGACTTGTTTATAACGATGTTTATACTTCAGTCCACATAGAAAAGTATGAGATCGAAGCACGCCAAACCAAATTAGGTTCCGAAGAAATTACAAGAGAACTTCCTAATGTTGGAGAATATTCGCTACGTAAGCTAGACGATAACGGAATAATTGTTATTGGCTCATGGGTAGAATCTGGTGACATATTAGTGGGGAAAGTTACTCCAAAAGGTGAGTCCGATCAACCACCTGAAGGAAAATTATTAAGAGCTATATTTGGAGAAAAGGCTAAAGATGTTAGAGATACATCTCTCAGAGTGCCAAATGGAGGAAGAGGAAGAATTTTAGATGTACGTATTTTTACTAGAGAAAAAGGCGACGAATTACCTACAGGAGCTAATATTGTTATACGTGTATACGTTGCGCAAACTCGTAAGATACAAGTAGGCGATAAGATGGCAGGAAGACATGGAAATAAAGGGATAATCTCAAGAATTTTACCAAGACAAGATATGCCATATTTACCTGATGGTACACCAGTTGATCTTGTGCTTAATCCTTTAGGAGTACCTTCAAGAATGAATGTGGGACAGATTTTTGAATCACTACTAGGCTTAGCAGCAGAGCACTTGAATAAAAGATTCAAAATCGTGCCATTTGATGAAATGCATGGTGCAGAAGCATCACGTGTTTTGATTAATAATAAACTCATGGATGCTAGAAACATGAGCGGAAAAGATTGGATATTTGACCTTCAACACCCTGGCAAAATCAGACTATTTGATGGGCGAACAGGTGAAGCTTTCGATAACCCTGTTATGGTTGGTATCTCTTATATGTTGAAGCTTGTACACCTTGTTGATGACAAAATACATGCAAGATCTACTGGACCGTACTCAATGGTTACACAACAACCACTTGGTGGTAAAGCCCAACATGGTGGACAAAGATTAGGAGAGATGGAAGTCTGGGCATTAGAAGCTTTTGGAGCCTCTTATACTCTACAAGAATTACTTACGGTTAAATCTGATGATATGCAAGGAAGAAATGAGACTCTAAACGCAATTGTTAAAGGAAAACCAATACCAAGACCGGGAACTCCTGAATCATTTAAAGTTTTAATGCGTGAATTACAATCACTTGGTCTGGATGTAGGGGCTTACAAAATAGAGACATTACCTGATGGACAAACCCGAGGAATAGAAGTGGATCTTATGTCTAGTGCTAGTAATAAGAAATTTCATTCAAGACCAACCTATGAGTCTATTACACGCGATGATATAGAAACATCTTTAATCTAATGAGAACAATAAAATAGATCGTTCAAAGACACAATGCCGAAAATAGAACAATATTTTGATTATGTAAAGATTAACTTAGCTTCACCACAAAGAATAAAAAAGTGGGGAGAAAGGGCACTACCCAATGGTCAAATAGTTGGAGAAGTAACCAAACCTGAAACTATTAACTATAGAACTTTGAAGCCTGAAATGGACGGACTATTCTGTGAACGGATATTCGGTCCTATGAAAGACTGGGAATGTCATTGCGGTAAGTACAAAAGGGTTAGGTACAAAGGCATAGTCTGTGAAAGATGTGGTGTCGAAGTCGTTGAATCTAAGGTTAGAAGACACAGAATGGGGTATGTCCAACTAGCTGCTCCTGTAACACACGTATGGTACCTCAAAAGTTTACCTAGTTACATAGCTGTTTTACTAGATATCCCTTTAAAAGATGTTGAACAAATTGTATATTTCAATTCGTATGTTGTTACACGTCCAGGCAACTGTGCAAGTTTAAAATATAAACAGCTGCTCAGCGAAGACGAGTGGATAGACATAGAAGATCAATTATATCAAGAACAGTCAGATATTTACGGCGTGGAAGTGGGAATTGGTGCTGAAGCCGTACAAAAGTTATTGAAAGATATTGATTTAGAAGTGGAAGCTGAGAGTCTAAGAGAAGAAGTTTTACTCTCTAAAAGTACAAAAAAAGATAAGGCAATCAAGAGACTGAGAATAATAGATAATTTTATTGCAACCAGGTCTGATCCATCGTGGATGATATTAACAATATTGCCAGTAATACCACCCGATCTGAGACCTATGGTCCAACTTGATGGTGGTAGGTTTGCTACGTCAGATTTAAATGATCTATATAGAAGAGTCTTAAATCGAAACAATCGTTTAATAAGATTGCAAGAAATTTTAGCACCGGAAATTATTATTCGTAATGAAAAGAGAATGCTGCAAGAGTCTGTAGATGCTCTCATTGACAATGGTAAACGCGGAAAAGTAGTTGTTGGAGCAAACAATCGTCCACTTAAATCATTATCAGATATTATCGAAGGAAAACAAGGAAGATTTAGACAAAATTTACTTGGTAAACGTGTCGACTATTCAGGTAGATCTGTTATTGTCGTAGGACCACAGCTACAGCTAAACCAATGCGGATTACCTAGGGAGATGGCACTGGAGTTATTTCAACCATTTGTAATTCACAGATTAATTCACCAAGGACTAGTAAATAATATCAAAGCTGCTAAAAAATTAATCCAGAAAAATGAATCAATTGTTTGGAACGTTTTAGAAGATGTTATCCAAGGACACCCTGTATTACTAAACAGGGCACCTACATTGCATAGATTAGGTATACAAGCATTTGAACCAATATTAGTTGAAGGCAGAGCCATTAAATTGCATCCATTAGTGTGTCCTGCTTTTAACGCCGATTTTGATGGCGATCAAATGGCAGTACACATACCTTTATCTTTAGAAGCTCAGGCTGAGGCAAGACTCCTAATGCTTGCTCCTTACAACTTCTTATCACCTGCAACAGGAGAACCTATAATTATGCCAAGTCAAGATATGGTGCTTGGTTGCTACTATTTAACTGCAGAAAATCCAACTAAACAAAATAAGCAAGCTTATTATTTTTCTAGTTTAGAAGACGCCCTATTGGCGTATGAATCTAATAAAATTCCGCTACATTCCTATATATGGGTTCGATTTGATGGAGTTGTAGATAGTGATAGCAAGTTCCTTAATATAAAAAAGCAAGAAGATGGAAGTGAAATGCACATTTTTGAAGATCAGATAATAAAAAAAGATGAGACAGGTGAAACCATTGCTCAATACTTATTAACTACTCCTGGGCGTATTTTAATTAACAAAGTATTACTAGATTCATTAGTTATAACCAAGTAGCAAAAAATTATTATAAAAGAAGAAATAATACAACATGAAAGAAAAATATTTATTTGTACCACCTAAACCTCGATTTACAAACAAGGTTATAGATAAAAAAGAATTAAAACGTTTAATGGCTTGGGCTTTTAGCAACTATGGAACAGGAAGGGCGTCCTATATGGCTGATAAGTTAAAAGACTTAGGATTTCATTATGCAACAAGAGCAGGAATATCGTTAAGTGTTGAGGATCTAAGAGTACCTCCTACTAAAAGTGGTCTCTTAGATAGGACTAATGAAGAAATAAAACTGACAGAACAACAATATGAAAGGGGAGAAATAACTGCTGTAGAAAGATTTCAGAGAGTAATAGACACTTGGAATAACGCTAGTGAAGAATTAAAAACTGAGGTTATTAAGTACTTTAGAGAGACTGATCCATTGAATCCCATATACATAATGGCTTTCTCCGGCGCAAGAGGAAACATTTCACAAGTGAGACAACTAGTTGGAATGAGGGGATTAATGGCTGATCCACAAGGACAAATTATTGATCTTCCAATTAAAAGTAATTTTAGAGAAGGATTAACTGTTACTGAATATATTATCTCATCTTATGGAGCAAGAAAGGGACTCGTTGATACAGCTCTTAGAACAGCTGACTCAGGATATCTTACACGAAGGTTAGTTGATGTTGCTCAAGATATTATTATTAGAGAAATAGATTGTGGTACTCAACGTAGCATCATCATTAAAGATATGATTGCTAACAATCAATTACTAATACCAATAGGTAATCGCCTTGTTGGTAGAGTACTGTTTGAAACTTTATATTACCCACACAATGGTGTTGTTATAGCACATATTAATCAAGATTTAGATCATGAAACAAGTAAGACTATCGTAGATGCAGGAATAAAATCAGTTAGTGTAAGATCTCCACTCACATGTGATTCCGCTAGATCTGTTTGCCAATTTTGTTATGGCTGGAATCTAGCACATGGTTCTTTAGTGGACTTAGGAGAGGCTGTAGGGATAATCGCAGCACAATCAATAGGTGAACCTGGAACACAGTTAACTATGCGTACTTTCCATACCGGGGGAGTATTTACAGGTGAATTAGCGGAACAAATAAAAGCTCCATTTAATGGGATATTAAAATTGCCGAAAAATTTAAGATCTAGATTAATCAGAACTAGACACGGACAAGAGGCAATCGTGCTCGAAGCGAGTTACAAACTATCACTATATGACTATCAGCTAAACGAGAAGAAAATAGAAATTACTCAAGGGACGATACTATTCATCAATGATAACGAGCAATTCCGCGAGGGACAAGTGATAGGGGAAATTAGTACAAAAACAAACTTAATCACTGAGAAAGCTACTAAAGACCTACTAACAGAAAGTTCCGGAGAAGCGCTCTTTTCTGGACTAATAGCTGAAGAGACAGTTGATAGACAAGGAAACATTACAACCAAAACAGGTAAGGGTGGATTGATATGGATATTAGCAGGTGAAGTTCATAACCTACCCCAATCAGCAGAATTACAAATCAAAGAAGGAGATCAGATTTCAGGAGGTACTATCTTAGCCACAAACCATATTTTGAGCGATTATGGAGGAAGTGTCAGACTGGATAGAGAAGGAAACCTTGATGAATTAGATGAAATACATATAGTAACATCTTCTGTCCTTATAAAGGATGCAATTATCAAAAACAATTTTGAAAACGAGAGTAATCCTAACAACCTCTCTTTAAATTTCTCAGACGGAAGCGAATTCCAAATGCTTTGTTCGCCTGGCAACAAGATTAATGATTCGCAAATTATAGGAGAATTAATAGATCAAAAATATCGGACAAAAACAGGCGGATTTATAAAATACAAAGAGGGACCTAATGGACCTAAAGATCAACAACGTTTGTTATGGATCTCAGAAGAAACCCACGAAATAAAAAAAGATATATCTCTTTTAATGGTCACAGATAAGACATATGTCGAAGCTGGAACAGAAATAATTAAAGATATTACGACGAAAGGTGCCGGATACTTGGAAGTCTTCGAAGAAAACGGAATTGTTGAAAAGGTAGTCGTAAGAATAGGAGAAGTAATAAAGCAAAATAATGAGGTCAATAACAATTTAGAACTGTCGAGAATTTTCGAAGCAGGAGAAACAATTTGTGACGGGATTAAATATGATATGCCTGTTTTTGCTGAGCAAATTGAAGAAGGAATACTAATTAGACAAGCTGATGAATACTTTATCAATAAAGAGCAGTTCCAAATTGAAACAGAAAATTCACTTAATGAAAATCAATCTATAGAAATAAATTTAGTTCAACAATTATTGATAAAAGATGGAGAAGTAGTTGAGTCAGTCGAAGGCGTAGATCTTGTTAAGACATATTTAGCTGTTGAAATTTATTCAGATCAAACACATGGATCAGCTGATATAGAATTTTTGGAAACTAGTGGTATCGGTGAGTACAAACTACAAATAGCAATATTGGAAAATTTACAAGTTAAACACGATACGTTCGGCGAAGGTAATAAACAACATACTCGGACAGATCTTTGTGTAAAAAACGGTGAGATGATTACAGCTGGTACAACAGTAGCAACCACTTCACTAGTGTCAAAATCAAAAGGAGAAGTGAAAAACGTTAATGACAATGGACAGTCAGGAATAAAGGTTCTAGTTCTTAGAGATGTAGACCAAGAGATCATTGAGTTAAATGGACAAACTCCTCAAGTTTCTGAGGGAGAATTAGTACGTTATGGTGATCAACTAGCTGCAAATGTAATATCAAAAAAATCTGGACAGATTGTTGCAATTGAAGATAACAAAATTAGAGTCCGTTCAGCTCATCCGTACCTCGTTTCTTCTGGGGCCATATTACAAACAAAGAATATGGATTTGGTCCAAATGGGGGATATATTAGCTATCTTAGTTTTCGAAAGATCCAAAACTGGTGACATTGTTCAAGGTCTTCCTAGAATTGAAGAAATACTTGAAGCAAGAAGACCTAAAGAAGCTTGTAAACTAGCACAACGACCTGGAAAAGTTAAAGTTTGTTATGATTCAGAAGAAAATTCACATGTTGAAATATTAGAAAAAGAAGGAATAACCAATGAATACATGATTAACAATGGACAGAAAGTTATAGTGTCGAATGGAGAAAATATACTTTTAGCAGAACCCATAACTGACGGTGCGCCGAACCCTCACGAAATCTTGAGTTTATATTTTAACTTCTATACAAATGTACTAGGGATTTACGAATCTGCGAAACTTAGTTTACAAAAAGTACAAACATACTTAGTTAATGAAGTACAAAATGTTTATCAATCACAAAACGTTGAAATTTCAGATAAGCACGTTGAAGTTATAGTCAGACAGATGACTTCTAAAGTAAAAGTTGAAGACGGGGGGGATACAACTCTGTTGCCAGGAGAGTTAGTGGAACTGCAACAAATTGAAAATATCAATGAAGCAATGTTACTAACAAAAGGACTCCCAGCAACTTATTCACCAATACTACTAGGCATTACTAAATCTTCTTTAAATACAGATAGTTTCATCTCAGCTGCAAGTTTCCAAGAAACCACTAGAGTGTTAACTGAAGCTGCAATAGAAGGAAAAGCTGATTGGCTAAGAGGCTTGAAAGAAAATGTGATTATAGGTAGGTTAATTCCGGCTGGTACTGGTTTTAATTCATACACAGAAATATCTAAGATTAACAGAAATGAGAGGAAGCAGTCTGATGGGTATTATTTTGAGAATAATAAACAAGATAATCAAATTGTAAAATTTACGATTGATGAGAATAATGATTACTTGCAAGATGATCTCAAAATTCAGTAATAGCTCATGTAGTAAATAATAGTCGCACAATAATGACTAATAATTAATTGTGACCTTCTCAGATGTTTCAAAAAACTTGGTTACTTTGGGAGAAAATGTACTGTTCCTTCTTTTTTCTTCAGACATTAAACAACAAAAGAAAATAATAGGAGTATTCTTGAAATAAAAAATATCATTTTACTAAGTTAATAACTTTGCTAAGATATCAAATGATTCAAGAAATATTCCATTAAGAAAAATAAGATTTTAAAGATTATCTATATTCCAATTAATATTCAATTTTAGAAAAAAATAAAAAATTATGGCTGTCGTTACATTAGCTGAATTATTAGAAGCAGGAGTCCATTTTGGACATCAATCAAGAAGATGGAATCCGAAAATGTTCCCTTATATTTATGCAGAACGTAATGGTATACACATCATAGACTTGGTACAAACAGCAGAGCTTTTAACAGAAGCCTGTAACTTTGTTCGTAAAGCATCCGAAGAAGGGAAAAAATTCCTATTCGTGGGAACGAAGAGACAAGCTGCTGGTGTGATAGCACAAGAAGCAGAAAGATGTGGAGCCCACTATATTAACCAAAGATGGTTGGGAGGCATCCTTACAAACTGGTTCACTATAAGAACTAGAGTTGAAAGATTAAAAGATTTAGAAAGTAAAGAAGAAAGTGGTTACTTGGACCAATTACCAAAGAAAGAAACAGCTCTACTTAAAAGAGAACTCGATAAGCTTCGTAAGAACCTTAATGGTATTAAAGAAATGAAGCGCTTACCTGATCTTGTATTAATCGTTGATCAAAAGAGGGAAAGCACAGCAATTCAAGAATGTATGACACTAGGAATCCCAATTATTTCAATTCTTGATAGCAATTGTAATCCAGATGTAACAGATATTGCAATTCCAGGAAATGATGATGCTATTAGATCTATTAAATTAATAGTAGGTAAAATAGCTGATTCTATCTGTGAAGGAAGAAATGGAATAATTCAAAGTGAAGATATAGAAGAAACTGCAAGCGCTTAATCTCGATCTAAGCGTTTTTTTACTGTGCGTAAATACTGATCTTAAAATATATATCAAAGAAAAATATGGTTGCTGAAATTTCTGCAAAAATTGTAAAAGAGTTACGAGACAAAACATCTGCTGGCATGATGGACTGTAAAAAAGCCCTTCAAGAAGCAGATGGGGATTTTGAGAAAGCTGAAGAAGCCTTAAAGAAAAAGGGGTTAGCTACAGCTGACAAGAAAGCATCACGTATTGCAACTGAGGGTATTGTTGAAGCTTACATTCATATGGGAGGCAAACTTGGGGTACTTGTTGAAGTTAACTGTGAAACAGACTTTGTGGCTAGAAGAGCTGAGTTCCAAGAATTGGCTAGAAACATTGCCATGCAAATAGCGGCTTGTCCTCAAGTTCAATATATAAATGGAGCGGATATTCCTCCTGAAGTTGCAGAAACAGAGAAGAAAACAGAGATGGCAAAGGATGATCTAGGAAACAAACCACAAGACATCAAAGAAAAAATTGTTGAAGGTAGAATACAGAAAAAACTCAAGGAAATGGTGCTAGTTGACCAACCTTTTATTAAAGATTCTTCTATTACAATCGAAGAACTGGTAAAGCAAAATATAGCTGCTATAGGAGAAAATATACAAATTCGTAGATTTGAAAGATTTACTCTAGGTGAAGGACTAGAAAAGAAGAATGAAGACTTTAGTGCTGAAGTCGAAAAAATGAAATCTAAATAATATACCTATTAAGCTCTTACTTTTATCTGCTTAGAATTTAACAATGGTATGGCTAATACATATTACTCTAATCAAATATTTGCAGCATTAATGTACTCAAAAGTTGTTAAATACCTGCAAAAAATATCTAGTTAGTGCATAATATTCATAGTATTTCAGTACTAAAATGAAAACTTAATAGAGTTATTTATACATGCTTTTGAAAGGTATAATTTATCTATGTTAGTTAAGTTCATGCTTTTCCTACAAATTAACATTTAAAAATTGCAAAAGAATTATACTCAGCTATGTATCAGAATAACCTTAGCGCTTTTAACTCTTTCTATTCACTTGCTGAAGTTGAAGTTGGAAAGCACCTTTATTGGGAAATTGCAGGATTAAAACTGCACGGACAAGTATTCATTGTTTCATGGTTAGTAATAGGAGCACTTCTAGCTTTCGCCATTGCTGGAACTAGAAACCTTAAACAAACTCCTGAAGGTCTGCAAAATTTCATGGAATATGCTTATGAATTCCTGCAAGACATTGCCAAGAATCAAATTGGTGAAGAAGAGTACAGACCATGGGTACCTTACGTTAGTACAGTCTTCCTATTCATTTTTGGAGCAAACTGGGCTGGAGCTCTTATTCCATGGAAGTTAATTTCACTTCCAGAAGGAGAATTAGCAGCACCCACAAACGATATTAACGTAACTGTAGCTCTGGCGCTTCTTACTTCTTTCTCGTACTTCTATGCAGGAATCAGTAAGAAAGGAATTGGATATTTTGCTCGATATGTGCAACCAACTCCTATTCTTCTTCCAATTAACATTCTTGAAGACTTTACAAAGCCTCTTTCACTAAGTTTCCGTCTATTCGGTAATGTACTTGCTGATGAGCTAGTAGTTTCTGTTTTTGCTTTACTAGTACCTATCCTAATTCCACTTCCAGTGATGATTCTAGGACTATTTGCTAGTTCTGTGCAAGCACTAATCTTCTCAACTCTTTCAGCTGCATACATCGGTGAGGCACTAGAAGATCACCACTAATCTAAGATCAAAAAATCAGTCTCTGAAATAATTTAATTTCTATAAATATGATAACTATCACAATAATCTTATGAATCCTATCGTATCTGCTGCTTCAGTTGTTGCTTCTGGTCTATCTGTTGGTTTAGCTGCAATCGGTCCTGGTATTGGACAAGGTACAGCTGCTGCACAAGCTGTTGAAGGTATTGCTCGTCAACCTGAAGCTGAAGGTAGAATCCGTGGTACATTACTACTGAGTTTAGCATTCATGGAATCACTTACTATTTATGGTCTAGTGGTATCTCTAGCGTTACTTTTCGCTAATCCTTTTACAAGCTAAATATTTTTTAGTACCCCTAGCCATTTTTAATGGCTAGGGTATTGAAGTGGTAACATTTTTTTAAGGACCCATTATAAAAAATAAATAATAATGACAAATCTGATATTTTTGTTAGCACAAGAAGCTGCTACTGAGTCGGAAGGCGGCTTATTCGATTTCAATGCCACACTACCTCTAATGGCGTTACAAATTCTGTTATTAATGGTAGTGTTAAATCTTGTGTTCTATACTCCGATAGCTAAAGTGCTAGACGAACGAGATGAATATATTCGTAAAAATTTAACTGAAGCTTCTGAAACGCTAGCTAAAGCTGAAGCGATAACTAAACAATATGAGCAGGATTTATCACAAGAAAGACGTGAATCACAACTGATCATAGCTTCAGCTCAAAAAGAAGCTCAAGAAATAGTTGCAATGGAAATCAAGCAAGCACAAAAAGACACTGAGGCATTAGTTAACGAAGCTACTCAGCAATTAAATACTCAAAAAGAGAAAGCTCTACTAGCTCTTGAAGAGCAAGTAAATACTCTTAGTGAGCAAATTAAGAACAAGCTGTTAAGCGGTAAACTAACTGCGTAAAGTATCGCAATCTATTGATGAAAATTCATAATCATCATGAATTATTAAGTTGTTTGTAAAGTATATATAATATGAGTGATTTTTTATTGATTAGCTCCCTTGCAGAATTATCTTCTGGAAAGGGTTTTGGATTTAATTCAAATTTCCTAGAAGCCAATGTATTAAACATTGCACTATTACTTAGTGGTGTTGTTTACCTAGGTCGCGACTTTTTAACCTCTGCTTTAGAACTTAGACAACAAAGGGTTGCTGAGGCTATTCAAGAAGCTGAAGAGAGACTACAACAGGCTAACACAAGGCTCTTAGACTCAGAAAAACAACTGACAGAAGCTCAGAGTGTTATTGAGAAAATAAAAAAAGAAGCCGAGACTACTGCTCGTACAGTAAAAGAGACTATACTTGCTCAAGGTAAAGTAGACATCGAAAGACTTACGAACAATGGTAAAAGCAGCATCGAACAAGCTGAAATGCAGATAAAAAAGCAGATTCAGCAAAGGATCACAGATCTTGCTATGGAAAGAGTTTCTACTCAACTGCAAGATTATATGACTCCTAGCCTTCAAGCTAAAGTTGTAGATAACAATATTGCTCAGTTAGGAGGACAGTTATAATGGCACAAAATATAAAAGTAGCCCAACCATATGCTAATGCTTTTATACAAATGGCATCTGCAGGGTCATTAGATAAAGTTATATCTGATCTAACAAATATAGAAGCAGCTTTAGAATCTAAAGATTTAGTGCAAGCACTTAGTAATCCTTTACTAAATGTTGAAGCTAAGAAAGGTATGGTAAAGTCAGTTTTCAAAGGAAAAATTGATGGTAAAAGTGTTAACTTCCTGCTTGTACTCTGTGATAGAGGAAGAATTGATTGCCTTGCAACAATTACCTCTTTAGCGTTACAAATGGCATACAAAGCTGCGTCTGTTGAGGTTGCAAGTGTTGTTTCTGCGTCTGAAATGTCAGAAGGCCAACAGGAAGCATTAGTTACAAAGTTAAAATCAATGGCCAATGTTAAAGAAGTAAAACTTGACATTCAAGTTGACGAATCTTTAATAGGTGGATTCACTGTTCAAATTGGTTCTAGAATCATTGACACTAGCATACAAGGACAACTAAGAAAGCTAGCTTCACATTTAGGAGCATCTTCTCCTCAATAGTTAACCAGTCCTTTTAGTAAAAAAACATAATTTATCAAAGTAGACAAATATTGATATGGTAAACATTAGACCTGATGAAATCAGCAGCATTATTCGTGAGCAAATTGACAAGTACGATCAAGGCGTTCAAGTAGCTAATGTAGGTACTGTTCTTCAAGTAGGAGATGGAATTGCTCGTGTTTATGGACTTGACCAAGTAATGGCTGGAGAACTACTTGAGTTCGAAGACAAAACTGTAGGTATCGCACTAAACCTTGAAAGCGATAACGTAGGTGTTGTACTAATGGGTCTAGGTCGATCTATTCTAGAAGGTAGTTCTGTAAAGGCTACTGGAAAAATTGCTCAAATTATGGTTGGTCAAGACTACCTAGGAAGAGTAGTAGATGGTCTAGGACAAGCTATCGATGGTAAAGGTGATATTAAAGGAAGTGAGTCAAGACTTATTGAATCAATGGCACCTGGTATTATTTCACGTAAGTCAGTCTGTGAGCCAATCCAAACTGGTATTACAGCTATCGACTCAATGATCCCTATTGGTAGAGGACAACGTGAGTTAATCATTGGTGATAGACAAACTGGTAAGAGTTCTGTTGCTCTTGATACAATCATTAACCAAAAGGGCGATGACGTTGTTTGTGTATACGTAGCTGTAGGTCAAAAAGCATCTACTGTAGCTTCTATTGTAACAAATTTACAAGATAAAGGTGCATTAGATTACACTGTGATCGTTTCAGCAAGTGCCGATGATCCAGCTACACTGCAGTACATTGCGCCTTACACAGGAGCTGCAATTGCTGAATACTTCATGTACAAAGGAAAAGCTACACTTATCGTTTACGATGACTTAACTAAGCAAGCTAACGCGTACAGAGAAATGTCACTTCTACTAAGAAGACCACCAGGAAGAGAAGCTTTCCCTGGTGACGTATTCTACCTTCACTCTAGACTACTTGAAAGAGCAGCTAAACTAAGTGATGCCTTAGGTGGAGGAAGCATGACTGCTCTTCCTGTAATTGAAACACAAGCTGGTGACGTTTCTGCGTACATCCCTACAAACGTAATTTCAATTACAGATGGACAAATCTTTTTATCTGGTGACCTATTTAACTCTGGTATTAGACCAGCTATTAACGTAGGTATCTCTGTATCACGTGTAGGTTCTGCTGCACAAATCAAAGCAATGAAGCAAGTTGCTGGTAAGCTAAAACTAGAATTAGCACAATTTGCTGAGCTAGAAGCTTTCTCTCAATTCGCATCTGACCTAGATCAAGCAACTAGAAACCAACTAGCAAGAGGACAAAGACTAAGAGAGATCTTAAAGCAGTCTGCAAGCAACCCGATTCCTGTAGAAGAGCAAGTAGCTGTAATCTACACAGGAATTAACGGTTTCCTAGATGAAATTCCAGTTGACAAGGTTACTGAGTTTGTTGCTACTTTAAGAAGTAACCTAAGAACATCAAAGCCTAAGTATGCGGAAATCATTAAAGATACTAAGACTTTCAATGACGAAGCTGAAGGATTACTAAAAGAAGTAATCGCTAGTACTAAGCAAAGTTTTGCTTAATTCATAATTGATAAGAAAAAAAATCCCCTTTCAAAGTTATTAATAACTTTGAAAGGGGATTCATTTCAGCCAATCATATCCTTTTGTTTCCAGTTCTTTAGCTAGCGATTTATCACCTGTTTTGATTATCTTTCCATCTTGCATAACATGGATGAAAGTTGGTTCAATATAGTCCAGTAACCTTTGATAATGAGTAATTAATACAATTGCATTAGATTCATTTGCAAGAGTATTAATTCCATTAGCTACAGTTTTTAAAGCATCTATATCTAATCCTGAATCTGTTTCATCTAATATTGATAACTTTGTATCAAGAACAGCCATCTGCAGTATTTCGTTTCGTTTTTTTTCACCACCAGAAAAGCCCTCATTTACACTTCTATTTAAAAAAGCGGGATCCATATTAATGATCTCAAGTTTCTGTGTAATAAATTCAAAAAATTCAAGTGGATCTAGCTCATCTAAACCCTGGTATTTTCTTCTTGCATTACAAGAAAGACGCAAAAAGTCTGCATTGCTTACTCCTGGAATCTCTATTGGATATTGAAACCCTAGAAAAATCCCCTGCTGAGCTCTTTCTTCAGGTTCAGTCTTTAGAACAGATTTACCATTAAACAGTATGTCACCTGATGTTACTCTGTAAGCTGTGTGTCCTGCTACAATTTTTGCAAATGTACTCTTTCCCGAACCGTTCTTTCCCATGATGGCATGTATTTCACCTGGATTGACAGTAAGATTCAGTTCTTTGATAACTTCAGTATCATTAATTGAAGCTTTTAAGCCTTGTATTTCAAGGATAGGAGAGTTAGTAACCATATTTTATTTATGTGGACTTGATATTATTATACGTTTTGCATCCCAATCAAAATTGAACACAGAAATTAAAAATTTCCGAGCATTAAATTCGAAATTGCTACAATAGTAAAATGATAGCTCTAAGACTAATCAAATATACTCAGAGACAATATTAACCATATATTTACTTCTCAGAAAAAACTGCCTAATACTGAAAATAGAGCTTTTTAATCGAATATACACTATCCGACCGTACCTTCTAATTTTAAACTTAGCAAACGATCTGCTTCAAGTGCAAATTCCATAGGTAGCTCATTAAATACATCTTTACAGAAACCACTTATTAAGAGGCTTATAGCAGATTCCATATCTATTCCACGCTGTAAGAAATAAAATAGTTGTTCTTCTTCGATCTTAGATGTCGAAGCTTCATGCTCAACAGTGCTTGTAGGGTTATTAACCTGTATGTAAGGAAACGTATTAGCCTGTGCTTTATCTCCAACAAGCATTGAATCACACTGAGAGTAATTCACACTATTATAGGCTTTTGGACCAATCTTAACTTGACCTCTGTATGTATTTTTAGAGTTACCGGAAGATATTCCTTTTGACACAATTCTACTTCTTGTATTAGCGCCAACATGAATCATTTTTGTACCAGTATCAGCTTGTTGATAATTATTGGTTAAAGCAACTGAATAGAATTCACCAATCGAATTATCGCCAACTAGAACACAACTAGGATATTTCCAAGTGATGGATGATCCTGTTTCAACTTGGGTCCAAGAGATCTTAGAGTTCTGTCCCGCACATAAACCTCGTTTAGTAACAAAATTATATATGCCGCCTACACCATTACTGTCACCCGAATACCAATTTTGTACAGTAGAATACTTAATCTCGGCATTTTCCAAAGCAACTAATTCAACGATAGCAGCATGTAATTGATTAGTGTCAAACTGTGGTGCAGTACACCCTTCTAAATAACTTACCTTACTGTTAACATCAGCAACAATAAGAGTCCTCTCGAACTGACCAGAATCTTGATTATTGATTCTAAAATATGTAGATAATTCTAAAGGACAAGTAACATTTGGGGGAATATAACAAAATGAACCTTCACTAAAAACAGCAGAATTAAGAGCCGCGAAATAATTATCTCCAATAGGGACAACAGTACCCAGATACTTTTCTACAAGCGCTGGATGGGATTTCAATGCCTCAGAAATGGGGCAAAAGATAACTCCAACTTTAGATAACTCTTCTCTAAAAGTAGTACCTACTGATACACTATCGAATATAGCATCTACAGCTACATTTGCTAATTTTTTTTGTTCTGTGAGAGGAATACCTAATTTCTCAAAAGTTGATAATATATCCTCATCAACTTCATCTAGACTAGATAAGCTTTCTTTTTTCTTTGGTGCAGAATAGTATAAAATATCCTGATAATCAATATCTGTGTAGTGGAGAGAAGCCCAGTTTGGAGCAACCATTTTCTGCCAATAAGCGTAAGCTCGCAATCTAAAATCTAACATAAACTTAGGTTCCTCTTTTTTAAGAGAAATTAGTTTGATGACATCTTCATTAATACCTTTTGGGAACTCTTCTACTTCAACATTGGTTGTGAATCCATATTTGTATGGTTGCGATAGCAACTTTTTTACATCTGATCCACTTTCCTCTTTTGCATTAACTTCGTTTGAAACAGTATCTATATTGGCCATACTTAGAGAATTGATAAAATACTTTAATATTATCTTAACATTTGTCGTATAAATAAAGTCAAATTCTGAAATACATAAAATCTTAGATATCGATTCGTATCATATATGGTGTTAGAATTATCTTCAAGGGAAAAAACAGGGCAGATGGCGGAATGGTAGACGCAGCACACTCAAAATGTGCCGATTGTAAATCGTGAGGGTTCAAGTCCCTTTCTGCTCATATAATAGATAGAGTTGTTTAAGAAAAAAATAATTTTTCAGTATCAAATATCTGATAGACTTTTTATGAAAAGAAGTAAAAAAATAATTATATGAGCTTGTTGATAGTGGGTGCTACGGGTACCTTGGGAAGACAAATAGTTAGAAGAGCTATTGATGAGGGATATCAAGTAAAATGTCTTGTTAGAAATCTAAGAAAAGCATATTTTCTTAGAGAATGGGGAGCAGAGTTAGTCTATGGAGATCTAAGTTTGCCAGAAACACTTCCCTTAACCCTTAAGGATGTAACAGCAATAATTGATGCATCTACAGCTAGACCTTCGGATCCATACAATGCAGAAACAGTTGACTTGAAAGGAAAACTAGCTCTTATAGAAGCGGCAAAAGTAGCTAATATTGAAAGATTTATATTCTTCTCGGTTATCAATGGTGAAAAATACTCAGACGTGCCTCTAGTAAAATTAAAACTAGATATAGAGTTCTATTTAGAGAAGTCAGGAATAAATTACACAATCTTCTACTTAGGTGGATTTTTCCAAGGGCTTATCAGTCAATATGCTATTCCAATACTAGAAAAGCAATCAATATGGGTAACAGGTGAAGATACATCAATTGGTTATATCGATACATCTGATATAGCAAAATTTACACTTAGAAGTTTAGCTATAAAAGAAGCAGAATGTCAAAAGTTTCCACTCGTAGGAAGAAAGAATTGGAATTCACAAGAAATTATCAAGCTTTGTGAACGACTTTCTGGACAGACAGCTAAAATAACAAAGATACCTATTAGTGCATTAATAATTTTCAGACAACTCATGGGATTCTTTGAATGGGGAACTAATATTGCAGAAAGATTAGCTTTTGCTGAATTATTAGCAACAGGAGAGGATTTTACTGGAAATATGGAAACGACATATAAACTTTTCGGTTTTGAAGAAGATGACACTGCTACGCTTGAAAGTTATATGCAAGACTATTTTGGAAGGATTCTAAGAAAACTGAAAGAGTTAAGTGACGAAAAAGAAAAATCATTATAAATAGTTTGAGAATTAAGTTACAAAAGTTTCATTGTAATTAATTTTATTCAAGAACTAGTTATATAATAATATGAGTACAAGTCTACTAGTGTAGATAGAAAAATATTTTCCGGAGATAGAGAATGTTCACATTAAAGATTGTTGTTTATACTACAGTGACTCTATTTGTATCTCTTTTTGCATTTGGTTTCTTATCTAACGATGCTTCAAGAAACCCAAACAGAAAAGACTTAGAGTAATACAAAAAAGCTACTAGTGTGCGATTTACTTAGTAATAAGGACAATCTTCACACCATACTAAGCCAGATAGCTGGGAACATTATAAGATGTTCCTAGTTATCTTTATCTTTGGTTAAAATTAAATAGATTTGAGCCTTCAGTATCGAATAAATATTAAACTAATTAATTCTATATAATAGATTTGTATTTTCTTTGGAAAACCACTAAACATGCAAAAAGGTGAAGTCTGTTGTTATTAGTGTTGAAATAGTCAGTCAACACTACCAATAAATAGATAAAAAATCTATTTATTTCGAAAGGCCAAAAGAGTGAAATCGATAAGATGTATAAAATTGAATTTTTTTATGTGAAAGAAATCAAAAGTTAAATTAAGATAAAGTAAACAAAAACAAAGTAAAAATGAAGAATTGGCGTTTAAATAATATTAATCAATCAGCTTTTGAGAAGACAGGTCCAGTGCCGCGTTCTATCACAAAAACATTTGAAAAGTTTAAAAAAGAATTAGAGCCAAACTCTGAGTCTGAAATTATCGAAGAATTCAGAGTTTCAAGATATCAAACAGCTGCATCAATAAGATACTTAGTATTACTAATTGCAGTACCTTTTATAGTTAACCAAATATCAAGAAACTTTATATTCTCACCTTTCATTGATTATTTCTGGAATGATAATCAATCAGATATATTTTTAAATGCATCTCAAGAAGAAAGAGCTTTTAGTGAATTACAAAGATTTGAAGAAAAAATACATTTCGAAATCCTAATAGGGCAATCACCACCTTTATCACAAGAATCTATCGATAGAGAAGTAAAGAATAAAGCAATGGAATTAGCACAATTTTATGTGCAAGAGAGTACTGATGCAATAAAGAATTTACTCTCAGATATATTATCTTTTATAAGTTTTGCATATTTAATCTTTACAGGGGGGAGACAAATAGCAGTTCTTAAATCATTTATAAACGAACTGATATATGGGCTTAGTGATACAGCTAAAGCTTTCCTAATCATATTATTCACTGATATTTTTGTTGGTTTTCACTCAACACATGGATGGGAAGTTGTATTGGAAAATGGTCTTAGACATTTTGGATTACCTGAAAATCATGATCTTATATTTCTTTTCATTGCAACATTCCCGGTTGTGTTAGATACAGTTTTTAAGTATTGGATATTTAGGTACCTAAATCAAGTATCTCCTTCAGCTGTAGCAACATATCATGAAATGAATGATTAATTCTATGGTCAGAATCAATAAGAAGATCTGACCTAGAATTTTTTTTATAAATGTTTAGAACATTGGAACGTTACTAAGCAGCATAAAGGCAAAGCCTGCTCCTCCTGTAGCACCGACTAACCAACCAGACGTAAACTGCTTCCATCCCTTGGAACTTTGCAGTTGATCTGTCACTTCACTCTCTTCGAAAGATACAACTCCGTAGATAGCAAGACAAGATGACATAATAATTATTAGGCCTAAAGAAGAAAAGAATCCTGAAAGTAGTGCAACATCTGAATTTCTTAAGGGACCAAGTTTATAGAAAGGACCCACTAAGAAATATCCATGTGTCATACCAATTTCTAAACCTCTAAAAAGAGGAGAAATACCTGGTCTGTACGCTGGAAGATTACCTAGTAAAGACTTAGTAAAACTTGAAGTACTTACAGGTGTAGCTAAGTTACCTACAAAGGGATCATCATTATACGGTTTAACAAATTGTGACATATTACTTTTATGAGATTAATAGTAAGTTTATTTAGCCAATTACTTATAGTGTAGCAATATTAATTATATTTTGTAAAAAACTCTCTTAATAAAATATTAGATAAAAGAAAGTGATAGTAATGTATACTTGATATATTATCACTTTGTAAAGAATCTTACTATGAGTATATTATTAGGTTACATTATTCTTTTAGCGTGCGCATTCGGTTTCGCTGCAGGTTTATATTTTGGTCTTTCATCGATCAGACTAATCTAAAGATCAATAGTGCTTAATTGGAACTAGTCTCCAATAAGCACTTTTTTTTTAAACAGAAAAATATTTAAAGATAAATTATGGATATACGCTACGACTTAATTCTAGGGTCTCGAAGAACTAGTAATTATTTGTGGACAATAATAACCTTTATAGGAGGCAGTGGCTTTTTTCTGGCAGGATTATCTAGTTACTTAGGGGTTCAATTATTACCTTTTGCTGATACAAAGGAAATCGTTTTTATTCCACAAGGTATAGTTATGACATTCTACGGTACGGTTGGACTGTTATTGAGTGCATTTCTTTTAGCAACAATATATTTAAATGTTGGAGGAGGATACAATTTATACGACAAAAAAAATAAAAAAATAGAAATATTCCGATTAGGTTTCCCTGGGAAGAAAAAAGAATTATGTCTATCATATTCAATGAAGGATATTAAAGCAGTAAAATTAAACATCTCTGAAGGAATAAACCCAAAAAGAGAAATATATCTGCAAACAAAAGATAAAAGAGAAGTTCCAATCACAAGAGTTGGTGAACCGTTATTACTATCTCAAATTGAAGAGGAAGCCGTAGACTTAGCAAATTTCTTAAATGTTCCATTAGAGGGTTTATAAAAACAATAGACATGATATTAAATTATGATATAATTTTAACAGAGTAGAGCGCGGGTATAGTTTAGTGGTAAAACCTTAGCCTTCCAAGCTAATGCTGAGGGTTCGATTCCCTCTACCCGCTATTTTAAATTTATTTTTTGTTCATCAGTACTAATTGAGTCTTAATAGTCAAAACGTTGACTATGATCTATGAAAATCTGCGTGTCTTTCTTAGCAGTATAAAGTTATATAACATCATCTTGCTGCAAAAACTAGTTGTGAAATATAGATTTAAAAAGATTTATAGATACAACATTTAACATAGTTTTAATCTATAGTTAATGAGAAAGTAAAGTTAATTAACGCTCTAAAAAGCCTTGGAATATATGTTCCATCCAAAATTAAAGTTCTTAATTCTAACTGAAATGTATATAAGATTTATAGATAATAAATAGTGTCTATTTCTTAACAAAGTGATCATTACTAAGCTAATAAATGATTGGATATTTTTATCTATTTATGATGTTATCACACAATAATAAACCGTCTTCAGTATAATGTAAGTGTCGGGTAAAAAAAGCAGTCCGCTTAACTAACACTATCGCTATTAATTCAGTCTGCATAGACTATGTTTTTAGTCTGTCTGACAAATAGAACTAATAGTGTAATACAGTTCTTTATAAATTCCCTTTACTACTTTTCAGGAGGTAATAACTATGTCAGGAGGATCAACAGGAGAACGCCCCTTCTCTGATATAATTACTAGTATTCGCTACTGGATTATTCACAGCATTACTATCCCAGCGCTTTTCGTAGCAGGATGGCTTTTTGTTAGTACAGGACTAGCGTACGATATTTTTGGTACACCTAGACCTAACGAATATTTCACACAAGAGCGTCAACAAGTACCACTAGTTAATGATCGTTTTAGTGCTAAACAAGAGCTAGAAGATTTAACAAAAGGTCTATAATAATCATAGGAGTATTTAATGAGTAAAATAAAGCAACCTATTTCGTACCCTATTTTCACTTTCAGATGGTTAGCTATCCATGGTATTGCTGTACCAACAGTTTTTTTCCTTGGTGCAATCACTTCTATGCAATTTATCCAAAGATAGGAGTTTAAAATGAGCGGTCCTAATCCTAATAAACAACCAGTTGAGTTAAATCGTACTTCCCTTTTCTGGGGATTACTTACAATCTTCGTACTTGCAGTATTATTCTCAAGTTATTTCTTCAACTAAGAGATAGTATCAGAATCAATTGTTAGTACAAGAAAATTAATTAGCCTATATGGCTAATTAATTATATAAAATATCAGGTCAGGAGAAAAAAATCATATGGCTAGTACAGGTAGAATTCCTTTATGGCTTATCGCAACAATCGGTGGAACAGCTGCATTAACAGTTGTAGGACTGTTTATCTTCGGTTCTTACTCCGGTGTTGGATCATCTTTATAAGATATCAAAGTGGCTCCATGCAAATTGATGCATGGAGCCACTTTAATATTTTATGCGATTTCGTCTTGCTCTATGTACATGAAAGCAAAGGCCATAACAAAACCTGGGAATATAATACCAATGATTGGCACAAGAATAGAAGGCAGATAAGCAGCTGTCATAATTTTACAAACCTCCAAATAGAGAGAATATATTCAAAAAAGTTAATCTAGTTCTACTATATATTTAGCATCACTATCTACTGTATTATAGCTGCCAAATAATGTAGTATGAAAATAAGTAAATATATTTTCTTTGTTTTTAGGATATAAAGATCAAAATATAAATTGAAAAAGTGGATACAAAAGTAAGAAAAAAATAGTTAAATGGATAACCCAAAAAGTTTACAAGCTATGCAGAAATTCGCTCAAACATACGCTGAGAGAACCAACACATTTTTTTGTTCAGATTTGAGTGTTACTTCAATTGTAATAGAAGGATTGGCTAGACATAAGGACGAATACGGAGCTCCTCTATGTCCTTGTAGACATTACGACGATAAAGCTACAGAAGTCTCAGTTGCATACTGGAATTGTCCTTGTGTTCCTATGAGAGAAAGAAAAGAATGTCACTGTATGCTTTTTCTTACCCCCGATAATGAATTTTCTGGTAATTCTCAGAAGATAGAATTAGATTACATAATTGATCAAATTCAAAAGTAAAAACTATTACAGACTACAAGTACTTAAGGTTTCTTAATACATGCAGTCTGCAATACATTAGCAGTGATTTAAATTATAAATTACCACGTCTAAGAGCAATAAGAACAATAATAGCTGGTCCTGCTGTGATCACAAGGAAAAGAGCTCCAAGCTGTGCTATAGTTTGTAGATTAGGCATAATTAGATAACCTCATTTTTTTAATGAAATATTAAGTCTTTTACAACATGTAGGGACACAATAACAACTAGTATGATAGCTATAAAATGTACCTTCTGATGCAATTATCTTCTATTTTTAATGATAATGGATTAATTCAACTGAAGAAATTAATTTTTCAAAAGATTTAAAGTTGGAGTAAATGTTATTGAATAGAAAAAAATATTTCTATCTCTTTCTACATAATCAAAACTGAATTAAATTGTTTTATTCATTAAAAATGCAAGATATAAGATACTTATTACATGAAAATAGATTATAGAAATGATCACTTATTATAAGAATGAAAAAGAGAATATTACTTGTCTTTATTAAAGAAATATGATATTCCTATTATAAGAATTATAAAGGACTGCTAACTCAATGGTAGAGTACTCGGCTTTTAACCGATTTGTTCCGGGTTCGAATCCCGGGCAGTCCATCAAAAAAAATACAGTTTTTTTATACTTTACATATAAGACATGAGATGTAGCATGTTATTGCAGCCTTAAATGAATGAAGAAAAAACATAAATAACAAAAATATTTAAAATTAGGAGAATATTTATACCTAAAGACCATTATTAGTTTAAACAAATCTTTTTGTATATTTCTGTGCGTAGGATCAAATTATAGTTATACCCCCAGGGGAATTCGAATCCCCGTTACCTCCGTGAAAGGGAGATGTCCTAGGCCTCTAGACGATGGGGGCTAGGTATTTAATCTATAAATAGAAAGATAGCTAATATTTAAATAGATGTCAAGTACTTTTTTTTAGGTGTAAAAAGTTATAGAGAAAAAAAGCCAGTAAAGTTTATACTGAAAGCATATTGAAAATAGCAAAAAAAATAAAGACATAAATGTATGGATAATATAGTTCCCTTATTATACTTGTCTATCTTATCAATATCGCTCCTAACATTAAGCGTTTTTATAGGTAGACAAATAATTGAAAGAAAACAAGTAGAAGATAGTTTATCTGTACTACAAAATAGAATCCGCAACAATGAAGCTAATGCGCAAGACTACTACGAGCTGGGATCAATTTACTTATCAAAAAAATTATTTGATCAAGCTATCCTCCAATTTAGATATGCACTACAAATATGGAAAAATGAGGATCTAGGAGGAATATCAAATCTATACAATACAATAGGTTTTACATATGCTGAAACTGAACAATACGAACTAGCGATATATTACTATAAGGAAGCATTGAAGAATGACGCGGATTATATTGTTGCCTTAAATAATTTAGGATATGCTTACGAAAAACAAAAAATGGTAACAGAAGCTCTTGCAACATATAAAGAAGTTGTCGACAGAGAACCTGAAAATGAAACAGCAATATCTCGAATACAAATACTGAAAAGAAGAATTCCTAAGTCGGGATGACAGGATTCGAACCTGCGACATCCTGCTCCCAAAGCAGGCGCGCTACCAAACTGCGCTACATCCCGTTAATGTATAAGTTCAATTTAACACACGATTGGGAATATGTCTAGAAGATTTTATTTATTTCAAATTTATACCTAGTTGTATAAGAGTTTCTTTACAAAACAATTTATGTGAACAGTAAGAGTTATAATATATGTGTAAATTTTAAATGGAGCATAAAATCGTGAAGAAATGGATCTCAACATTACTAATATGTTTATTTATGGCATTACCAATGTCTGCTAACGCAGATGTAGCTGGCTTAGTACCATGTAAAAGTTCAAAAGAATTTGCAAAACGTTTAGATGGAAGCGTTAAGAAATTAGAAGCCAGATTAACTAAGTATGAAGTTGGAACTCCTCCGGCATTAGCTTTACAAAAGCAAATCGAAAAGACTAAAGGGAGATTTGCTCAATATGGTGACGCTGGATTACTTTGTGGAACGGATGGCTTACCTCACCTAATTACAGATGGTAGGTGGAGTCATGCAGGGGAATTCGTGATACCTGGAATATTCTTTCTTTACATAGCTGGTTGGATTGGATGGGTTGGTAGAAGCTATGTACTCTTTGCAAGAGGAAGCGAAAAACCAACAGAGAAAGAAATCATAATAGATGTTCCTGTTGCACTGAGCTTCGTTGCAACTGGATATGTTTGGCCTTTTGCTGCCTTCAAGGAATTCACTAGCGGTAAATTGATAGCACCTGCTGATGAAATAACAGTTTCTCCTAGATAGTAATTAATATAACCAATTCCATAATATGAATAGCGATCTTCAAAAATATCTTTCAACGGCTCCTGTACTACTAACAGTATGGATATCACTTACGTTAGGTCTTGTTATTGAGGCCAACCGTTTTGTCCCAGATATGCTTTATTTCCCTATGTAATAAATCATACTGTTGTTGAATGAATAGCAACAACATGTTAATATAATAATGTATCTGGGTGTATACAGTATATACTCTTAACCTTGTCAGGCCTGGAAGGGAGCAGCAAGAGAGTAACTATACTGTTGATACACTCCAGATATAAGTTTATTAAAATATCATTTTTATTTTTTCTCGTAAAAATACTTATTATTAATGTGTTTATCATAGGATTAGATGGTAAATTAATAGTTAGGCGCTTTCATTAAGAAAATAGAAAGTAGTAGCGATAAACAATATAGAGGATTATTATGACTCCATCTTTAGCAGCTTTTATTAATAGCTTACTTTTAGGGTTATTTATCGTAGTTATCCCTGTTGGAACAGCTGTCTTCTTAGTTAGCCAATCTGACAGAGTAACACGTAACTAACTGATAATAATAAAAGGTAGGTAAATATAGTTAAGTAAAAATCTACATGACTTTATTTACCCACCTTTTTCTTATTGAATAAACTCAGGAAGATTAATGATACTATTAACATACCTTCACAAAATACAAGATATTGAATATAGAAGACTAGAATTAGTTTACATAAGATATATCTAAAAGATTATCTCGGATAGAAAAAGCATTTATATAAATACAATAAGATATGCTAAAAAGATTTGGTTTCATAATTACAGCTGCTCTTTGTGCAACTTTATTCTCATCTTCAGCTAATGCAATTGATTTAGATGAGAACACAAGAAGTATTCCATTAGATCAATCAGGAACAACTGTAATATTAACTCCTGAACAAGTAAAACGTGGAAAAAGATTATTTAATGCTTCTTGTGGTTCTTGCCACGTTGGGGGAATTACAAAAACAAACCCTAACTTAGGATTAGAGCCTGACGCTTTAAGTCTTGCTACGCCTCCACGCGATAACATTAATGCTCTAGTAGATTACATGAAGAATCCAACAAGTTATGATGGGTTAGAGTCTATTGCAGAAGTACATCCTAGTATTAAGAGTGCTGATATTTTCCCTAAGATGAGAAGTTTAAATGACGAAGATCTATTCGCAATTGGTGGACACATCTTACTTCAACCTAAACTATCTGCTGAGAAGTGGGGTGGAGGAAAAATCTATTACTAATAAAGTGGTATAGAAAAATAATAATTTTGCTTTTTGTATAGTTCTTATAATCTAGTAACAAAAAGTAAAATTATTATCAATTTTTTGTTTTTTTCTATAAGTTAAAACTGAAGCTAAAATAAGTACTCAAGGTCAAACAAATGAAATACATAATATTAGAAGAAAAAAAAAAATAGCAATACTATTTAGTAACCATTACTTAGAACAAATTACAAGTATTCATCCATCCTACAATATTGGTGATATTTACTTAGGAATTGTAGAAGTTATCCTAGATGGTCTGAACATTGCATTTATTAAACTAGACAATTGGAAAAAAAATGGATTCATGGTTCTTAAGGATGAATTGTTTTTTAAATTAAAAGAAAATAACAATATAGGGGAAGAGATCGTTGTACAAATTTGTAAAGAACAAATTAGTGCAAAGGGACCAACAGTTACTAGAAGTATTTGTCTAGAGAACGAGAAAATTGAATTATATCCATACAATAGAAATAATATTAGTATAGATAAAAAATTTCAATCTAAAGATAAACAATACTTACAGGTCATAACAAAGCTAGCAAGACCGAAAGAGGGCTCTATAAAATTAAAAAATGATAACAATAGCATTAATACTTGGGAGATTATTTCTTGTTTAGAAGAAGTAACACAACAGTTATCATCGATAGAAAGAAAAATACAAAATAAAAAATTATCACCATGTTTGATTAGTTCTAAACAACATTTGGTGAATAGTATTTTAAAAAGAAATTGGATTCAAAAAGAAACTACCATCATTACGGGATCAAAGGTGCAAGCGTTGACAATCAAGAATCAATTAACTGATAAAAAATTTAACAAACGTAAACTTTGTATAGAATATTGCGACGATAAAACATCTAAAAATTACCAAAATTATATAGAGCAGTTAATTCAAAATACACTCAACCCAAAGACACAATTAATAACCGGTGGACATATAATTATTGAGAAAACGGAGGCATTAACTTCAATAGATGTGAATTCTGGTTCTTTCAATAAATTAAAATCATCCAGAGAAACAATATTGTGGGTAAATTTAGCAGCGACAAAAGAAATAATTAACCAATTAAAGCTCAAAAATATCAGTGGGATAATAGTGATAGATTTTATTGGAATGATTAATCAAAATGACCAACTATCTTTACTTGAATACTTAGATACACAAATAAAAATTAATCTAAATGAGAGTCAAATTATACAAATTTCCGAGATAGGCTTGGTAGAGATTACAAGAAAGAGAAAGGAAAAAAATGTATATGATACATTCGCACAAAGATGCTCACTCTGTAAAGGCATTGGATACTTAAGAAAAGAGAAGAAAATCAATAATGCAATGACAAACTTACTAGAAACTAGTCCTATATATGGTTCATTAGTAGCTTAAGTTATCTAGAATAATATGCTATAATTATCCTGTTAATTAAGGGCGTGTAACTCAGTGGATAGAGTGTCAGATTCCGGACCTGATGGTCGTGGGTTCAATTCCCGCCATGCCTAGAACAAATTATTAAAAAACTATTAATATATGACTATTAGTATGGTATAAATAAACTCAGAGGAAGTGGGGCTGTAATGGTATCGACGCTCTAGAAGTTACAATAATGTGATGCAAGCCAAGATTAGGTAACTCTTGTAAAAAATACCTAAACAACAAATGCAAACAATATAGTAAAGTTCTCAAATACTTACGCATTAGCATAAATATTTAAACGAGCTCACTAAAAAGTAAACGTAAACGATACAATAATTAGGAATAATTAAAATTCCAAGCTGAATTTAAAGAAAAATAAAAAAATCAGTTTCAGATTACGTATGAAACTAAGCTTGTGAATGAATATATTGTATAATCTATAGTGGACGTGGGTTCAAATCCCACCAGCTCCAAATAATTAAGCATTCGTGGCCGAGTGGTCGAAGGCACCGGACTCATAATCCGTCTCTTGAAAAAGACACCGCTGGTTCAAACCCAGCCGGATGCAATTGCTGTAAAAAAAGATAAAGTATTGTTAGAGAAAGTAATGAGACCTAAAATATAAATTAAGACAAAAAGAATAAGATTTCGAACAAATATGAAACATACTTTATCTGTTTTAGTAGAAGATGAATCAGGTGTATTAACTCGAATTGCAGGATTATTTGCTAGACGAGGATTCAATATTGAAAGTTTAGCTGTTGGCCCAGCCGAAGAAATAGGGATTTCTCGTATAACAATGGTAGTTCCTTCCGATGAAAGAACTATAGAACAATTAACAAAACAGTTATATAAGCTAGTTAATATATTAAAAGTAGAAGATATAACTAACTTGCCTTGTATAGAAAGGGAACTAATGCTTATTAAAATTAAGACCAAGTTGAGTGAAAGATCCGAAATATTAGAAATAGCTCAAGTTTTTAGAGCTCACATTGTCGATCTGTCCGAAGATTCAATAATCGTAGAAGCAACAGGCGACCCAGGAAAAACTGCAGCATTAGAACAAATGTTATCAAAATTTGCAATTCAAGAAATTGCGCGTACTGGCAAGATTTCTTTAGTAAGAGGATCTAGAATTAGCACGAACTACATTAAGTCTAAATAAAAAAAATGGGGGTAGAGGGACTTGAACCCTCACGACCGTAAAGTCAACAGATTTTAAGTCTGTTGTGTCTACCATTCCACCATACCCCCTAAATAAAAGTAAAAAACTAGCTAGGCGGCACCCAGATTTGAACTGGGGGTGAAGGATTTGCAATCCCTTGCCTTACCACTTGGCTATACCGCCATCTTTACTATATAAAATATATTAGTACAATTTTTTACTACCGTACATAAGTAATGAATATTTTTTCTAATAATCCAAAGATTAATACTTCAGATTATTAGAAAAAATATCTACTAATCTCTAAAAAGACGACTTCTTAGAATGTCCTCAGCTTGGATAGTAACTAAATCTGATTTAGTTAGGACTCTATCACCTGCTGCGAACATTCTGTTAGCCTGTCTCATTCTCGCTCTATCTATTGCATTTCTTACACTTCTTGCATTAGCAAAGTGAGGTTGTGTCATTCTTAACTTTATGTAATCTAATAAAACTTTTTCTGATTCTTCCGTTAATCGATACTGTTGCTCTTCAAGCATGATCTTACTAATAATTAGTAATTCATCTGGACTATAATCAGGGAAATCAACGTGATTTGCAACCCTCGAAGATAAACCTGGATTTGACTCATAGAAAGAATCCATTCTGTCTTTATAACCAGCAAATATAATAACAAGATCGTCACGCTGATTTTCCATTACTTGTAATAGAATCTCAATGGCTTCAGCACCATAATCTCTTTCATTATCTGGTTTATAAAGATAATAAGCCTCATCAATAAAGAGAACTCCACCCATCGCACGCTTTAACACTTCTTTTGTTTTTGGAGCTGTGTGACCAATATATTGACCAACAAGATCATCACGAGTAACTGTGATTAAATGTCCTTTTCTAATGTAACCAAGTCTAAATAAAATATCTGCCATTTTAAGAGCTACAGTTGTCTTCCCTGTACCAGGACTTCCTGTAAATGACATATGTAAATTAGGGTTAGCAGAAGTTAAACCTACCTGCTTTCTAAGGCGATGAACTAATAGAAGAGCTGCAACCTCTTTGATCCTCTCCTTTACAGGAACTAGACCAACCAAATCAGCTTCTAATTCATCTAACACTTCTTGAATCTGTCTGTTTTCGTATTCTTCTTGTAAATTTACAAGAGTACTATCTTGTGATGTGGTCATAAATAAAGTAAATAAGTAAAAAAAGATAACCTAAACACTTGGAATTATTATCACACAGTGTTTAAGTTATCTAAGAGTCTAATTAGTAACGCTCACCTTCTGGACGAGTGCTTGCGTAACTTTGGATAGTGTATCTAATAGTTCTTGCTGTATCTTCTTGACGTTGAAGTTGGAAACCAGGCTCGTTAGAAGTTGGTCTTTGAACGATGAAAGAAAGACAACAACTCTCAACACCACGCGAGTTATCAAAAGCGTTAACCTTTACGTAGAAAGATGGCTTAGCCTTACGACAAGAGTTAATCTCGAACATAACAGCAGCTGGATCCTTAACACCGAATAGAGGAAGTCCCCAAAGATCCCAGTAAGCGTTACGAGGGTGCGGATCATCTGTGTACTCAACGTTAAGTGCCCAACCTTTACTGATAGCGTATTGGATTTGCTTAACGATTTGCTCGTCAGTTAAGTCTGGAAGGAAAGAAAAAGCGCCTTGTGTTAGTCTCATGGAAAATACTCCTTTAGATTGTTTTATATAGATATGACACTAGTAATAACTAGTGTCATATAACTAATTAAAGATAAAGAAAAAGTTCTTTATACCTTTAAGTAGATTATCTGTTGCTAGTAGCTGTCTCAACGAAGTCAGCTGTATCTGTAGAAGCATAGTTGAATGTAATATCCTTCCATAGATCTAGAGCTGATTGAAGAGGACCACAGCTCTTAGCTGCAGTTCTTAGAATGTCTGGACCTTCCGCTAGGTAGTCACGACCTTCGTTACGTGCAACAACCATACTCTCAAGAGCTACACGGTTTGCAGTTGCACCTGCTTGAATACCATCAGGGTGACCAATAGTACCACCACCGAATTGAAGTACAACGTCATCACCTAGGTAGTGAATTAGTTGGTGCATTTGACCACAGTGAATACCACCTGAAGCTACAGGTAGACACTTGTTAAGAGCTGCCCAATCTTGTGCGAAGAATAGACCTTGAGGAAGGTTAATATCTGATTGAGTAGCTAGAAGAGTTGTGTAGAAACCTTTAACCATTAGAGGGTCACCTTCAAGCTTACCTACAACAGTACCAGCGTGAATGTGGTCAACACCAGCCATACGCATCCACTTACAGATTACACGGAAGTTCATACCGTGAGTCTTTTGACGAGCATATGTAGAGTTACCAGCACGGTGAAGGTGAAGGATCATACTGTTCTCACGAGACCACTTAGCAATACTTTGAATTGCAGTGTAACCCATTACAAGGTCAATCATGATAATAACAGAACCTAGCTCTTTACCGAACTCAGCACGCTCGTAAACATCTTCCATTGTACCTGCAGTTACGTTAAAGTAGTGACCTTTAATTTCACCTGTTGCAGCAGCAGCACGGTTAACACCTTCCATACCGAATAGGAAACGCTCTCTCCATCTCATGAATGGTTGTGAGTTAATGTTCTCGTCATCCTTAAGGAAGTCTAGACCACCCTTAAGACCTTCGTATACAACACGACCGTAGTTCTTACCAGAAAGACCTAGCTTAGGCTTAACTGTAGCTCCAAGTAGAGGACGACCGAACTTGTCTAGTCTCTCACGCTCTACAATTACACCTGTTGCAGGACCTTGGTAAGTCTTAAGGTAAGCAACCGGCATACGCATATCTTCTAGACGTAGTGCATTTACAGCCTTGAAACCAAATACGTTACCAATGATAGACGCAGTTAGGTTAGATAGAGATCCTTCTTCGAATAGGTCTAGCTCGTAAGCGATGTAAGCGAAGTATTGATCAGTAGCACCTGGAACTGGGTCAACTCTGTAAGCCTTAGCTCTGTAAAGGTCACAAGCTGTTAGAAGGTCTGTCCATACAACAGTCCATGTAGCTGTAGATGACTCACCAGCAATAGCTGCAGCACATTCTACAGGGTCAACACCTTTTTGAGGTGTCATACGGAACATAGCTAGTACGTCAGTATCCTTGATAACGTAGTCAGCATCCCAGTAACCCATCTTAGCGTAAGGGATAACACCTGATTCGTAACGTTCGTTCTTGATTCGAGTCCGATTTTCTACGGATTGAGACATAAACTCCTCCTTTAACGTGTATTTTGAATGATAAAATTAGCCTGTAAAAACAACAAGTAGATTATAGATCTGACATTGATAGAAATTACATAATTGGCAGTTAACAATTAATGTTTTAACTCATTAACTTATACCTTGATATTAATATTATCAGGAAACAAGAGAGAATTGATAACATATTTTTTTATAAAATAGATAAGTATTTCTTATATATGAAATAAGCGAGTAAAAATTTAGTGAAATAAAAAATAAAAGTGATTCTGAGAAATAGTCCGAAGTATAATATCAGAAGCAAAAATTATGTTTCCTAAAAACAACAAGTAGAATATGTTTTAGAAAAGTAAAAACGCATATAAAAAAAGAAAAAAAGTATGAATTATATTTTAGATTACCTAAGCAATCTAACAGATAATAAAAATCCGAATTTAGTTTTTTCTTCCTTTCAGAATGTGCAAGTACAAGATCCATTATCGAAACTTATAAAGTGGCTTAATACAGATAGAGGAACAGGAATAAAAATTAAAAGTGAGGAAGATATCTTGATAGAAGATTATTTATATAGTGATAATAATAAGATTATCCAGCTAAATTTAGATGAGAAGAGAAATAATAAGGAAAAGAATATATCTCTTTTTGCATCAAATAAAAGAAATCCAAATTTCCCAACAGAACAACAGAAAATACTTTTAACAGAATTAAAAAGGGTTCCTGTATATACAGTAGTAAACGGCAATAATGAAATAATATTGGCTTCTCCTAGAGAAGAAACTAATAAGAATTCATTACAATGGTTTTATAACCAATACTATAATTGGTTTATTTGGGAAAATGATGAAGGACCAATAACGGTTGGATTATTTTTTTCTGATAGAGAGGATGCTGAGTCATATCTACATGAAGTGTGTCTAAAGGATCCGCGTGGAGCTCAAAATTTAGGTTTAAGTGTTAGAACTACTGGTTTAGATACTTTTTATTACTTAAACAGAACTTCTAACCCTAAAGTTCAACTAAGAATGATTAGTAACCTAGAAGAATTAGATTTACTGCTAAGAATAAATATCAAAAAAAATCTATCACTTGTTAATCCAAAACAAAAATATGGGAAAAACTGGTTTAAAGGAACTCCTATATATATCTTACGAACAGATCAGTTAAATAACAGAGAGAATACAAAATGTATTTTCTTTAGTAGGAAGGATGTGGATAAAGTATTAGAGATTTATAAGAATAAAAAATTAAATACAAAACAAACTACCATTGAAATTTATAACTTGGAAAATTATTTACTAGATCTTGAAAAAACTTCACCCGAAACAATAAAAAAAACAAAATTTTTCCCTCCATACTCGTCATATAAACAAATTAACGAATATTCTATTGAAGACAATCCTGAATTACAGAAAAGTAAAAGTATGAAAAGAATGGTTAATGAAAAACTAAAATCTGCACAAAGATTTTATAAAGGTGTCATTTGGTTAGTAACCTCAGACACCCTACCAAGTGAAGAAAACTCATGGTAAAAGATTGCGCATTATGGATTATCCCATAAATAGTATTATCCTTTACGTGAGTAGTACTCAACTACAAGTAATTCATTCAACTGTAATGCAACCCAATCTCTCTCAATTATTCCATTAATTTTTCCTTTCAAATTGCTCTTATCAAATTCAAGGTGACTAGGAATATTTGCTAGTCCAGGAAAAGCTAAGTAAGATTCAACTAATTGATTTGAACGAGAATTAGATCTTACGCTTATTGTTTCTCCAGCCTGACATTGGTAACTAGGAATAGATACTCGTTTTCCTTCGACACATATATGGCCATGGTTCACCAATTGGCGAGCAGCCGGAATTGTAGGTGCCATTCCAAGACGGAAAACAATGTTATCTAACCTCATTTCAAGTAATTGAAGCAAAGCTTCTCCCGTAGATCCCTTAATTCGTCTAGCATCTCTTACATATCTTAAGAGTTGTTTTTCTGTTACACCATAGTTAAATCTTAACTTTTGTTTTTCCTCGAGACGAATGGCATATTCAGATGGCTTTCTAGCTTGATCACCATGTTGTCCAGGTCTGGAATTTCTTTTAGTACTTTTCCTTGTAAGGCCTGGCAGTTCACCAAGACGACGTGTTATTCTAAGAACCGCTCCTCTATAACGAGACATAATTAGTATTTCTCCGAATATTTATTTATTTTTTTTTGTTATTTGTTTAATCGAAATGAAAACAAATAAAAGAATTTTTGGAACTAAAGATCACATTAATAATATAATCGAAGATTCGTCAATGTGAAACAAGTTTAAATAAATATGTCAAACAGTGTCTAATATCATTTTGTGTCTGTAATATTAATTTAATTGATAAAATATAAGGAGTACATTTTAAATGCTAAGTGACACTCAAATCTTTGTAGCGCTAATTTTAGCTTTAGTTTCGCTAGTTTTAGCAATAAGACTAGGAACATCGTTATACGAATAAATTCTTCTAAATATAAATAGACGAATTGTAATTTATAAGGGTGAAAAAAATATTATATGTAAATCTTTTTATAAACATGTAAATACAAACATTTAAAGAAAAAAAAGATAAGTGACATCAGAAACATTAAAAGTAAGTGAACGTCCTGTTTTCCCTTTCACTGCCATAGTTGGACAAGAAGAAATGAAATTGGCTCTGGCTCTTAACGTAATAGATCCTAAAATTGGTGGGGTTATCATCATGGGTGACCGTGGTACAGGGAAATCAACAACAATTAGAGCTATCACGGATATCCTACCAGAGATGGAAGTTGTAGAGAATGACCCGTTCAACTCGCATCCTACAGACTACGATTTAATGAGTGAAGATATCAGAAGATCTGTTGAAGCAGGCAATTCTGTATCAGTAGCAAAGAAAAAAGTAGCCATGATTGATTTACCTCTTGGTGCAACAGAGGATAGAGTGTGTGGAACAATTGATATTGAAAAAGCATTAACAGAAGGTGTAAAAGCATTCGAACCTGGTCTATTAGCTAAAGCTAATAGAGGAATTCTTTATGTAGATGAGGTAAACTTATTAGACGATCACTTAGTCGATATATTGTTAGATTCAGCAGCTTCAGGGTGGAACACTGTAGAGAGAGAGGGAATTTCAATTAGGCACCCTGCAAGATTTGTACTAGTAGGTTCAGGTAACCCAGAAGAAGGAGAATTAAGACCTCAATTACTAGACCGTTTTGGAATGCACTCTGAAATAAGAACTGTTAGGGACCCAGAATTAAGAGTTCAAATTGTAGAACAAAGATCAGCTTTCGATAAAAATCCTAACGAATGTTTAAAGGATTATCAGGAACAACAACAAGAATTCAGAGATACAATTGTTAAAGCTCAAAACCTACTTGGAGAAACAAATTTAAGTTATGAACTAAGAGTTAAAATCTCTCAAGTTTGTGGAGAGTTAGATGTAGATGGACTTCGAGGTGACATTGTAACTAATAGAGCTGCTAGAGCTTATGCAGCGTATATGGGAGAAACTGAAGTGAATGTTAAACATATTCAAGCCATAATAAAAATGTGTCTTCGTCATAGACTACGTAAAGATCCACTAGAATCTATTGATTCTGGAGATAAAGTGCAAACTGTTTTTGAAGAGATATTTGACGATCTACTGAATTAATTTAGTATTGCATCATATATAAAATAGGCTCAGTAGGATTCGAACCTACATTAGGGACTTAGAAGGTCCCTGTCCTGATCCCTTAGACGATGAGCCCTGTGCTGTATAAAGTTTTAATCATATCAATGGGCGGTACTGGATTTGAACCAGTGACCACCTGCTTGTAAGGCAGGCGCTCTACCGCTGAGCTAACCGCCCATTTAAGATTGTTTACCATCTATGAAATTAGTGTACACTTTTGATCGCTTTTATGCAACTGGTTTTATTTTTTTTCTTAATTAAATTTTTAAGTCTTAGGAGTTCAATTTATTGTAATTACAGTAAATTGACATATAATCTTGCGAATCTGCGAATGTTTTAATAAAAAAATTCTTTTTTATCAGAAATTACAGAAAGTTTAATCTTTAGAAATTAAGCTGAAATAGAACTGCCAAATATTTTAGAACAAAAAAGAAATCCTTTAAATTAAAGTTAATAAAAAATCTTTTCTATAGTTCTTTTATCACTGACTCTAATAAAGCACAGTCGTAAAGAAGATAATCAAATTACTGTGCAAAGATCTTATACGATGATTTTTGTACCATAAATGAAACAAACAACTTAACAAGAGCACCATTTGAAATGGTGATTATTGAAAGATCTAGAAAGTGGATAAAGTACTAATTTAAATACGATACAAATTAAAGTAAGGTAATAAACTCAATAAATAACTAAACGTATCTGATTAAGTATTAAAGTCCATACTATAAAATTATAGAAATGAATATTTGTGTTGCAACTAATGAATAAAGAATAAATCAGCAGTTACTTTATGGAAGGTGAAAATCAAATCTTTAAGATGAATATTATTCATGAATTAAAAGCTCCAGTCTTAAATCTAAACATGCTTCTTGAAACCCTTTACGAATACGATGATGCACTTGAAATAAATAAGAAAAGAGAAATTATTGAACTAGGGATAAAAGAAACAAAAAGACTAAGAAAATTAATTACTCAATTTTTATATTTCAGAGAAGATCTAAAAGTGGAAGCGACTAATATTAAACAGTATAGTTTTCAGGAAGCTATAAAAGAAATAGATGTTTCAAAAAGTTTGCTTTTCTTCTATAAAAATCTCTTTGTCAGTAAAAATGTACATACTATTAAGGGCAATCAGTTAGTAAATATAAATAAAGATCTTTATTTTAATGTAGTTCTAAACTTAGTAGAAAATGCTAGTAAATTCACCTATGGAAAAGGATGGGTTGCTATAGACGCTGATATTGTGACTTCATTATCTACAGAGACGTTTGAATATAAAGAATATGGGAGGATAGCTATTATTGATAATGGTGTTGGACTCAGAGCTAGAGATTTACTTTCTACTAATAATAAGTGTGATGGCTCTCATCTTCTATCATTGGGATATGAAGGCATAGGTTTAAGAGTAGTTAGGAATATTCTTTCGTTTCATGGTTCTCTTCTTAATCTAGTTAGTTATCCTGAAAGAGGGACTAAGTTTTTCTTTGATAGTCAGCTAATGTATGAAGAGAGTCTATAGCAATTGATTATTAATAATTAAGCTGGTGAAGGGACTTGAACCCGCAACCTACTGATTACAAATCAGTTGCTCTACCAATTGAGCTACACCAGCTGTTTTATTTCCTGAGACATAGATATTATACATTTCTTATATGTTTTCTGTCAATTATCTCTTTTATTTTTTTTTACATATTTAATTTGCTTAATTTTGCTTTAAATTTTTTAATTAAAACATTTTTTGATTTAAGAGTTGAATTCAGGGTTGACAAGTTGTTGATTCAAAGGCTACTCTTATTTCAGGATAAGAAAAGAAGTTAACTACTTCAACATTCTTTTCCGAAAGAAAATATTTTGTTAAAAATATAAGTAAATATTGGATATCATGGAGAGTTTGATCCTGGCTCAGGATGAACGCTGGCGGTATGCTTAATACATGCAAGTCGTACGAGAGTTTTTAACTTTAGTGGCGGACGGGTGAGTAACACGTGAGAATCTGCCCTTAGGAGGAGGATAACAGCTGGAAACGGTTGCTAATACTCCATATGCCGAGAGGTGAAAGGAAGTATCTGCCTAAGGAGGAGCTCGCGTCTGATTAGCTAGTTGGTAGGGTAATAGCCTACCAAGGCGACGATCAGTAGCTGGTTTGAGAGGATGATCAGCCACACTGGGACTGAGACACGGCCCAGACTCCTACG
>Ga0209713_10000028_pt1 | contig 104022 bp, 102 predicted proteins | sample ArcOceMetagenome_3_FD_187444 | JGI IMG/M metagenome (GOLD analysis project Ga0209713, IMG submission 187444) | Marine eukaryotic phytoplankton communities from Arctic Ocean - Arctic Ocean- Svalbard ARC20M Metagenome (SPAdes) (version 2) | ecosystem: Environmental > Aquatic > Marine > Oceanic...
TTCTATTTCTGTCCTTATCTTCACAAACATACCAGTTCTGATATTGTGCAACTGGATATTGTTTAAATGCTACTTCACCTTTAGTGTCGTAATATGATATAATTACATCTCTGTCTCTTTGTTCGATATCTAATATCATTAATAGTTGTTTTTAGTTCGCATGTTATTTATACACGACATTAGTTAATTGTTTACCCTTTTTCCAGATAAAACCTCTATATTCACCATCTTTATTTTTACTTCTACCATTAACTATGTGATTAATCATTTGTGCGCTAATATTTAAGTTTTCTTGAATTTCCTTTCTGCTATTCCATATGTGAATTTCATTACCTTCTAAATCACATTGTATTATTTGCTTACTTATAATTACTTTATGATTTGAAGGATTCTTCTGTTTTCCTGTTTTCTTATAAATGCGCTTCTTTGGTGGTATCATTTTATTAGGTTCAATATCAAAAGACCATCTAAATCCAGCTGCATAGTTTCTATTACCAGATGCTGCTAAATGTAAGTTTCCAATAGAAGAATAGTTAAGTGCTTCGCTTGCAGAATAAATACTTTGAAACTGTTGTATGAATATACCATCTTTATTAAACATATTTACACAAATTCTTCCAGTTCTGTCCTTTGTAATCATAGAAGGGTTTGATTCATATTGTTTAATTTCATTTACAACCTTTTTATATTTAAAAGAATTTAATTGATTTGATTCTTTTATTTTTGGTAAATTATTTCTAATAATTTCAAAGGAGTTAATTAATTCATCAGTTAGTATTTTATTTTTATTTTTAAAATACTTAGTGTGTAGAATTTTCCTTAACTCAATGCCTTCTTCATATCTACCTGACCTCATATACCATACTAATCTATCTTGATCTTTTTGATATAACTTCCATAATAGCCAATGTGCTATTTTATGCTGTCTTATATCGAGTTCGATTAAATTTTCAATATTATTAGATCCACCAAAATGTTTTGGAAGTATGTGATGAACTTCTGTATATTTAGATCTGATTTGATATTTACCTAAACATAGGTTTTCATAAATTATGGAATACATGTAACTTAGAGATATTTTTCTTTTATTATATATCCCTAAGTTATATGAAAATTTCAATAGTTTAATTAATATCCATCCTTTTGTCTTTGGACGTTAGCTTCAGCTTTTGCGAAGTAATAGTTATAAGCTGTCTTTGCGTCTAATCCAATAGATGCGGCATAATTAATAAAGAAGTGTAGAATATCTACCCATTCCATATACAATTCCTTTTTGTCGCCTTCGGACATATCAGAAATCTTTAATTTATCGTATTTAGTAAAGTCTTTTTTCCAGTATTTCCATACTGCATTTCCACTTCCGTCTTTAATACCTCCTAGAGCATCAGTCATTTCATGAATTTCATCTACAACTGCATGTGTATTAACATGCCAGAAGTCCATGACTTCTCTGATAGTCATATCTTCAAAGTTAAACCCGTAGGTTTTTTCTTGCATCTTCTTTTGATGAGACATGATGTCTTCAAGGTGTGTCGTTGATTTATCGTAAAAATCTTTAACTTCTAGATCTTTACATTCGTTGTCAATATTTGCCATATTTTTCGCTACTTTTTAATGTTTGTTATTTATTCTACTTAAAATAATGAATCTGTTTTTAATTCTAGTGGTTTTTCTACCGATCTTTTATTAACATTGTTAATAGCTTCAAAGAGATCAGTGTTAACAACTTCCGGAGCATTGTGCAATTTAGCTAACCTTACGGAATTTTTTCTAAACTCTTCTCTTCTTTCACTATTGTTTGCTAACTCTAGTATTTCTGGAATAGATGCTGCAATATCTTCTTTATCTACGAAGATTGCAAAATCTTTAAGTTGTATAAAAGGAACTCCTTCTGTTCTATGAATAACGTGGGTTCCCCAGTGTTTGTCAAATAACGGTATAGTTCCCGCTGCAATAACTTCACACATTGCATATTCAATCATTGAACCATATAATCTTTCAGGAAGATTAAAGAATTCAGCACCAAACATAGATTTTCCAAGTTCTGCCATACCTTCGGCTAAATTATAAGGTCCATACATATACATTTTATCTTCAACCTGTGGATATGTAACTGGGTTTTTAATTGGATGAACTTCAAAGATATCTTCTCTTAAAGTTTTTCTATCTTCTTGTAAAAACATCGGAAGAGCACCTATAGATCTTTCAACTCCTCTACATTCTGTTACGAAATTATTACCCTTTAATAGTTCCATAATATCGAACATTCTAAAAGGATCTTTAAATCCAGCGAATCGGCCGAAGTATGTGGCTCTTCTTTCCTGTTCTTCTACAGGAACTACAGTATTAGACCATGCATCATAGTCATATGAATTAAGATTCATTTCAATCAAAGGAGTATCAGGTGCATGCTCTCTTAATTTATTTGCAAAATTAGATCTTGCAGAATAATTAAACATAGCATCCATGGATTTCATGATTTCCCAATACTTGTAATTCTTTGATAAGTTTGCAGTATTATGATCTAAGCAATTTCCAATTTTAATAGGACTTTCTAAACCATATATACAATGTTCAATAAAATCTTCATTGAATTCGTCTCCTACTGATTTGTGAGGATATGATGTATAATATACTACGTCGTTCTTTTCAAGTTCTTTAGCAATATTAGGGATATCCTTTCTCTTAAATTCAGTGCAAACTATATCTGTTGTTTTATGGCGGGGCCATTTCTTTTCTACAGCTGCAAAGATAGTTGCCTCATGGCCTTCTTTAATCAACCAATTGTAAAACTCAATAGTGTGTCTTGTAAGACCACATCCTTCAACTCCTTTTGCTAATACTAATGCTATTTTCATATGATTATTGTTTTTCATTTATGTAATTGTCTAGACCCTGTATATATGCTACTGCATCTAGTAAGTTATCTCTTTTATGATTGTAGCTTTCTCTAGAAAATTTAAGGGCTACTAATGCTTTAAACATATCTGCACCTGTTACTTCATGGCCTGTCATACCTTGAAAGATCATCGCTGCTCTATCCATACCTTCTGAAAAAGGACCGTAATTACGATCTGCTTCTTCGCTTCTGTTGTTTACAATTGAATTTGCTTCTTCTAAAATACTTTTCATAAAATGTGTTTGGTTATTATACTCTATATATGTGTTTTGTTTCGTTATAGTTTCGTAAGTGGTGTTAATACTCCATTTACTAATTTGTGGGGAATTCCATTCTTAAAAATAAAGCCTGAAGTTGTGACCTTCTTTTCCTCATTTCCAAGAGCACGTTGCTTTGCATTTTCAAAATCGTCGGATGTTGTTCTACTTCTAACAATACTCCTATCTACTTTCTTTTTTCTACGAGGTCCGTTATAATATGCCATCTTTCTTTTTATTGTTTTCTACTATTTGTTCTAATTCGATTGCAAGATCTTCGATTCCTTCGTTATAAGCCCATTGTGTTTCATCGCCTGGATTTCCGTATCTGATGTTTTCTGATGCACGTTCTAATAAGATTTGTAATTCTTTTAATGTCATGTCTTTTATTTTAATAAGTTTTCCATTCCAAGTTCTTCGGCGAAAGCAACTGTGATATCTTTCAATAGCTTTATGTTTTCTTCTGAGAAATCGGTGTTGTCAAATTTAAATGAAATTGTTTTATCATTGGCACCTGAACTTTCTTTTACGAATTCAAAACCTGGAACTTTAGATTTTATACTATCAAGAATCTTTCCTGTTTCATCGATGATTCTATTAAGTCCATGATCTCTAACTAAATATCCAGATATTTTAATTCCAAGGTCATTGTTCTTTTGATTAATAACCCATTCGATACCTAATCTAGAACCAGTATATGCCTTTCCAATATAAAGGTATCTACTACGGTGTGGTAAGTCTTTTCTATTTTTGAATCCCATTTCAGATGAAGCAACTTTCATCCATTTTAAACCAAGTTCTTCAAGTGAAGCGAGTTTAACAGTAACCTTTTCCTTCTTTTCTTCTATTCCATACACATCTGCGAAATAACCTTGGTCGTTAAATCTTAAGTGAATTGCATAAGAATCTTCCATCTTAGAAAATTCATTAAGATAGGGTGCATCGAATTCTTTAAACGCGATAGCAAAGGAATATACTTGTTCGTAATCTTGTTTAAGTCTATTAGATTTAAGATAGAACTGTTCATGGTGATCATTGTCCCATTTACCTTTTTGAGATTGACTCATCACTTCAAAGTAATACATTTGTCCTTCGTCTTCAAACGTAAGGTCGGCTCTTTTAGTTGCCATTCCGATTGTTATCGGAGTTTCTAATTTTCTATCTATATCTTCAATGCTAGATAAACCACATGCTTCGATTACAGTGTTCATTTCTTCTTTGCCAAAAAAGGCTTCTACGAATTGAGTTTCTCTATTACATTCGTATGATGAGAATACTTCTGCTAAAGAGTGGTCGTTGGTTTTAATTCCTTTTGAATATCTTTTCATTTATTGCTTGTTTATTAATTACTATACTAATATAAGCAAAAAACCCGAGATAAAAAAATCTCGGGCTGTTTATTTTCAAAAAAGTTTTAAATTACTATAAGGCTTCTAATACGGAGCCATAATACTTATCAATTGCGTGTAGCCTATCATCGGCATCTACTAACATGATTAGTGCTTCTTCGGCGTTCTTATAAAAGTCACCCGTTGAATGATCTCCGATACCTGTTCCTTTATTTCCTAATAAATCTAACGATAATAGGGCTTTTGCTCTATCAGCTTCTGCTGATGCTTTTAACATTGTGATTAATGCTGGATTCATAATTGTTCTTGTTTTAAATTATATACTTGTTCTAATAAATATTCCTCGAATGATAGTGGTATTGTTTCTCCGAAAATAGAATTTAATTTACCATTGTTTAGTGCATATCGTTTATCATGTCCTAATCTATCTGCAACAAATTCATATTCTGGATTCTTATTCATCATAGTTCCAATCATGTCTATGATCTCTAAATTAGTGTATCTTTCGCCAGATCCTATATTAAATGTTTCATTAACTCTGTCAGATAACATTATCTCATATATCAATTGAGTATTGTCCGTTACGTCTATCCACTCTCTGACATGTTGGCCATCGCCATATACTGGAATTTTCTTTCCTTCTTTAATTGATCTCATAATAGTCGGGATGAATTTTTCAGAATGTTGGTTTTCTCCGTAGTTATTACATGTTCTAGTAATGATGTATGGTAATCCAAATGTTCGGGCAGCTGAAAGAACTAACATATCCGAAGATGCTTTAGTCGCTGAGTAATAAGAGGATGCAACTAAGGGAAATTCCTCATCAGCTGTAACATCTATACTAATATCTGCCATATCTCCATAGACTTCATCTGTTGATATATGGATGAACTTCTTAAGGCTCTTATTCTGTCTAGCACATTCTAATAAATTAAATGTTCCTTCGACATTAGTTCTAATAAATGGTTTTCCGTCTTTAATAGAGTTATCAACATGGCTTTCAGCTGCAAAGTGAACGATATAGTCATAAGAACCTAGGTCTTCGGCGGTTACATCACATATATCCTTTTCGAGGAAATCAATATTAGGTACATTAATTCTACGTGCATCTGCAGCATACGTTAAGTTATCAACTACCAATACTTCTGCATTTGGGTTTTTTCTTCCAATTGTGTTTACGAACTCAGATCCTATGAATCCAAATCCACCTGTTACTATTATTCTCATGCGTCTTCTAATAATTCTTTAATTCCATTTTTATATTGCTCTTCTGTCAAGTTACCTTCAACATACTGTGCTATTTCATCTCTAATAGCTAACATTAAATGCTGCGCAGCTGTCGTGTCTACGTCATTCTTTGCTCTATCAATTAGTTCTGGGTTTTGTTTTACGGTTTGCATTGTAATTAAATCTTTTAGTTTAGTGGTTGACCATCCATGTGAACGAGTAGTATAAATTATCTCAATATCTAGATGATCTCCAGTAAATCTTTTACCAATATAATCATCTCCTAATATTCTAACATCAGGCTTATAGAATTCCATTAACTCTATTAAGTCTTCTTCCGTTTGATACGTAACAACTTCGTCAACGCATTCTAATGCCATTAATGTTTTATAACGCTCGTATAGTGGTATGACTGGTTTGTATTTTGTGAATCTTGTTTCAGAAGGATCTCTTTGTAAAAAGACCATGAAATAATCACAATTTTCCTTTGCAGTTTCGAATGTATAAATATACCCAGGATGAAGTAAATCAAAATTACCTGCAGTGAATCCTATTTTACCCTTAGTGTGATGCATATATTTTGCTTTTTTGTAATTTAATTCTTAGCCATAATTGATGTATGATAATGTCCATCGAAAATTCATCAGCATCTTCAAGTGCTGTAATTATTGTAAAATTATCCACCATGTTCTTTGCAGCCTCAAGGTGGGCTTCGTTCTTACAAGAATCAATTACCTTCTCTAATTTAGTAAGGGCCTCGATCGACCACTTTTTGAAATTGTCAGGTCTAAATATAATGTTTTCCATATCTTTTTAATAAACTAATACAATGTGCAATCCTATACATACTAAGAATGCTCTGTAGTTTATACAGAGCATTCTTTAATTGTTTCAACATGTAGTTGAAGTGTATTTCGTTGATACGCGAAATTAGTTATATGTTAATATTCAAACGGAGGAGTTCCATAGTCTGCTATCTTAACAGCATACCATACTCCTTTGTATCTGAAATACCAAAATCTTTCTGATTCTAGAATCCATATTTCACCTTTAGGTGAAACTGGCTTGTAACCTCCTCTTGTGAAGTACTTTGTAACCGGAACTCCATCTTCCCACGTTTTAGTTGTCGACTGAGCTTCCATTGAACTTCCATCGAATGTAGCTAAATGCACATTAGCGTCTTGTCCTTCATCTTGTTCATCATTCATGAATTTTAATAAAGAGTCTGGAGCCTCAGACTTAGCCTCTGTAACTACAGATTCTTTAATTCCCATAAAGTCAGCTGCTGCTTTCTTTAATTCTTCATATGTATATTTGTCTGTTAGTGCATCTTTTAAAATAGTTCCACCTTTTTTACCAATAGCATAAAGAGATACGTGATCAAATCCGAGCCAAGGTCCTACATATTCATCTGTAGCATTCAATCCTAAATCTATTGATAAAGTTCTAGCAAGAGAATTCTTTCCTAAGAATTGATCATTATAACCTAATTTACCAGCCTTAATATAATCGCTTGCATTAAAACGAATAGCTTCAGTAACTACTGATTCATTCTTAGGGAAAGAAGATAATACTTCATCCTTTTGTTTATCATTAAGCCTTTTCCATGATTTTTTAAACATTTCCTCTGATTTATCATGAAGTTGTGAATTACCATAATATGGAGGTAATACGTCTCTACCCTGATAATATGTTTCAGTACCTGGCCTTGCTTCATTAACTGTTGAATTATCTTCTCTTAAATTAAACCCAGCGTTTGTAAGATCAAATAATTTTTTATACAATGTAGAAATTTGCTTTTGTAAAACTCTGGCTTTTTTTGGATCCATTTCGATAATAGCACGCTCAATGTCTAATCCACTGTCTTCGTCTAATAATAATGCAAGAAGATCGGCAAACTCTTTTATTGTTTGTCCATTAGCTTCGTTAATTACTGATTCAGCGACGATAGTATCGTAATGAACATCTTGAACATCACCATTATAATCAGCGTAAACATCGATAGACCATTCTTTACCATCATCATCTTTACCTAACCAGAATTGATCTTGACCCTCATTACCATGATCATCAATTATATCTTCGTAATCAAATTCAACTTTATGTTTTGTGCTACCTATTTTAAATTCAACGTAGGGCCATTCTTTCTTAGTAACCTTAATTGATTTAGCTTCAGTTATTACTGATTCCTTTACGAAATTCTTAAGATCATCTGGATCTATAGAGTATTCTACTTCATCAGCATCGCTCCAAAGAATAACTTCATCTTTACCAATTTCGTAAATTTCGAATGATGAGTTTTTTAAGATTTCAGATCCATCAACGTCGTTAGTTTTATCATAAACATCTCCATCAAAATCATCGCTATCGCTTTTGGCTTTAATATATTGTCCTTTTTTAAATTTAGCTTCGTTAATTACTGATTCAGCAACTTTGATATTTTCCATTTCATCACGAACCCAGTTCTTTTCCTTTGAACCTAGTTTATCAAAATCCATACCAAATTCATCATTTGCTAATTCATCTTCTAAATCCATTTGTTCATTAGTTACAGATTCTTTTAAGTTTTTAATAGTCTTTATAATAGTTTTAATGTCATCATCCATATTACCATAAGTCGGTGATACGTTCGTTTTACGATTCCATGTTGCCATATTGACTACTGAACCATCATCATTAATATTATATGAACCACCTGCATATTCATCACCGTCAATATCTAGATCAAATGAATCTTCTTCATAATCAGAACTAACTGTATATTTTTTACCATCTAATTTGGTAAGAGCATCCGCAAATTTCTGTGCAACTTTTAGAGTTTCCTTTTTAGAAAGACCAGCTCTTTTAGCTTCTAAAAGCATAGCAGTCGTTTCAATCTCAACATCATTAGAATCATTTTCTTTTAGATGAGATACGTAATTTTCGAATGATTTAAACATTTTCTTTAATTTTTTATTTTTCTTCTTCTTTAAACCGGAAGGAACATCACCCGAGCCTGTTTCTGTTTCAGTCGGTAGGGAGATTTCTCCCATACCTCCAATATTTGCTGGAGTTATATTTTCTTCTAGTTCTTTCATATCTTAGAAGATTTAGAAGTATCAGATCCTGTTGACTCAAGTGCCTTATACTTTTTAAATTTACCTTTCTTTATATTCTTAACAAGATCGTCAACAGAATCTGCTATGTTTCCATATATTTCTAAACCTGTTGCTGCGTTAACTATTTCACCAGAATCTCCGATGAAGTATGATCCTCCTTCGAATTCTTCTCCATCATAGTCAAGATCAAAACCACCTGCGTCTAAAGATCCTTTGGTAACATTAACTTTTACTCCTTCTATCTTAGAAATAGCTGCAGATAACCTAGAGGCAATTGCTGCAGTATCTCTTTGCTTTACTTCATTTAAAGATTCATTAATAAATCTAGCGAAGGTTCTAAATATTTTCATATTTCTTTCTTGTTTTTATAATTTTATACTGTATATATCTTTAAAATTAATGAATTGAATCATGTGCTAATTCATGAACGAAATCCTGATATTCATCTTGTAATTCTGAACACTCTTCTTCTGAAAGAGCTTTTCCATTCGTGTATTCAGCATATTCAATATATGCATCCGAGAAGTCAGGATAATCTCTCATATCTACATCTCCTATTTCAATAGAACCGACATCTACTTTTTTACCTTTAAATTTAAGAGTGTTAGCTTCATTTATAAATGAATCAAATTCAGTAGATATCATGTTTTCATTAACTGTGATTCCTTTAAGAATTCTTTTTCCTAATTTAGAAAGAGTTATTCCTTCTTCAGATACTAGAAAGAATCTTTTATTTGATGCCATCCATCTTTTAGAATTTGAAGAAAGTTCTTTTAAAATTCTATCAAATTCACCGGCTGCTACTTTACCATCTCTAATAGCTTCTAGCATTTTATTTCTGATTTTAGCTGTCATTCCAACTGTTTGAGCTGGATGATTGTCTCCATATTTTCTTTTAGTAATTACTCTCTTCTCTTGAATAGCTTCTTCACTTACCATATCATCATACATCGATTCAGCCCACTTAATAGTTTCTTTAGTCTTTTCTATTTTACCTTCAAATTCTTTAAAAAATCTTTTGATAAAGTCTGAAAGGTTTCTAGCTTCTTTCGCTATCATATCTATTTTTGACATTGTTCCTTCTAGAAGTTGAAATGATTCAGGAATTCCATCGTAGTTTTGACTCCTAAGAACTGTAATGATATTGTATACTACTGATTGTAATGGAATGTCATATTTCTTAGCCATTTTCTCGATAAATGAATTAACAGATCTGTGAACATCTCTGCTTACGTTTTCATGAAGTTCGAATTCTTCAGTAGATTCACTAATAACTAATTTTGCATCTTTGTTTTTGCCAGCTACTGCATCATCCAGTTCCTTTACAAGTGCTTTCTTTTTGATTGTTAAATCTATTAACTGCTGTCTAGATGCTGCTTTATCGTCGCTTCCATCTTCCGCAGAAGTGTATACTTTTACAATTTCTTTCATCTTTACAACTGTTTCTGTAAATTCTTTAGAGATCTTATTAATTGAACGGGCCTCGTTAATTGTGTTATGGTTATACTTGTTCATTTTTATTTATTTATATTTATATTTATCTTAACTGTATTGCAAAACTAGCTCCTTGTGAACTTGCACGTTCTCCGAAACTAGGAGGACTCGCAACCTGTAGAATGTTCTTTTCAAATAAGGACATAATTGTTTTTGAATCTGAAGTTGATATTAAAAATTTATTTGTAATATATTTAGGTGTTTTTCCCTTAGGATACGACACTAAAACTATGTATTTAAATTTTTCTATTTGTAAGTAATATGCATAATATATTTGTAATAGTATTTTGTTAAAAACTTCTACGTCAAAATCTCCATTCTCAGATATCGCTTTAACAAATGCTTGATTAGGTATTTTAGCACTTAATAAATAGGTCTTATATACCTCACCGAGTTCTGCAGAGATCGCAGCTATTTCTCTTTTATCAAAGGGCTTTTCATTTGCCATTGCCTTTAAGCATTTTCCAAAGGATCCTGAACGCTCCTTTGTTATATTCCAGCTAAGATCTGATTTATTTGAATCGTCTAATATGTTTTGTGGGATTGTTCTTCCAATTGTTTTACATATTTCATTTACTCCGGTTTTAAAATTATCTCTCATCTTTTTACCGTCGCCATATCCATGGGTTCCTTGTAATCTTGCACCGTTTCCCTTTACTTCAAATTCCTTGTTATCAATAATAGTATCTCCCTTTTCTTTAGAGTTTGGTCTTCTACCTTCCTTAAACATAAGAGATAGCCATACCTCTCCAATTCCTGTCGATGGAGTAGAATTCCATGTAAATTGAAATAATTGTTCAGCAGCTGCTGCATCTAAGCCTATTAAATCTTGTGCCAATTTAATTGGATCTGCTGCTTTTCCAAGTGCACTAGTATATTGAAGTGTTCTATTTTTAAAATACTCCATCATTTTAACGGGATCTTGACTTCTTTTAAGTATATTAAATCCGGTTTCTACATGCTGTTCATGTGGTAGTCCAATTTCATCTCTTAGAAAGTTTTTTAATTCTACTTCAAACCCAGCACCTTGAACAGTTGCTTTCAGTTCAGCTATTGTTCTTTCATCGTCTGCACTTATAGCACCTATGACAGTGCTTCCTATTGATACTGGTAATGATTTAGCCTCGTTTAATTTATTTAAAAGATACTCGAAATTATTTCTTATTGAATTAGCCATTGTTTTCTAAAAATTGTTTAAATGTTAATAATGATTCTGTAACTTCATTTGATTCTGAAGCGCCTACTGAATCTTCTAATTTTTTCTTAAGTTCACTATACATTTTGTGTAAAGCTTTTGGCGTTGTAGACTTGAATAGTTTTTCATCTCCGTCTAACATTGCATTTCTAACCTGAGTCGCTGAAATATTATCATCTGTTCTTGGAATTTCAAATAATCCAAAATCACTTCTAACTCCAAGATCTTCTCTATAAGAATCTTTATTTACTTGGAATCCATATGTTTTCATTCTATCACTTCCTGTTCCCCATAATACAGGTTCATATTTAGGTCTCATTGCGTTAAACATAGTATCAATACCTCCAGTTGGAATTACAAAAATTTCTTTTAGGAATGGATATTGTTTTTGAACAGCTTTGAACATATCTAATTGTGTCTTCTCGTCATAAGGTCTCTTAAATGCATCTTCCTTTTTCTTGTTCTTAGCTTTTACTAATAGAACTACAACAGGATGGCCGTTTTCTTTATGAATTGTTTCTAATACCTTGGCATGTCCAAGTGTAAATGGCTGGAATCTTCCAACAAACATATTCACTAATTCTTTACCCTGTTCAGGATATTTAACAGTAAGAGCTTCTGAAAGATTTACAGTTGCCTTTATTTGATTATGTAGCATGAAATTGCTATAATCATATATAGAATTTTCATCTGTATTTTCAACAAAAATCTTTTTATTGATTTCAGAAATTACTGAGTTGACATGGTTTAACATATCCTTAGTGATAATATCACTTTCTTTAGTTCTTTCTTTTCTAAATGATCCTAGCATTATTTTAAATAACTCTGCTAATATAGGGTTAGTAGTATTTGAAAGTGTAGTTTCGTTCTTAATGTATTTTGTATTAAGCTTGAATGATTCTAAATCTGCAAAATCTGCACTTTCAAAATTAACACCAATAAATTTAGTTGCATTTTCTTTAACATATTCGTTAAAGATAACTGACATTAATTCAATGTATCTCCAATCTGCAGATTCTTCATTTAATTGAATATCTGACAGTTTATAAGTTGACATGTATTCTACTAAATTAGCGATAGTAATCTGATACATATGACTAGATTCTTTTTTCTCATTAAGATCTCTAGCAAAATCTTCTAATTTAAACGATCTAATTTTTTTATCACCAATAAAAGAAACTATTAATCCATCGATCTCAACTTCAAAATCTTCATTAAGAGTAGGTGATGAAATTGATTCATTAAATACCTTAATCATTGCTTGTGTAAATGGAAGCTTAGCATCAGTATTAGGATTGTAATCGAATTTATTTTTAAATTCATTATCAGATATTGAAAGTATTTCAATAATTCTATCCTTTTGTAATTGTGAAAGCATTCCATCAAAGATGATACTTGGCTCCTGTACTTCTAATACCCTAGACCATTTCCTAAGAAGGGAAGGGTCGCTTACGACTTTAGATATTTTACCAGATTCATTCATGACCTGGATATGTGTTAATATTAAATTGTTCTTAGGTAATTTCGTATACTTATATTGAGAAACTCCAGATTCAGGTAAATATTCAAAACCGAATTTCCAGTCAAATGGCATATCTTCCTTAACACTAGGAGGTAAGCTCTGAATGTGCTTAATGGCAGTTTCATATAAACTAGTTATCGTTCTATCTACCATTGTCATCTTCTTATCAGAAGATTTAAAATATTCAAACTTATCTTGATTTCTTCTAACGTGAAAAGATGCTCCTTGTATTTTTTCAGTGACAATCACCCTTTCTTTTAACATTTCGCCAAAGGCATTAATGTTAGTTTCTTGAAATACTTGTCTTAATTTTTTAAGTGCCATATTCTGTTGTATTGTTAATAATTAATTTCCGTATTTTATAATTCCCATTAGCTGATTAATCGCAGCAAAAGTACCGGTAAGCTTAAACGTCTTTCCGTTATATATGAATACTAAACCTTCGGTTGGAATTATTGATTCTATTCCTCCGATTGTTTCTAATCTATTTAACTCTCTTTCCACCTTAGCGATTTGAGTTAAATCTCCGTTCTTTTTAATTTTACCAGCCTCAGTTCTGATTTGAGTATGTAACCTCTGCTTTTCAGCTTCAGGGTTTGCAGCAACAAAGTTTGAAACATTTTTAAGAACATCAGATCCTAACTCTAAAAATAAATTTTCAAAGGGAAGTATGTTTTCTTTATATTTCTTTAGTCTGTTTTTGTCAAATTCTTTAATAGCTTTAATCTGATCTTTATCTACTAATTTCTTAATATTAACCATGTTTAGAGTTTGCTTGTCACCGTATGCCCATCTTAGTAAAAGGCCATGCTTAACATCTGATAATAATTCAGAGAATTCATTTTCAATTTGATTTCTCCACCACATTTCATGATACATCTTAACTTCATCAGTATCAGAAAGCTTATAGGTGTCTCTTAGTTTATCAATTTTCTTGATATAGTAATCAACCTTTGAATCAAATTCAATGTCCTTGTGCATCTTAAGTATCTGTGGAGGTATGATAGTGAATGTCTTCTGAATGTCAGCTTTTAATTCTTTTAATATTTTAGCAAGCTTTCCACCTACTTTAGAATCAGTTCCTGTAATATTACCGCTTCCATCCGTGTGTGTAATTCCGTGGAATTGAATAACATCTCTGTCATATCTTATTACATTTGGATTTTTAGAATAAATAAGCTCCATATTCATGAAAGAAGTTCCATCCTTAAATTCTGAATAGTCTTTTAATTTTCCTAGTGCTTCTGATAAATCAGTAGCTGCAAAGATATATGTTTCTTCTACTAATTTAGAAGCATGCCCAGTGAACATTTTGATAACTCCATTTAAATCAAGTGGAGATATTAATTGTCCTTTATTTCTAGCGAATAATACAATACCGTCTTTTACTGTTACAAATAAGTTTTGTCCATCTGTTTTTTCGGTAGGTTGTTCCTCGAAATTAAGTTCTCCTTGAAGTGCGCTTGTTGCAATTCTTTTAAAATCTCCAAATGTTAAATCTTGATCATCAAAAGGGTGCATCATGTGTCCTGCTGCTCCGCCTTCGTTAATTATCTCTAAGTTGCTCCAAGTTTTAAAGTTTTCCTTTATTAAATTAAATTGATCATACGGCATTATAATGTTTTCACTCAAATAGATAGCAGAGTATTCTTCTCTAGTCATACCTAATTCATCTGCGTGAAATTTAATAAAGTCCTGATAATTGGTCCATGTTTTCATAATATCCTATGTTGTTATTGCTAATATAATAAAAAAGAATGACCCGGAAAAATCCAGGCCAACTTTTTTTAATAATTTTTTATGCTAATGAAGATTGTAATGCACCGATCATAGCTCCATAATCTTCTCCGTGTTTTGATATTAATCCGGAAATTACTTCTTCAGCTTTTGTTTCATCATAGTCTTCTTCAAATGCATTTTGTAAAACTGCAGTTGCATATTCTCTAAAATCTTCAGCGGAAGATACTTCAGCTTCATTGACATTTGATTCTACTAACACTAACCCTATGTCTTTATAATCTATTTCATGTTCTTCTCCGTCTTGGTCTACTGCAAATACTGAATTATCGTTCCACATTGCTGCATTATCATCGTTATTAGAATCAGGATTGTAGATTACATATTCTTTTCCATTTCCAGTTTGAATAGTTGCATCGTCTGCTTTACCTAATTTCTTTAATAGTGATTTTTTATTGTATTTAGCTTCAGTAATTACTGATTCTGAGAATTCTTCAAGATATTCAACGTCTACTGCGTTATTACCTTCCATATCCTTTTGTATTTCCTTGGACTTTAATAACTTTTCTAGTTTTTTAATGTCGTATGGTCCGTCACCTAGCTCGTCTTGAGCCCAATCAGCTAATATATAATATTCGTTAGAAGAATATCCTTCACCATCTCTAAAATCTCCGATTTCTTCGATCGCAGCTTTAGTAATTTTCTTAGCTTCAGTAATTACTGATTCAAAGGCTGGAACTAATCCAGTTTTTTTGTAAGTATCTGCCATCATCCATTTTTTAGATTTTACATCCCATAAATAAACGAATTCTGCACCTTCCTCGTCGCGAGCATCTTGTAAATACTTATCGATTCTTTTAATAGATCCGTTACTTGCAACAGAACCATCTCCATAGAAGTTTATTTTACTTATATCACTATCTAATCCTGAATTTGCTCCTTTAGAAAGAATAGTATCTACATTTTTACCACCTTTAAAAGATTTCTTAATAATTGGTAACATATTGTCTGGGTAAGAATCATAATGAGTATATACTGATGTGATATTTCCTTTATTATCTATTTTACCAAATTGACCTCTTGTTCCTTCTAATATTAAAGACTCAGTTAATGTGTTTTCTTTAATAAGAACAGGATATTTCTTTCCGTTAAATTCGAATTCTTCTAAACCTTCATCTTTAGCTTTTTTAGCGGCAGCAGCAAATGCTCTACCTTCAATTACCTTTTGACCTAATTCTTCAGTTGATTCAAATGCAGAGTTAAACATATCTAACATATCTTGGGCTTCTTTAGTAGCTCCTATTGAATCTAAGTATATTGCTGTTCCTTCTGCGATTGCAATTCCACTCCAGTCACCTGCCGTAGATACTTTACTAGTAACTTGTTGTAATGCATCTTTGATTTTATTAACGCTCACCTTAACTGCTAAATTAGCTAATCCTGCAACTTTAATTTCTACAGGAGATATAGAACCTTTAATCTTGTTCATGCATGACATTTCTCTATGAAAATTTGCGTCTTCTAGAGCATACATACCTAAAACTTTAATACATCCTTTAATTAGATTATTGTTTTTAGATTGTGAAATTCCAGGCATTGAATCCATGATTCTTTTATATGCCGTAAAAACTTTTTTAGCATCTCTTTTACCAGTAACGTCAATAGCTTCTGTAACTGCTGATTCATATGTAGCATATGTTGCCTTTTCTAAAAGTTCTTGGGTTTTTAATGAGATAAATTCAATTGATTCTTCTTGCTCAAATTCTTCTTCTAGCATGTCATCTATTACCTCAATTAAAATTTCAGAAGCTTGATCTACTTTCTTATATAAATAAAGTCCTTCCATTCTTTTAGCAACAGAACGATCTATTTTTTCAGTAATAACAGACTCCGTTACTTCTTCAACTTCAACTTCAATTTCTTTAATATCTTCTTCAGATACGTCTCCGAATATCTTAGATATGATTTGTTGCTTCTGATCTTCTTCTAATCCTTCAAAAGAAGTTAGTCCCATTTCATCAAGAATAGTTGCTAATTTAGAAACTGATTCTTTTCTTTTTAATTCATTCTCTTCTCTAAGCTTCATTACAGTGTCTTGTGTTCTAACCTCTGTAAACGACTTAAAAGATGAAATCTTATTAACTTTTGCCATTTTATTTGCTTTTTAATTTGTTTTATTATTAGTTATATATCTCCATCAAATTTGACTTTCTTAATACTATATTCAAATTTTTCTTGTTTATAAATTTTTTGCCTAGCAATACTATGCTTATATAGGTAATTGTCCCATTCGTCTGTTCTAATATCATCTACAAAATCGACTATTAATACTGCATCTTTAGACTCATGCTGCCTTAGACCTCTACCAATTGACTGTCTGATGATTACCTCGGATTTGAATGACTCTGTAAAGAATATGTTGTGAATTTTCTTGATAGAGATACCTGTCGAGAACGTTCCATAAGAAGCTACGATAACCACCTCATCTCCGGCTTCCATCTTCTTCTTATATTCTTCTCTAATATCAGTTGCTGTTCCTCCGTCTACATAATATACCCTCTTATTTGTATTCTGTCTAAGATGCTCATATATTTTTTTACCATGCTCAATCCTATGAAACAAGACAAGTGAGTTCCTAGGAACCTTGCCAATAACACTACATATAAAGTTTAGTCGTCCGAATGAGTTTATTATGTAGTTTTGTTCTAGTTGGAATACATCCTTCCTGTCGTATTTATTATGTGCTAATTCTTCGAATGCCTTCTTTGCTTTTTCCGGAGCATAGTCCATTTCTATAACTTTGACTTTACATTTTGCAATGTGACCTTGTTGTTGTAGAAAACTTGCCTTAACTTCACTAATAACAGGACCCGTCTGGCTCATTAATGTTAATTTATCTAAAGATCCGTCCTTCGGAATAGTACCTGATAAACCATATTTATAAATTGCACTTGTGCATTTTTGTAGTATAGTCTTGATTGAGTTAGATTTTGCTTTGTGAGTTTCATCAACAATGACAGCGTCGAACTGCTCGAAATATTCCTTTGGCTTTTTAACCAGAGATTGATATGTACCTATAACTACATTTCTATCAGATTTGATTTTCTGACCAGCGTAGATTTGTTGGATTTTTAAATTAATCCTATTCTTGTTATTGTATTCGTGGAAATCTTCATGTGCTTGAACAACTAGAGATACGTTAGGAACTATGAACAATATCTTTTTAGCATGTTCTTTTTCTAACATATAAGCTACTGTCAAGAATGATATTAGGGTTTTACCAGCAGATGTCGCTAGCTCAGCTAAACATCTTCTAAATTTAAGAATATTAAATGCTGTTTCTATTTGATAATCCCTTGGTGTAAATTTACTTCCTTCAAAGAACTCCAATGACCATGACTCAAAGGACTCTGCTCCTATGTTTCTATCAAATAGTCTTTCAATTCCATTAAGTTTAAGATCAAACTTGTATTCCTTACAAACGAGCATAACGTATCTCCAGAGACCAGCGGGAATCCACTTATCATCTTTGATATATGAGACATACCCGTCCCATATTCCTTTTTTCACTAAAGGATTAAATCTCCAACTATCAATTCTTTTAGTTAAAGATATTTTAATCTGCTCTAGCTCAAGTTCCTCTGCTTCATCAATTCTTAAAAATTGATCATCTTCGGTTAAAGTTAAAATCAAATTTCATTTGACTATTTTTATAATCTTGAAATATCTAGGCGATTCTTTATTGCAAAGCCCATATTATCAAGAGTTTTTACTGAACCTTCTATGAAGGCTTTCTGGCTTTCAAGTAAATCCAGAATTTGTCTATCGTCAGAAAGATCTGCATCAATAAATCGCTCTCTCTGTTTGTCTGTTATTTTATAATCGAACTTATAATATTCGATCCATTTCTGTTTGTATAATTTGTCAATAGTTGCTTTTTGTCCTCTAATCTTAGATGCGATAGTGGCTAAACTTTCAACTAAGATTTGTCTATAGCTTAAAGTATATGCACTTACCTCTTCCAAAAGAACACCTGCTTTTAAATTTTCAGTAAGATCTTTGATTTTTACAGTCCATTCTGATCTTTGACTTGAAAGATATTCATCAAGTTGAACTATTTTTGATTTACTAGATTGCTCTATCATATTATGTTGTATTAAAATAATGAATTATTTTTATTATTACGTTTAACATATACTTCGCTCTTAAATTTCTTTTTAAATTTAGGAACTATTTTTATCTCTTTCTCAGAATGAGATAAATCAGAAGATTCAAAATCCATTAGCATTTTTAAATTCTTATGTCTTTTACCGTCTTCTTCAAATTGGTCTAATTCATCATTTACCATTTCTATAAAATCCATCATATATAGTAAGCATCTAGACGTGAATCACTAAAATACTTATCTAACGTAGATAGGCAATTATTTTTTATTTTCCATGCAGCAAGAACTAAATCGTTTAAGTCCTTTATCTTATTAGGATATTTATCCATATTAGTTTCGGACAGAAATTTATCCCAAGTAAATACTTGCTTTCCTTTTTTCAGTTTCTGCATCATTTTTGTTTTTCCGGCTTCGTCATTATCAAACATATATCTAATAGTAGGTATCTCGTCAAGCTCTTCAGTTGATCTACTAACAGAAGCAAGGGCGAGAGAGTTTGGCATAAATAATGCATCTAAGGGACCTTCGAATATAGTGCATGGCATCTGAAAATTAACATTCATAATACCGAATAATGTTGATAACTTCTTTGCTGATATTAATTCCTCGTCAATTAGATTTAATTCCTTACCCATCTCTTGATATATCTTCTCGATATCATATGTAAGGTATCGTGTATTCTTACTCTTGAATAGTGATCTACTTTGAAATCCAATTACTTTATTCTCGGGTGCTAGATTTAATACTAGAAGCCTCTTATCTTTAGGAGAATACATAAAGTTATTTGCCTTCTTATGTAAAAATCTATTCTTTAAATAAAACCATGCAGCATCTCCGGGTTCTATATCAATAAGCTTTAGACTCTTTTTAAGTTCTGTTCTAGTTGGAGCTACATCATATAGCCTCTTAAATACACCATGTTGTAAAGTATCTACTTCGTTGACAGCTACTTTATGTTCCTTAATGTATTCGATTACATTAATAGAATCTTGAGTGTCCTGAAATTTAATATGATGATCTTTGAGAAATCTATATAAGTCTGAGTGTTGTCCGCAATTAAAACAATGAAATTGCAAAGTGGCCCAATACAAGTTTCCTCTCTTCTTATGAGATTCTCCATGTGAGTCACCACAATAAGGGCATGCCAGGTTTAAACGACCTGGCATTTCCTTAATCATGTGTTTTGAAGGGTCAGCATGTTCTTTTACACATACTTGTTTAACTAAACTTCTGACCTTCTGTTTTAAATCTTCTGTTATCTTAGATTCCGATCTCATCCAAGAAAGAATCTAGATCATCACTATCAGTTGAAGAAGTTGTTGCTGGAGCATCTGGCGAAGTTGTCATTGTGTCCGGGAACTCAAAGTCACTACTTCCAGAGGAAACGGCTTCAGCTACTTTCTTTGCAACTGGCCTTGGTTTAGAGATAACTGAATCAATGGAATCTCCTGGGTTTAAGTATTGTCTTAAAATACCATTAACAAAATCCATTGTTTCTGAATCCCATTTCTTGTAACCGTAAGGTTCTAATGATGGAGCTGCATCTAATTCTGTTTTAATAACGGACATTGCTTCTTTAGTTCTTTCAGCTGGTTTGCCTTCTATTGCAACCGCTGATCTCGTAGATGAGAACTTAGATTTGTCATAGTTGTTATATTCACCTTGTCTTGTGATAATTAATTCGAAGTTCTTTCCTTCAAATAAATCATATATTTGGGTAGGTTCACCGAAAGCTGGTTTAGTTTCTTCTTCAATTTTTTCTTTGATCTTATAACCAAATTTAAAAATCTTGTAAGTTCCTTCTAATTCAGGATTCTGTGGATCTTTAATTACTTTAATTAATGAGTAGTATTGTTCTCTACGCTTAAGCTTATCGCTCATCTTACGATCAACTGCTGAGTCGCTTTTACGTAATTTGAAGAATGCTTCTGCGATTGGACATTTGTCTCCTACTGTTGAAGGTGAGTCAACTAATCTTCCGTCGCCACTTGCATTTGTCAACCAGTGTACATACTTTTTAACTAGTGAATTTCTAGGGTTTGATGGATTTGGTACAAAACGAATCATCGCTTTATAGGTTCCGTCTTTTCCATCGTCTGCTGATGGTTTGTAAATTTCGTTTGTAGAGTTAGAACTCTGTGTTTCGTGAGTGTCAACGTCTGCAACGCTCAAGTTAAAAATGTCAAAATCTGCCATGTCTTTAATGTTTCTTTAATTTTCGTTAATGTCTTTAATTCTTTAAAAACTTATAATAGTTATACATGTAAATCTAAAAAGGTTTCACAATTATAACTAATCTATATATCCGTATCGGGCCGGCAGGCTCTCTATATTATTAAGCTGTAGTGTAGGTAGAACCCTGTTCATCGATCCATTCGGAAGAAGATTCAGGTGATCTCGATAATCCTGCTTTTCTTAAAACATCTAGCATTTCTGCTTCTGTTATTCTATTTTGTTGTAACATCTCTGTTAGAACTGTTTTTAGAGATAATAATCTGGCTGATGATATCACTTGGTTTTGCATAGTATTCTATCTTTTTTTATTATTATGAAACTTTATGGGGCATATACAGTATAACTTAAGTCTTTAAGCCTCTGTGGTAAATCTATTCCACAGTGCTATCTTTAAGGGTCCTTATATAGTCTGTTAGAAAGTAAGCGTCAACTAAGTCGTCAAACGGTTTAGGTATCTTTTTAGATGGGCCAATTTCGTTAACACAAAAATTATGTATAGGGTGTTTAGCTAAAATAGGGTCTTCTAAAACATTATTTAAAAAGACATCCCATAGAGCAGACTTATTCATGTTACCCTTTCCGGCATGTTTCTTTAAAGAAGTAGGAGCTATCGTAAATATATTATGGACATCAAGGTCTGAAAGCATTCTTTCTTTAAGAATTGCTGCTCCTGCCGCCATGTCTATAATATTATTAGTTCCCATAGCAGAACCATAAGAAGATCCTTCGAAAGAAATAATATAGTCTTGTTTAGTTTGAGTTATGCTTATTATAAGTTGAACCAGAATATCAGCTGTTGCTATATACCTTCTAATCTTTAAAAGTTCTCCACTTGAGTATTCTGAAGATTTGGGCCAATCTGGTTGATGTAATAGGGTTACGCCTTTGAGGTGTGATATATCTTCTTGCCATGCACGTTCTTTCTTAGTGCCTTGTCCTTCCTTTATATAAGATATAAAATGATATTGGTTAGTGTCGTCCTGGTATATACAAATACCGGGTGAGTTTAATGAAAAGTCTACTGATACGTAATTCAAATTAAAATGATTTACCAATTGCAGCACCTAATCCGGCACCTACCAATCTTGAAGTTAATAAATTATAGAATATACCTTTTTCGATACCTAAAACCTTGGCAATAGTTTTACCAATAGTTTTACCTAATGCAAAACCAGTAAGTCCTCCCATGATAGAACCTAAGAAACCTTCATTAGTAACCTCTTCATTGAATCTATCAAAATCAAAAGTTCCGTCTTCTTTTCCATATTGTAAAACGAATTCTTCTAAAGCAGAGTCTACCTTTGATTCAAGCTCTTCATTCCATTCAGATTGTAAGGATTCTTGTAAAAGTATAATCTCTTCAGATGAGATATCTTGTTCGTTTATTAATTCTAAAAATGTTTTCATATTGTATGGTTGTATTCTAAGTATATATCTTTAATCTATTTCCGATATAATATTGAATTTGTTATAATAAAAATTAAGGGTAAATGTTGTAAATTCTGCAACGTTACTTGACATATTCAATTCTAATTCTGAAATAGCATTCATAATAGGCTTTTCAAATACAGCGCTCATTACATGTATTCCCTCTGAATCCATTACTTGTAACTTAAGGTCATTTATGAAAGGTTCTTTAACACCCTTTGAATAATAATAAAGTAAAGTGTCTTGCATTATCCAATAATTAATATAACCGTCCAATAATTGTAAATCAATAGAAAATTGTCTCTCTATTGTATTTTGAATAGGGGATGATCCTCTGTGATATGTTATAGTTCCATCATTTGGAGATTGTTGAACAGGTTCAAAGTTAATACCGGGAATTGATATACCTTGTATAGAATAATTAACATAGTCTATTGGCTCGCTAACTAAATTACCTGGCATTCTATCAAGATATTTCCTGTATTTATTAGCAACTTCTTCGGGTATAAAAGTCCTTGGAAATTTAAAATTAAATAAATTATTTCTACTATTTAATATCATTATACGATTGTTACTTTTCCGTGGTATAATAGAGATTGTGTTTCTCCATTCTTTATGTTTATATAAAACTTATTTAAAATACTCTTAGCACCTTGTTTGTCAAATCTAACAGCTGAATCTTTTGGTATTTTAAAGAATACTTCACCTTGTCCTAAATCTATATTAGGAAACGAAGGATCGTGTGAAATTCTCTGTTCCGTTTTACCGCTTTGTATGATTAATATAAGATCTTCGGCACTTACAAGTGAAACGGCCTTTGTTCCATTACTTCCATCTGGTTGTGCTATTGTAAATTTAACAAAGTTATCAGATACTGTAGATAGTTGAATTGTTGCCTTTCCTTCTGGTTTTAATTTTTTAGTAATAGTTCTTCCAGCTGTAAGGTCCATTCCGACCGATGAAACAGATGCAAGAATTCCATAAGTATCTATTGCTACTGGCACATATTTAGTTTCTCCTACAGTTGGTCTTATCGAATTTACAAATTGATTCAATTCTCTATTAACAGCAGTATTAGGTAATTTATTATAAATGACAGTAGGATCTACATTTCTAAGATTAATCTTTTCCATTCTTGTTCCATACTTCTTAGTATTAGAAGATGCCGTAGTTGAAACTTTAATTATTTGTGTATTATCAGTTTCATTATAAATTCTCATAGTATGTCTAATCAAAAAAGAACTGGCTATATTTGCATTAAATATAATAGGTCTGAATGGAATAGGCTCTTCATAATTTGTAGTCTGTGTAAACGTCATTGAAGATGTATTCAAAAAGTCCAAACCGATTTGTTCACTCATCTCAATATCATGAAATATAATTATATCATCACTTGAAGTTTCGAGTCTATTATTTATATAATTTTCAAAGCCCTGTCTAGAACCGTCTTTAGTTCCAAACACGTGAAAATAATCCATATCTGCAACTTCTTCTATATTAGCAGATATGTCTAAATATTCATCTTCTCTAGAAACAGTAACATCAAGAGTATCTTCGACGTTGATATATTGTTGATCGTTTAAATCTGTTAATTCATTAATTAATTTATAGCTAACTTCGTAATTTGAAGTGTTAGATGGTGCCTCATTTCCTGTTCCGAAAAATTCATCACTAAACTCCTTATTTTTAGTAGAATCATCTAAGTAAATTAAAGAAGGAACTTTAATTTGAATATACTTAGAGTATGAAGTATCTCCTAACACAAATGAGTTTGGATTACTTATTTCAAAATTAGAATGATTCAGATATACTATAGACGTAAAGTAACTATAAACACCTGTTGCTTTCTTTACTTTTACCTGGAACAAGAAACCTTCTTTTCCTCTAGCTGCGAAAGAAAACCCAGTTCTAAGATGCAATCTTATAGTTTCATAGTGAACAGCATCTACTAAAGTGTCACTAACTACTGGAAGTGTATTGTCTCCGTTCCAATCTGAATTACTTAAATAGTCTAAGTTATTTTCTAATAAAGCCCATGTTCCTTTAAATTTAGAAGGGACTGCGTAATATCTACCAATTTCACCGGTTGCAGTTTTAATACTATTACCCGTTTCTTGTTCTGGTTCTGCAAATAATGGATTTGCTCTATTTCCTACGTTAATTTCTCCTACTTTAGATTTTACACCAGCTAGATCTTCATAAGAATATTCATATTTTCCATTAATTCCAGGAGTATACACTAGGGTATTCCCTTGTAAATTAGTAGTAGCTCCGTTTATCGTAAAACCACTAGGATTATCGATAGAAGAATCTGATAAATTAAATTTATAAGTTTTACCGTTCTTTAACACTAATTGTCTAGATGCAAAATCATTAATAAAAACATATCCACCATCTATCCTTACTGTAAAATTAACAACATCTGCTCCTAATTCGTGAACTAGAAATTTAGACGTAGATTGATCTCCACTTACTGTGTTTAAAAATTTTAATTGACTTCCATTGTCATCATTTTCTATCCTTGCATCATCAACATAATTTATGTTCTGATCATGATACATGAATTCCAATAAGATGTCTTCATCCAGTCTTAAAAATTTTGATGATTGTGCCATTATCTTTTTATTAATTTTAGAATCTTAGCCATGATGGAGAATAATATACACCTAAACCTATCGAAGGTCCTGTACTTATTACTTGATTATTGTTGAGGTTAATTCCATATCCGAAACCTACACCAACAGACCATCCTGCCTTTTTCTTTTGTTTTTTATTTAATCTAGTATTTATTAGATTTATATTTTCTATATTAGATATATTAAGACCAGGATAACTTGTAGAAATCTTTATCTCATCATATCCTTTATTATCTTCGATCGCTGCCATTAAATTAATAGTTTGTTGTAGTGTTATAGTAGGATTTCCATAACTATAAATACTATCGAATCTAGTAATCTTTAATTCTCCGAATAAAGTCCTAGTGTTTCCGTTTCCAAAATCGTCAGACCTGTTGAATGCTAATATACTGTTATTACTATCTATCTCTGTTAGATTAGAGCTTGCAATAATGCTATCTTTAATGTTTACGTTTACAGCTAATAGAGTGTTTACCTTGTTCAGATCTTTATTTAAGTTTAAAGAAGTTTTGTATTTATCTAAAAGATCTGATTGTTCCTGTTTTAAATCTGATAAATCAAATTTATAACTTCTTATTTCAGAAATTAAATTACCGTTATCTGCTATTAGAGTCTTTATAGAATCTTTAGAAGCTAGGTAATTGTTAAAATTTCTGTTAGAATCTTCCTTAGCTAATTCAACTTCTCTCTTTAAACTCTGATTAGAATTACACTGTTGCATTAGCGCAAATATCATCACAGCTATTAAGCCATAAATTATAGTGTTCTTATATTTGTTAATTATATTCATATTTAAAGTTATTTACGCCACATGGCACTATTAATTTACGTTACTACTATTTCTACAGTAAACGTTTCAACGATAACACCATTAATTCTTATAAACATATCATACTGTGTATCATCACCGGAATAATTTCCGAAGAAATATACATGAAAAGTCTGAGCTGTTCCGCCATTTCCACTAGACCTACTGAATGATACACCATGATTGGCCGGCAGATTTGAGCTATCTAAGGTCCATGCACCTGATGCTGTTATCGATCCAAGCTGTGATGCGGGAGTCCCTTCATCAAAGTTAACAGATGTTGTACTAGCATTGTTACTATTATTGCCGGATGCAAATGTTATTGTCGCGGTGCCTGTTGGGATCAAGAACAGCTCATCCTGATTTTGAAAAACACGGATCCAATCTACATGAGCTCCGTTCTCGTCTTTTAATTTTAACCATAGATTTCTAGCCGGCAAGCTTGTATTGTTTCTCACCAGCCATGTGGAAGGTGTAATTCGGTAATAACCTGTACCGTTAATAGTGTTGATTGCCGAAGAAGTACTACCAATCCAATATACTGAACTTGGTAATGCGTCTGGTGCAGTGTCATCACCATCATACGTTTCAATAGTATATTGCGCTATATTAGCGGAGGTAGAGGACCACGTAATGTCGACGTTATCATTGCTATTCACAGGTGGAACTAATTGAGAAGTGTTATCCCATCCATGATTTACTGCAGGTATAAGTACAATATTACTTGCAATTTGACCAGGAACTGTGATTTGAAAATCAGCAGTGGCTCCCAGGTTGGTAGTTACTGAAAATGTATATACTTTAGCGGAACTATTTTGTCCGTATGCTAGAGCTTGATTAGATGGAAAACTTGGCCTAAAATCACTCAAGTGTCTAGGAAAAGAACCACCACCAACGATGCTTGAGCTTGAAAAGTAAGTACTAATATCGCCGGCAATAGAAGTACTGGGTGCACTTCCTCCGTTAAGTGTTATATTGACATCTGTCACATAATGATCTGCATAATTGCCTATGGCGTCAGGGTTTAAGCTTACCTGTATTTTATCTGCAGTTCCCGCTGTATAGTCAGGAAAAGTATACGATGAAGCGGGAGCTGCTTCAGACGAACCCGATGAATCAATGTATACTAGCTGTGCCGTCGCTGCAGGTACATTAAATGTTAAATCACTTAATCCTAAATATATCAATTGAGGAGTTCTTACTATTCTATATTCTGGAGAATATGCAGTATTAGTAGGATCAGTGTTGGTTGCACTTGAAAGTGGATATATTGTATCTGAACTCGTATCGATAAACATCGTATGAGTATTTGCCGAAGGGTTAAACACATTAACCTGTCCACCTCCTAGTATATTCTCGACTCCATCTGAACTTATATTAGATGAAGTAGATCCATTTGAATTTACCGTAAATTGAAAAGAATTTAAATTAGGAACAGTATAAGATGCTGTTCCGTTTTGCCATGTTCTCCCGTTACATAAATACCATCCTTCGTAAGCCGTACCTACTACACCTCTTCCGATTTCAATATCTAATTCCCAAGGATCAGTTGTAGTTAAACTACTAAAATCCTGAATTTTTATAAAATTGTTAGAGTCATAAAATATTTCTTCTAACATAGATGTTATTGTACCTATTGGAACACCTGCTCCAATGTCAGTAGGATCCATCCATCCCACAGTTCCTGCTGAATCTAAAGCTACTGCTATCCTACCAACTGCCGGATTATTAATACCGGACGGGTCGATTGTACTTATTTTAAATACAGGAGAGTTAAATGTTGCATCTGCGTCGGCTGTAAAAGATCCTGTAAAGAAAGTACCTGCTGATGTAATCTTTACCTTTTGTGAATTTGCTGCATCTACTATTCCAAACTCATCGGCCTGAAATACAAATCTATTGTTTGGATTTGTGGCTTGTTGGTTAAATCCTATGTAAAACTTACTTTCACCAGGGGTGCTAAGATCTAAATTGAAATCAACAAAATTTTCAGCATCTTTTTCAGTTATTAATCTAATGTTAGACTCTAATAGACTAGAATTTTTGTTAATAACTAGAGAAGATTTATAAAAGGATGGATTGTTAATACCTGGGTTGGCGTATTCGTCATCTGAATTAGATAAACCTAATATAACAATAGGTGGATGTACCTGTGCGACACCTTGAGAAGTATTATGTACTGGCGAAATATTAAGAATCTTTAATTGCCCTATTTGAAACGATGCAGCTGTTCGCCATTTACTTTCCGTTAAGTCAGCAACTGGGCCTTGATTACCCTGATATCCCTGTGGACCGTCAATCCCTTGATTCCCTGTTAAACCGGAAGCACCGGTATCTCCAATAAGTCCAGGAGTTCCCATAGGACCTCCTCCATTCGCGATTAACTGATCAAAATTATAATTTATTTTGTCTAGTCTCTCGGCTGAAGTATCAGATTGTAATATCTGTTTTAGATTAATAGGTATTGCCATTGTTAGAGTATTTCTATTTGTTTATATATTCAATTTATATTTGTTAAGTTGTAGGAATAAAATGCACTTTATAGAGGGGATAAAAATAAGAATTATTACACGCAGTAAAATTACTGACGTCCTGCCATTCTGCATACACATCATACATAAAACCTCCTACGCTGACAGTATGTCCCAATTCCCATAATACATTTGATCCTATTGCAGTTATCGTAACATTGTTGTTTGATGAATTAGTGTATGTGACAGAATTAGTATCATCGTTTCCGGCAGGATTAATATTTATTGTACACCCGCTTCCGAAAGTGAAGGTAGGATTATGTCGTTTAATATCTACATCTGCAATAGTAGACCACGATACGTTTGGTATTGCATATATAGTTGTATACCTCCTACCACCAAACCAGCTATGGTTAGCTCCTCTTACGTTATCTCCAATTTCAACATATCCTGAGCCTACTGGTTCACTATACATAGTTGAAAACTGGGAAGCTGATTGGGAAAAATAAGGTCCAACTGTAACCGGACATGAATTTAATTGATTTCCTAATATTTTTGAATTTGATGTAATTTGATCATATTTTCCAACATCTAATCCTCCTGTTGCTGCTATAATAGGGTTATCATTAAATGTTGATATATCTCTAATCTTTTCAAGAGCATATGCACCTAAGGCAGTTCCTGTATTATATGAATTTGTAAATGTACCAAAGGTCTTATATGCGTAAATAGTTGCATCCATTTGTTGTGAGTCTAGTCCTTGGAATCTGGTAGAAATTGTATGATTGACTGCATTTCCCGAAGAACCGTCTGTTATATCTTGACCGTTATTTGAAAAGAAAAGAACACGCTTTGCATTAGTTCCACATGCATTAGAAATGGCATTAGTTCCTTCCTCAATAGACCATGTAGCATAGTTGACTAATATTTCGTCAGAATATATTGCCGTTCCTTCGAAGGCTGTTCCATTCCAATATTTACGTGCTGTATTTTCAAAAATACCAGTATTTGTGCCAAGCGGTCTAAGTATTCTGTACCATCCTGCATCAGGCTGAACGATATTACCACTACTATCAATTGACCATATAGTTTGAGTTTGCTGTGCATATGAATATTCATGTGCACTTCTAGATGTAATTATCTGTGGAGATGATACATAAAGCTGCTTATATTTTTGAGTGAAGGAATCCATTATATATTGGAAAATTTGACCGGTTCCCACTGTATTTACACCATGTACCTGTGTGTCATAATTAAACCACGCTTGTTCGGATGGAATACATATATCTGTTCCTCCAACAAACCCAGTTCCTTTTAAATAATATCTAGTAATGTTAGTGCCATCCTCTGAAAAGAAGCCTGTCTCTACTTCGTCTCCATTTTGATATACCCTAACACCAGTCCCTGAGAAGTTAAGATCGTCATACCAGAATACTCCAAAGGCATTTGTTGTTGCAAAGGAAGGGCCTGTCCAAGAATATGTTTCAGTATCATTTGAACATATGTACGATGCGGCTGGATCTGTAAAGTCAGGTAGTGCGTTGACGCCTGTTGTCTGTTGCTCGTATCTTAAAGAAATAGAATTTAGTATTCCATTGCTATTTATATTAGACCATGTTAAATCAAAATCACCCAAATACACAATATATACCTGCTCTCCGAATACTTCATTCTCAACAGCAGCATAACTACTATTATACGTTCCAATAAAAACCGGTTTTTCTTGTGCATCCATAGTGGATGTCATACTACCTGAATTTAATTCAATTGCATTAACAGTCCCTGCATGTAATATTTTTGTAGTGTTACCTGACGCGATATTAAGAACGGATGGGTAGTTGCTAAATAAAGGAATTCCTGTAGTTGATACGTTGAATGACCATTCAAATGAGTTTAAATCAGGTGTATTATATATTTTAGCTCCCTGATCTGACCACTGTCTACTATTACATAAATACCATCCAGGATAATTTCCTGATATTTTACCCGCTCCGAAATTACTATGGAATTTAGTGGCAGTAATTCCATCTATCGAAGTAACGGAAGAAGTTATATTAAAATTGTCTTCTGTGAAGAAAGTAGAAGGTATTCTAATAATAGAACCCAGGGGATATGTCGAAACTAAACTATTGATATGTGCCCATTCCACTTTACCCGATCCATCTGATTGTTTTAATACATTTCTAAATAGAGTGCCCGGTACGCTGTACTTGATTTTACCTACATAGAATTGTGAGACTCCTCCTGTTGAATCTACTGTAATAGGGTTGTTAAATTCGCTGTCAGATCCTAGATAATCCATTGCACCTGGGTTACCTCCAGTTGCGTCGAATTCTATACTGTCTCCTCTGAATATTATCTTTTCATCTTCGGTCGTAGAAGGTGTTCCGCTTGATATTAATTTACTAGAAAAAATTAAAGAATTAAGGGGCGTACTTCCTGATCCATCGTGGTTTAACCTTATATTAAAAGATCTTGTATGTTGACCGTCTTCTATGAATTCAATAGCTCCTAGCGGAGAATAAATCGGTGCATTCATGTTATTGGCCGGATCTACACGTCTAGTATGTGCCTCGGTAATTAAATTCAATACTCCCGATTTCCTATAAGTTCCAATTACTCCTGAATCCCAATTAGGTATTAAAGAACCTGTAATAATGTCAAACTTAAATTCTTCTTCATCATAAAAATTACTTAAATAATAAGAAGAAGGGATATCCCTATGGGCAGAATTACCAATAATTGGAGCTACTATTCCGTTAAACTCGGTAGTAGGCCAAAGGTATGAATAACCTTCATTTTCTGCATAGTTCCATTGTGTTCCCTCTAGAGGACCTGCAATTCCCTGAAATCCTTGAGCTCCGATTGCTCCTTCTGGTCCTTGATTTCCTTTAATTCCATCCTGTCCATCCTGTCCATGTAAACCATCCGGACCTGACGGTCCGCCATTAGCGAATTGGCTAAAATTATAATTAATCTTGTCTATTTTATCAGTAGACCACCAAGATACGCTGTTAGGATCTAGATCACTTTTAAAAAGTTCTTTAATGTTTATTTTCATTTCTAGGCTTGTATTTTAGTATGAACCCTTAATTTATAATTATATCCAGGTTTTTTATTATATATTAACCTGAAATTTAAAGGCTTTTCGGCAAACCTTCTAATTTCAAAATTAGTAAGAGGTAAATATCCACCTTCCATTATGTTAACTGGATCTACTACACTATTTAACTCTGTTTCACTTTCATTTGTTGGTAATCCATATACTAAGATGTCATCGATTATAAATCTCGGAATTATATTTTCTTTAATGTATTCGTTAACATCATCTTCAATTGTTGTTTTATCTCCATATGAATTAGCAGCATTCACATAATTAGAGTAATGTGCAGAAATATTATCTTCCTTTAGTTCATTTATAAAAGAATCTATTATATAAAAATCTATGTATATCTTTTGAGAATCTTCATAAAGATATGCACTTTGTTTTGCTTTTTCAGAATATCGTATAGAATCTAAATCTCTTAGGCTATTCATACTTGTATTTGAGTAAGATGTAATGTTGTATACGTCTTTTACTTTCATTATAGTAGATGCAAAGAATGACCTTTCCTCAATAGGACTAAGTGTACCATGGACATTCTCAGATACACCTCCTTCGAGAGATCTTATATAATAATCCTTTGCATATTTACTTTTAAATAAATTCAAGTCTCTTTTTTCTATTGCTATTTCACCAATCAAAGGATATAGGGGTAATTTATCCGTTTCTTTACTTAACTTAAGAACGGAATTACCCTTTTCATTAATTTTATGATAAAAGAAGTTTTTTAATATGCCGTAATCACTCCCAGTTTTTAGGTAAGATGAAAAGACAGTGTTATATTCCGTAGTTCTTTTGTATTTTGCTTCTTCGATAATTTGTATACTATCTATATCTAACGCTGGATCCAACTGTCTAGTAGGATCTATCATTTTATTATTTCTAAATAAATTAGTAAATGTAACTATTTCATTAAACATCGGATTGTATTTTCCGTTCATCCTTCTAAGGGTAGTAAAATATCCACCGTCTTCCCTCGCTACAAGTTCTTTACCTATTTTATTATTGTTCAACTTAAATGCCTTTGGCCTAATTTCGTCTAATTCAACATCCAATATTGATGTTTTAATAAATTCCGTCCCATCCTCTATTTCAATTGTAAATTTATTATTATCTACATTTCCATCCTCTAGAATTGTAACGTATGAAACGTTTTCATTAGCATTAATATCGTTAGCAAAACCAAAAGATGCAATACTCTCTAGTACATTTGACCATGAATTTTTACCACCTTGATAATATACAAGAGGTATATCATTAGGTATAGCCGATGCCGATGCTGATGTAATTGGGGTTTGCCCGGGAATTACCTTTCCGGTTGAGGTTTCCCACAATTGAGGAACACCCTTTACTATAATATTTTTTTCATCAACGGCTGAAATAATTTCAAGAGCATATGTATTACCGGTGTGTTCGAATAATATATATGAATATTCTTCCTCTATTTTAAACATGTCTGTAAAGAATCTAGGGGAATTATCTCCAACTGATTGTATTGAACTAGATAATAATATTCCAGAAGTACCTCCCCAGGCTGATCCTATTCCGAAATCTAAAAATCCTCTAATTTTAGAGTTTTTAATTTCATTTTCTACAGTTACATCTTCTAGTGAATATACGTTATACCTATCTAAGAAATCTATATCATTAGCTACGATCTGTATGTGTATAAATATTGTTATTGTTTTAAATTTGTCGTTTTTTATTACTTCAATATTAGCTTTATTGTTAGGCATATTGTTTGAATAAAATAACACTGTTGCGAATTTATAACCTTCAACAGACGAAGAAGATTTAAATGAAACAGGATTATCTAAATCAAATTCCTTTCTTTCTTTATAAACGTATCTTAAACCTCTAAATACTGTTGAAGTGAAATTAAATTCATTTCCACCTTCAAATGTAGTATACATTTTTCTAGTTTGGGCATTAACCCATTCTATATCTCCGTTTGTATTTTCTAGTTCTGCACCAGTATAATTCAAATAACTGCTAAAATAATCAAAGGAAGTATCTTTAAATAAACTTGAAACAGTATCATATGTTTGTTGCGTACCTATGCTAGGGTTTACATAATCTTTAATTTTTATGATGTTTTCTTTTTCCCTTAAATATGTAGGAATATTCCATATATGAAAATGTTCCATGTTTAATTTACTCGGATCTCTTTCAGAAAATATAGATATGTCTGGAGATAAGTTATTAGTTCCAAATGCTTCGTTTACATTTAAAATATATGGCAAATTTCTAGCGTTAGTTCCATTTTTCAATGCAAATTTACAAATAGTAGGTAATACTCTAGAATTTATAGATGTTTCTTTTAATTCATTCTCACTAAGCCTATCGTATTCTGAATATATTGAAGAGTCTGTAAGATCTTTATCTGAATCATCTTCCGATATGATAGGATATAATGTTGTAAAGAACTCCTCTTTTACATTTGATTTATATGAAAAGAAATCTTCCAGACCAGGCACTATTGTATTACCTACTCCAACGATAGGCTCATCGTTAGAATAAACAGAGGTGGTATTATAGGTTTCATTATATATTATTTTAGTAATTTTAATCCAATTATCAATACCGATACTATCCTCTCCTAATATATAATCTCCAACCTCTAGAAAATCTCTAACATCTAATCCATTAAACTCTGTTATATATGATGTCGAGTTATCAATTGTTTTTATACTAGAAGCAGAAGATACTATGAAAGATTTCTTGTCATCTGCATGATTTTGAATTTCTCCATTTAAATGAGAAATATCTGAATTCTTTGTGTCGTAAAAGTCAAAGTCAAAATCCTTGAAATCATATGCTGAAAATCTACCTAATCTAGTTCTATAAACATTATATGTAGGTAGTGTATTATCTCCTGAGAAATTAATTGGTTTATCGAAAATAACTCTATAGTTTTCAGAATATGGATCTTTAACTATTTCTACTACTCTACAATATACGTCTTTGTTTTTAGATTTGATGTGGTCTCCGATTGAAATAAAACCCATAGAACCTGATGGAACTATTACGCTTTGTCCTATACTAGAACCACCTTTCATCGTGTATGTTTTATAATCTCCAATTGATAGATTACCTGTAATACCAGATCCATGTGGAAACTGAACATTTGTTAAAGAAGTATCTGCCACTAGGTTATATGCTTTTTCGAATGCATCATTAGCGGGCTTCGAATTAGAAACGTCTAAGAATACACGTGGATTACCAGTATGTATTCCGAAAATTGTCTTGTTTCTATTTCTTCCCTGTGCATAGTCATCAATAATAACAGATGTTTTAATAGATTTTGCACCGTATTGTATGATTTCTCCATTTCGTATAGCTGCTGCCAGTGCCGAGGCGATTTGTGATAGATTACCTTTACATGAATATCTGTTTCCTGAAATAGTTCCTATTGGAAGAGTGTCGTCGGCTATTAATAGGAAATCTCCTAGGTTAAATCTCTCTATTGATATTTCAGAAAGATTTCCAATAAATAACTTATCATTGTGTGTAGGTTTTTTAATGAATTCAAGAGATATGAATCCTACTAAAGGAACATCCTTTGAAATTACATCAATGTTATATGGTGTTTTAACAAATTCTTTAAAAACCGAAGTATCTCCTGAGAAAGATGTTTTAATTTCATTCTCACTATAATTTATAGAATTTTTAATGTGGTGAAAATCATCATTTCTATCTTTCACCCAAGATAACGAGGGTACAGAAAGATCACTCTTGCTAGGGATGTAATTATATATATTAGCAGAATCTACGGATACACCGTATTCATCCTCTACACTTACAGGATCAATCGTTATAGTTCCCTTTGGATTTATTTCGTTTGCAATAAATGAACATTCTAAATGAGAATCAGCATATACTCCAAAGTATCGGTATATGTTATAATCGTCAGCTTCTTTATCATCAAATAAAAACTCTAGGTTTATTATGTTAGCTGAAATTATACCGTTTCTTTCAAAACTAGTAGTTAGTGTATTATTAGCTAATATTTCCGGAAGATCTTCTTTAATGTAATCGTCATCTATATAATCTGATTTATTTACAAAGCCACCTGTCATGACGTCTATTCCATTAAAGTAAGTAGGTTCTTCTATTTCAAAATTAAAAGATAGATGGGAATCAGGCATTAGCGCATCATTAATATGGCTATTTAAATATGTGCCTATTCTAGAGTCTATAGACATGTCGAATGTTTTGACAATGGTAGCCTTTGAAAGCATTTCCATTATTCTATAATTCTGACCTTCGGCATTATCATCATAGATCTTTTCATAATCTACATCTTTAATTCTATAGATTACAAAGTTTTCAGGAATCTTCTTTTCTAACCATATTGGTGCAAATATTCTATATTGTTCATCATATACTTTAGTAAAGTTAAATGACGCACCGTAATTGTACATGTTTTCGAACTGGTTTGCATAGTTGTCAGATACTATTAAATCTGAAACTTCTCTACCTACTCTATATCTCTCGTCTTTTGGTAATTTACCGTAAAATGAAGCAACATCCCTAGAGAATTCTCCGGAATCTGATATTGGATATTTTTGAAATTCAGCTTGCGTTAATGTTCTGCTAGCTTTAATAGAACTTAAATAAATATCTCCCTCAGATTCAACTACTAATTTTACATTAGAAGTTAATTTAGGGTTTGTTCTTAAAAGTGAAAATGATTTGGTTTCTTCAACTAAATCGTACTTCGCTTCAGTGTTTATTTGTTTCGCCATTATGAGTCGACTCTATTTTTGTTAGAGTATATATCTCACTCTGTCGAGGCAAGATATTATCTGTAAGGACGTGCGTCGAAATCGTATAATCTAGAAGAATTGAAATCATTATAGTTTGTAAAGAACCTTCTTCTATTATTCCACCAAGATGACCCGGATCCAGAGTTATATTTGCTTAGCATTATCTTATTAATACTATTCTTATTAGTTCCAACAGCTCTATATTTAGCGTAAATTTCTATATCAAATTTAAATTCATTTCTATAAGAATCTATGATATCTAAACCTATCTTCTTAGAATATATTAAGTTAGAGAATTTGTTACCATAAATACCACCTATTCTACCTCTACCTGAATCTCCTTTTCCATAATAATCTGTCATTCTATATTGAAATACCATATCAACTGATACTGCATTCTGACTTCCACCTTCTATTAATTTCTTACCGAATTTACTAGGTGCATCGACTGAAAGTGTATTTTGATTAGTTGGAGATAAATATAAGAAAGATCCACATGATTTACCACCTAATAAGTATTGATCATCTTCTGTAAATGAATTCTTAATAGCTTTTCTAGAGATCTGAACATTTTGGTTATTTTGAGGTCCTTCTGAAGTTCCATCAATATACTCAATAGTTAAAGGCTGATATGGCGTCTGTTTTTGTCCATCTTTATCTAAAGATCTTTTCACGGCATACTTAGGCATCGAAACTATTCCATTAGAAATGATTTCATCAATACTTAAACTATTAGCTTCGTTTTGTATTAGAGGATGATTAATATGCATAAATAAACCTCTATCATATATGGCAGGTGTAATACTTCCAGTTCCAAAGTCTGCACGTAGAGGTGCATTTGATGTAGAATCATAGTTTCCATTCCACACGAAATTGATTTCGTTTTCAGCAATTGATCCAGTTCCATCTAACGTATCAAACTCTGCATTAGAAAAATTTCTTAAATGAGTTCTATTTCCGGAAATACTGCTAATTGTTTTACCACTCTTTAAAGAATAACTTAAACCATATTCCATAGTAGTGACTCCAGTTGCATTAGATTCAATAGTTGAAAGTGTGTCAGGATTAATTATAGAATATAAATCACCGTTATCTGATATGTTTCTAAATCTTGAATATATGTATTGACCCTTTAATTGTGAAGATTGATCAGGCGCTTCATCGAAATGATTATACGAAGAAGCTCCTCCTGTTAAATTTTGATAAATAACGGGAACTAAATCATATTTACCTTCTTTTGTATAATATGTATCAGATGATATATCTGTATGTGGTCCATAAGGGCCGGTATTCTTTTCACCGGTTTCCGGGTCTATAATACCGAGTCCAAATGCATATGAATCAGTAGAAGTAAATACTGGTTGTTTTAAATCTCCAACTATTTTAGAAGTTAATTCTAAATCGGATGCCTTTGTGTTATGTAATTCTATTTTAAAATTCTTAGTAACAATATATCCTTTAGTTACTCCAGTTGGAACATCATCAACATAATATCCTGCAAATATTTTGGCAGACGTATTGTTTTTAACAAGTGTGACGTTACCGTCTTCGTCGATGATCTTAACTTGAAGTTCACCAACTGCACCATCTACCTTTGCTTGTAATCTTTCTAATTGATTTTGTAATTCTAGCAATTTACCATATATACTAATAGGTGATTGCTCCGTAGTTAAAAACCCGGACGCTAAATCATCTGCACCGTGTGCAAAATATTGATCTCCTGAAGTAAATCCTGAATCTAAGTGCTGAAATAAACCTTGTGATTCTAGATCATCGTTTATTTCCACTTTAATATTATCTAAATCATTCTGGTTAATTAAATCGTTTGCAGAATCTCCACCTATTTCTCCGTCAGGAAATTGAATGTTTATTATCTCAGACCATTCTGATTCGACAGGTGTTGATGGAAAACCAGCTTCAGATACTGACTTAATCATCATTTCAATAATCTCTCCTTTTTGTATAGAAAGATCGATTGAATTAAAGTTAACAGCATTTGCATCTTCTTCAGATTCTATAATCCATTTATATCCTCCGTTTTCTTGTTTCTGTCTTCTTCTTATAGGTCCTTTAACTTCTACCCAATTTGAAAAAGCGGCTGTTTTTTCAGAATTTTTATCTGTAAATTTAATTTGTTCAATTGTTGACGTTTTACCATTAGCAGAAACGTATCTATATCTAATAACAAATTGTACTACTTCTTGTGAAACTTCTTCACCGATTTTCTTCGCGTCTGGAATTGACCAAAAACCTCTTACTCTGTATTTAGGAGCAACCTTAGGTAATTCGTTTGATTCAGCGATAGATTTAATTTCACTAACACTTGTAGAGAATACTTTAACTTCTGATTCCTTAGATCTAATTAAAGAAACTAATTCATTCTTTTCTCTGTTTCTCTCAATTTTAGACGAGAATTTTCTAGTAGCAATTAATTGCCTTTTCTTCTTAATAGTACCATCAATTTTCTTGATGTTTTCTTTAGCTGCAATCTTATCAGTCTTGATCTTCTTAACCTTTTCTACACTTGCGTTATCAGTTAAATGCTTATTCACCTGTATAACTTTAAAGTTATTAGATGAAATAATAGGAGAATCAGGTATAATACCCTCAGATGCAGGTGGAATATAATCTACCTTTAATCCTTTGATAAACTGACCAAAATCAGAAACCTCTTCATTATAATATTTCGCTAAAGTAGTTACAACTCCATCTTCCTTTTCAATAGTCAACTCATTTGAGAAAAACGCAATTCCAGGAGAATATTCCGTAGAAGGAATTTTAGAGATAGGATCGATAGGTTTCATAAAGACAACCTGTCTTTCATTGAATCCTACTTTAATTTCAACCGATACAGCTGCATCGATATCTTTATAAATAGAGAGTGCGTTTGCTCCTATCTTTATAGGTGCATATCCTTCTAATAGTTTTAATTCTACTTGAGAAGTTGATGCATCAATAGATACCACTTCGTATCTTGTGTTATATTCTTTATTATTAACAACTAATGAATCTCCGGTTTTTAAAGATTCGGTGTCATTCATTACTTTATTAGAATCTGAATACGTTAATTTATTTAAAGTAAAAACCTTTGTAGTTTTAATTTGACTAGCTCCATCGACCATTACGGTTTTTTGAACATTTTCAGATTTTAAAACATCTAGCTCTCCATTGTATTGAATAGATCTAATAGGCATATCAACTACCTCTGAATCTATTCTATATTTTAATCCACGTTCTTTGATTGCTGAAACGAAATCAACATGATTTAATTCATTATCTCCCTTAAACACTTCATCAAATTCTTCAGTAGAATTAAGATCTTCGTGATCGAAAATAAATCTTTCAGTATAAACTCTTTCAGTGTCTACTGGAATCTGTCCCTTAACATCTAAATTAATAGTTAATAGTGGATTCAGAAAATCTTCGAAGAAATCGTTAAGTTTTGTATTAAATTCTCTAGGAGTTGCTAATGACGTAATAGGAGAAGAAGGGCCTTTAAGTTTAGAAGTATGTATTCTTCTATAAGAACCATCTTTAAGTCTAAGATTAGCGCTTGAAGTATCTAGACCGCTGATAGCAGTTACATTCTTATCAAGTCTTTCTATTTCTCTTTTCAAAAACCCGAACGCAGGTATTTGAATGGCAGTCATCTCACCAGTCCTGTTATCGAATAAATCGATTGTAACCGTTTCCTTATCTGTGGAAATGGCCTCATTAATACGCTCAAAAGTTTCAAGTGAATTAGTATTTAATTCAAGAAACTGTTCAAGTAGATGGGATATAGAATTGCTAGCGCTCATATTATCTTAAAATATCGTATTCAAACGTTTTGTTTACTTCATCTATACATACTATTTCTATATAAGGTTGGTTACTTAATAATATGGATGCAGGAATGTTGATTTTTTCAGACCAACCTCCTTTTTTATCAGTCCATACTGAAATAGAGTGCGTAGATAAATCTTTAATTTTATCTTTGAAAGATACTCTAACTACTTGGCCTTTTTTCCAAGAAGACACAGTATCGTCTAAGTATATATTTAGGTTAGAATCAAAGCTCTCGTTATAATCAGTGTAAATTCTAATTAAATTATCGAACGGCTTAACTCGTTGCCATACTGCTTTAGTTCCAGATTCACTCGGCAAGAATGGAGCATTTTTAGAAATTACTCTTTCATTCATACTGCCAATTGTGTCATACACATAAGATTGTCCTATGCTATAACCAAAGTTAGTATTATTAATTTTAACTTTACCGTTACTAGATTTGTCTATAGATACACCAGTGTTACCCGGTTGTAATACATCTGTATTATATTGTATCTCTGCTGGGATTGTTCCAGCGATGACCTGATTCAATCTAGAGTTGGTATTTGTTATAATATCTAATAGAGATCTTTCATCTTGAAAATTAAGTGTTGCATTTTCTAAGTCAGATTGCATTGAATCTAATCTTTTAGAAATTCCTTGTAAATTGTCAGAAGTTAAAAAGAAACTTTCTAACATTTCCACCTTTTCAGATATCTTATTATATCTCTTATTTGCATCTTTTAATAATTGCACTGCATTCTCCAAAGTACTTGTAGTATCTAGGAAAATGTCCATGGAAAATGTAGAATAATCATTAATATTCTTTTCCACTCCAACATTATCTAAAGAAGAGTTGAATTTAAGATTTAACTTTAATGCGAATGCATTACCATTAAGTCCCGTTATTTCATTAGGCTTATATTTTGTAAGCTCAGGAATATACCATCCATCATTCGATGTATCTTCTTTCCAGTTATCTAATATAATTATACCGTATAAATTGGTAGCTTTATTACCCACTGTTGATTTAGAATATAAATCATAGTAAACTAATATAGCATTAAATCTAAAATCACCACCTCTTCTAGAATAATCTAAAAGTGTATTTAATTCCGGATCATCTATTATCTTAGCGTATGCTTCTGCATTCCAATCGATTCCAATAGCAGGGACCTCAACAGGATTGACATTGTATGTTCCGTCGTCTTGATCTGTGTAGCTTTCAACATTCATGAAAGGATCAGGATGCACATAATCTGGAGTTCTACCTTCAACGGATTCTCCAGGAACGAACTTAGTATTGTTAGTATTGTAATTAGTAGCTTTAAGTAAAATTTCAGGAGTATACCCTACAGAAGAAGGAACGTTAACAAATATTTCATTGTATTGTTGTCCTTGATAATTCTTATCGTTAGTTACATCTATGTTTCCAACGTATTTTATAATTTTACTATATTCAGAACCAGACTGAAGTGAATCATCTAATTCTATCATTCTAGAATATCCGGTTGAAACTTCCTGTGAATTCGCACTTCTAACTCTCATTGCATTTATGTGATAAAGATATTTAAAGAATATCTTTTCTGCATCTGATTGATATATTACATCATCAAAATCATCGTTAGTTTCTGGATTAAGTAACATGTTCTCTAAATTAAGAGCATATCCTTGAAGAGTTCTAGTAAAATGAACATTACCATTTCCGTCATGTAAAGTGTCATTATATGAATCGGCTCCTGCACCACCTCCACCTTCGAATAATCGAGTGTAGTCTATATAGTTAGGTCCCGTATACGTGTCGTCATCGGGATCAGATTGTATCGAATCTGCATAAACCGGTAGGTCTATCAGAGCGAACTTTGAAAATTCAAAGTTCATGTCCGGATTATAATATGCACGTGTCAAATCTCTTGCTGCACTAGCAAAAGCATACATCGTACCTCCCTGTTCCTGTGGAATCCTTATTAGTGGTGTAGCCATCTAATTATTAGTTTTTATTTTAATTACGATATCGTGGCCTTAAAAGAACCAACAATATACCATTTACCATTTCCTGAATCGTCTCCTAATAAAGAGATAGAACCGCTAGTGTCAACTGAAATTACAGTAGCTCCGTGAACCTCTCCTGTTAAAGAGATAGTAAAACCAGCTGCATTAGATGAAACTATAGTTAATAACTGTCCAGATGCACTTGCTCCTAATGTAATAGAACCTGTTCCCGTATAGTTATATGCACCTAGTGAAGGTGTACTTGTAGGGAATGTTAAGGTATCTCCAAACGAAGTTAATAAAGTTTTCTCTAAGGTAACTACTTTTTGAAAAACTGCAGGAACTCCTGCGGTTAAAGTCGTAGATGTTACATTAAACGTACTTAATGAGCCATTCGTTAATGAAATACTTCCTGCACTAATTAATCCCGTTAATGATAGTGTAGAGTTTGTCGTGTCAAGGACATTCGCAATATAACCTAATTCTTCATTGACGTTATCAAAGTTGTCGTTGATAGTAAGTCTAGATGATGAAAGGCTGTGCGTTCCTAAGATTGTTGTAATACTTGCCATTTATTTAATTGTTAAGATATTTTTCTTTGTTATGTTTCTATTTCCGTTAACATCAGTCAATTCAAGCTCAACCGTGTATTCTCCTTTTTCGTCGAATAAGTATGTTAGCCACTGATTATCATAATATATATCTTCTTTATTTATGCTATTATTTATCAACCTCCATTTCTGAGAGACAATACCTGGCATTTCACTTATATCATATGAAAATGTCATGTGATTAAGAAGACTAATTTTTTCGTGATCCTGTATAGTATATGCATCATTGTAGTTAGGATTATACACCTGGTACTTTACAAATGATGATGGATTTATTGTTCCTGTCGTAGATGTAACGTTATGGAAATCATAACTTTCGTTAGCTTGTTTTGAAACAACCAACATATAATTACATACATCTGCTCCATTAAAACCGTTCGTTATATTGTTGTCAGTATCGACATACACTGGATTCCAATTAAACTTAGTAAATATAGGCCATTGATTTGCATTAAGAGAATTTAATTCTAGTTTAATGTTTTCCCATGCAACAAAATCAGTATTCGTAGTCGGATACGTTGAAGTTGGGAAATATGTTTCAAATATTTCAAGCCCTGTGAAAGTGTCAATTTGTGAAATAGTAATAGAACCATTCAAGGAACCTGCTAATTCAACTTTAAACGAGGAATTTAAATCAGGGCCTATTCTAGTTTGGTTCCAGCTAGTGCTGTCTCCGTCTTTCCATGTGTGTTTTCTTAATGATTTCCACTGATATGGTCCTGTGGTTTCATTGAAACCTGTTAAAGTATTAGAATCCGCAAATCTTCTTACAACTGAAAATTCTTTACCTTCTTCATCATCATTTAAATAATTTGCTCTATCTGACGATAAATAGTATGTAGAAATTGAATCTTCAACCAGACTTAAGTTTTCTCTTCCGTATTCCCATGAAGAACCTGCTTCATTCCATTTATATTTATAATCTGACCAATTTAATTCCGGCGTTAACTTTTGATATAATCCGTATATTTGAATGTTCTTAGATTCAACTGTTATTTTTCTATTGAACGAAATACTCCTAACATTATATAGATCCCAAAATGCAGCATCTATTGAATATTCTCCGCTATACGGTAATATTAAAGGTAGGGTATACCATTCGTCAATAGGTCCTCTGATTGTTTTCTTAAATTTTCTAGGGCCAGTTATTATCCATTCAACTTCATATACGCTTCTTTTCCACCAATCGTCCCATGTCAAATATGGATCTTGTAGAGTAGACTGTCCATTTGAATGTAAAACATTCGCGTCGCTATCTGTGTCGTTTGCATCTATGAATGTGAATTCTGCGTCATCCCATGTATCTTTCAATGAAGTAGCTCTAAGAACAATAGGTGCTCCAACTGGAATACCTGCTATAGTGTTATGTGAAGACATATCTTCATCGTGGTATGACTTATAAAATTTAGTAATAGATTCTTCTATCTCGTTTCTATTTGTCTTATCAAACACTCTGATGTCTTGTTTGAATCCTTTCAATCTATGATCTACTTTTCTTAAATCTTCTAAATATATTGTTTTGATTTCGGGTAGAATATCATAGTGAACATCCTGACCTGCCGTTTGTGCATGTATTTGATGCTGATTACTCCATGTTCTTTGGCTTACACTATCAAAATAATCACCTTCACCTGTAATGTCTACGATCTTAGCTTGTAACGGTAAATATTCTCTTTGTAGCTTTCTCTTAAGAGCATACAATTTTATTAGTATTTCATCGGGTGAAAAGTCAGATACTTCCTCAACTTCCGGTAAATCAAATTCGTTTAATTTTCCAGTGGGAGTATTTAACCTATATGCTAATGAAAACCTAGAAGTCTTCTTTTGATTTGAACTAGGCAGGTTTGTATTCCTACTTTTCTTAGCTAAAAAACCTACCTCAGTTTGATTAGGAACTGCAACTGCAATTAATTTACCAAAGGACTCGGCCTTTTCATTTATATTTAACCAATATTCTCTAAGGGATACATTACTGTATCCGAAGAAATCTATTACATTTAATAGTGCTTTATACGTTCCAATAAATGGCTTTATAGTAGATGCCTGTAATAACAGTTCTTTTCTTTTTTCATTTAATAGAATATAATCAACTCCAAGATCCTTAATGTCAGAATCTCTAAATATTAGATAATCGTTTTCATCTAAATTAAGAGCCATGTTCGTTAAAAGATCTTTAAGCCTGTCATCTTCTCCTACTGTTTCACCATATACTTTTATTTCAGCGACTTTAGTTTTAACTCCATCTTCTTCTACACTAACAATAAGAGTTCTAATGTGGAATTTCTCATCACTTGAACTTAATGCAATATTTGCAATACAAGAAGATGGTTGCAAGGCTGCCATATTTAATGGAATAATCTTAAAACCATCACTGTCTATTGCACCACTATATTTAGTCTTTGACTGCATTAAACTACTTTGAGTCTTATCTACTACCACTTCAAAGTCATTTTCAACGATCTTTCCACTGTAAAGAAATATATCATCACTTGATGTATACTCACTTACAAATTCAAATGTTATTTTTGCAGAGTCAGTATTAGCTCCAATAGGCTGAACAAATCTGGGATTATTTAAATCATCCCTAACTTCCTCTAAAACATATAAGTTTAAAGTTTCATAAAGGCCTACAGATACTTCAGGTAGAAATGAACTACCTGTTAAATATCCTAATGACGAATTATACGTTAAGTTTAATTCGTTAGATGTATTGTCAAAAAATCTAAGATTTTGATATGCCATTATTATCTAATTTTTTTATCATTCTTTTTCATAGTATACGACTTATGAATTTTTAAATGATTAACTGCGTCTACAAGATCTGCTAAAACTTCTTGAGAAAATTTAATAAAATCACTCATTCTAGAATTTCTCCAAATATGAGGAGATATTGAATTTTTAAGCATATTAGATCTATAGTCGTTACCTAAATTCTTTCTATCATCGAATGCTGTTTTCCTAGATTCGTATAGATTCTTTCTTCTACTTTTAAATAGATTATCAAATAAATTCATTTAATATTGTTTTCTATTTTTAGCCTGTATTTTAGCAAATATTGTATTCTTTACGGCCGGTTCATCGAAATAAACAGACATAGCTGCTTGTTCTCCTAGCTTTACAGAATCATCAACTCTTAATCCAAACCTATCTTCCCATCCACCTCGTATTAGTGCAATTTCTTCTTTTTCAAGAAGTATATCTCCGAAAGAATCTAAGTTTATTACATTCTCAGGAAGAGCTGCTCCTTCTTCAAATTTAACTTGTTTCTCAGTAACCGTTCTTTTAAAGTAAACCATTTTTTGTTTACCATTTGAAATTTCCTCTAACACAGGTGTCATTGGAGTTACAGTCACGGTCTTAGAAATATAATATCCGTTTTTTCTAGCAGTTTCTTCTTTTTCTGAAACAAATCTAATATTAACCGAATCTATTCCTTCAATTGATTCTATGATTGCTATAATGTCTGATTTTGGAAGACGATCTCTTCTTGTTATATTGATTAAGTATTCTGCGACTCTAGATCTTATCTCAGTAAATAGATTAGCTTTATGATATCCTTCAAAATATCTTACTTTAATATCCATTCTAAAATATTGTGCAACTGGATCTACTATTTTCACTTCAGTAGTTACCATCTGCCTTCCCGACTTTTCTAAAAGTCCAAGTATTCCTTCTTTTTCTATTTCAGTAAAAAGAAATTCAGAAGAATCTAAACTAAAATAATCTTTATTATTTTGTAACTTCTTTTTAGTATCTGGCAACATAAACAAATAGATAACATTATCATCATCTAAATATCCGTCATCTGTTGTGTTATATGCATCTAAATATGAAAACATTCCATATCTTGATAAAAAATGTTCATAATTATCAGGTGTAGCTAATACAAAAGAGTGTGATTGTAGAGGAGCTATTAATTTTGTTAATTCAATCTGTTCAGGGTTTGCTCCCATCATCGGAGTAACTGTAAATTTACTTTCTAACAATGCATTAAGGTCGTGTGTATTTCCTAAAGAATCAGTTCCTTCTGTTTCGAATTTAAATGTAAGATCTGTTTTACCATTTAAATTACCCATGGCACCTTCATTTTTTAAATATTCTACGACGATAGATGCTCCATTCATTGGAATTTCACCAAATGAACCATTACCGAAATAAATATCTAAACCACCTGTAATTCCAGTCTTTACCATATAACCCTGAGTTCCTCTTTTCATATCGTATAGAGAATCATATTTAGTCCATATACTAGAATTAATAGTAACTCTTACGAGTGAATGATCAGTTATTCCTTTAGTTATTATATTAAAGGATTGAAATGATTCTCCAGTTGAAGTAACTGTCTGTGATTCAAATTCACCTTGAACTACAGGGATTGTTATAAACCCAGAATTAGATTTTTCTAATCTAAACTGGTCGTTATTTGTTCTTAGGGTGTAAACTAATGAATTATCATTTGATTTGATAGTAGCATTAGCAGGAATGTTTAAGGCATCTCCGGCTATATCATCTGTTCCCATCGTATTTAATCTAATCTCTATTTCACCAGAAGCGGCAGCTCCTCTAAATGAATCATGTCCAGCCAATCTCGCTAATCCGTAAATAGATTCAGGATTTTGTGCTGTCAGTATATTTTGCTCTACTGTTGCGTCTTCTATATAAAAGAATATTAATTTGGATATTTGAGATAATACATCTAATACCTGTGAAAAGGGAGATGCTGTAGTAAATAAGGTACCTGCGTTACCATATATTCTACTAACATACGTTCTAATGTCCGATATCATTTCTCCAGTTTTTATTCTAGAAGCTGATAAAAATTTATTTTCTGCCATTGTTATTTCTATTTCTTTATACGTAAACTCCTAATTGATATTTATTATCAATTATTATGTTTATGAAAACCAGGTGCCTGTCTACTTCTTGTGTGAAATCTACATCAACTGATAGTTGATATTTTTGTGCAAGTGGAACATATTGATATATTTGTTCCATTACTACGTTTTTTAATAAGTAATCATTGTAACTTAGTGAATATACGTAATCATTCAAATTGGCTCCAAAGTCAGGATCTCCTAATACATCTCCTTTTCTTGTGAAAAGAACCGTTTCGATCTGCGCTAACATACCGGAAATTTCAGTTGAATTTTCCAATTTTAAGGGGTCGAAATTAGGATCACCTAATGTTTTAATATAAAATTCCATTAAACTATATATTCTTTTAAGAATGCATCATCCAATCAGTGCCTTCATCATTTTTAATTTCTTCTATAACTGCTTCTAATTCTCCTTCACCAAGACCTTGTATAGCATCTGCATTAACTTCTACATTTCCAGGAAGTGCAAATCCAAATATACTTAATTTCTGTCCTAGTGAAATTTTAATCTTAGCTGCACAGTATCTAAAAAAAGCTTCATCTTCAAATAATGCGCATTCAGGAATAGTTTCATATACTTCTAAAATTATATTCTTATTAGGAGTTTCACCCGTAAATCTTATTTCATGGGTTAATTGGTTATAGTGATACCCTATTGGGTTTTCTAAGATTTGCCTAGCAAGATCAAAAAAGCTTTCGTTTACGACATAATATTGTAAATTTTCTGCAGCATCAACTACTCCATCTCCGGAGAACATTCCAGTATATAACATTCTGTCAATCGCAAAATCTCCTTGTGAGAAATTAGAATCAGATCCAGCGTATTTTGATCCTGTTTCGAAACAACCATATACCGAATATACTTCACCTCCACCAGTAGCGGCATCCATTCCTGGAAGTGTAAATGATCTTTTAGTTTTAAAGTATTCTGATGAAAATAATTCAACAGGTAACACTACAAAGTTTTCTTTCATAGAATACTCATAGTTCTTATAAAACCATTTCTTCGCTCTTTTAACTATTCTCTGAACCTCTGCCTTAGGAAGGTTCATAGGGATCATACATGACCCTGTTACTTCAGATGCTAGTTCATCAACAAAATTATTAAAACATTCCGTATCCCAACTAGGAACACTTGTCATGTCATTTTCATTACCAATTATTATATCACTCATATTGTTTTATTGTTTTTAAACTTCAGTGTAAAGTATTTTTTCTGTCTTATCGAACTTTGCAGTTCTTTTATCGTATCTACCCATTCTAAATATACCGCCTGTCATAGAACCTTTCATAAGTCCGTTTCCGTATATATAGCAATCGTTTAATTTACATGATTGATGAACGTATGAACTTTCTAATTTAGATGAATTTAATTGCGTGGATTGATAGAAATTACTAGAATGTATATCAGAGCCATTGACATCACATCCAAAGAAATCACACTCAGTGAATTCTCCTCTGACATAACATCTTACGAATTCATAACCTCTAAGATCTACACAATACGGCAATCTACCACCCTCAATTTGAATCATACCATTATCTGAATCATAATTAATATGACCGGATTCTAATTCTCCATGTGAAAATAATCTTAAAACCCTCTCTTTTATATTAGACCAATGCATGTCTATAATCTGTGGAGTGTCTTTAAGATCAACTGTTAATTTAACCTTACCTGACCATCCTTTTTCAATACTTTTCCAAGATGATCTTGCATTAATGATCCTCTCATTACTTGCTAATATTTTTCTAAGTTCTATTGCATGTAATGGATCAAACGAAGTATTCTCAGTGCTTTTCCATAGTTGCATAAGAAACATATCAAGTAGATGTAATATTTTAGTAGTCTTTTTCTCCCAGTCTTTTCCACCAATATATCTAAATTCTAAATAATTGTTATGTCTTTTTTCAAAATTAACTCCATAATATTTAGAATCTGGAAATGTAAATGCAAGTGGAGTAATATTTAATCCATCAAAAAAGAAATTATCAGACTTAGGCAATACGAACTTAATTGATTTTGCGTATGCAGAGTCTTTTCTTTCTGGAAAAAACTTAAAAACTTGAGCTTCTTTAAAATCTAAAATAAACTTAAGAACATTCATCTTAGAGATTCTGTATTTATTTTCTATAAGATTTTTATCAAATGAAATATTCAAGTGAATGGAAGATCTATCATTTGTATATCCATTTTCTTCAATCCACTTACATACTTTAATAATCATCATCCTACTAGAATAATAGGGAACTGCGCCTGTTACGAGTTCCATTAGCTTCTCGCCACCGCTCATATCAGGTTCAATCTTAAATTCATCAGCTGTTACTTCAAAATCACTATGTGCCTTTGCCTCTACTCTAATTTTCTTACCTAAAAGAATCGATATTTCTTTCGCAGTATCTTCAATACTTTTGTTAGAATAGAATTCAAATTCTACCCCGACAAGAGCTTTCTTTAATACTTCTGAATCGTTGAATGTGTTCATTTACGTGTTTATATAACTTAAGTTGGTTTATATATCTTTCTTAGATATTCTTCCAAATAAAAAAAGCCCGGTCAAGACCGGGCTTATCTATAATTAATTCAATATTACAGTTTCAAAAACACCTTTCGAGTATCTTCTTCAACTCTCACAACTTGAACTGTGATATTTGAACCTCTATCGATAGTTTTAATATCTATATTATCTGGAAATTCAGAAATATGTAATAGTCCAACGACTCCTTCTTCTATTTCTATAAATAGACCATAGTCTTTTGTCGATTTTACAGTTCCTATAACCTCAGTTTTTTCCGTATATCTTGTAGAAATACCTTCCCATGGATCAACTTTCTTTTCAGCCGGAGCACCCTGCACTAATGTGATCTTTCTTTCACTAATAACTTCTTTTACAAAGAATTTAATTTCAGTTCCAGGTTCTATACTTCTTTCTCTATGAGCTTTTCCAGTTTCCATATCTAGGTCGTTAACGTGAATCATTCCAGTTAAACAACCTTCAAACTCAACAAATACACCATACTTGGCAGAACCAGTAACATTACCTATTCTTTCAATGGAAATGTCTTCAGAAATTTCTTCTAATTTGTTAGGTATAAGTGCTCTAAGATATGCTCTATGAGAAACTACAACAGTTCCTTTTTCGGGAGAATAACTAACTGGCACTACATACATTTCTTCTCCGATAATTGATTCGAAGTCTACTAGTTTATTAATTCCTGCAAGAGATCCTGGCATAAAACATTCAACTCCTTGAATATCTAAAATATAACCTCCACCTGGGATCATTCTAAGGACCTTACTCGTATATGCAGTTGTTCCTGCCTCAATAGAACTAATGATATCCTTGATGATCTTAGTTTTTAATCCAGCTGAAACAGAACCTAACATATGTTTAGCACCACCTACACCGGACTTAGATATTAACTGAACATCAACTTCTGCATTTTGTTTTAAAACTTCAAGTGTTTGTGCATTTTCTCTAGAAAGATTTACATAAATAAGTTCTCTATATCCTACGTCAATAGAGGCCCATTCTGTATCGATACCGTATACTTTACCAGTATAACTTGCACCTTCTTCTATTGAATATACTAATGGATTAAGAATTTCATTTTCTTCCATACTATTATATAACTCCTGTGCGTAGCTTTCTCTAGAGAATACTCTATCGCCATTTCTGGTTTTAATATGTGGATTGGGTTTTCTGAATCTGGTAGGGCATGTAGCTTCGTATGCTTCCCAGTCGAATTCTTCTGGCGGAACGTTTGCATTTTCAAGTGCTGTTGATTCCTTTGTGATAGTTGGAGAGTCTACTACTACTTCAACTTTTTCTTTTTTTGGTGAGAGATCTAATCTCTTTCTTTTTGTGTCTGTTGACATTTAGTTTATTTTAAAAGTGTTAATGTATAAATTTACTAGTTATATATCACATTACGGTGGCGTCAAATCCTATCATAGGAATGAAAGGAACTATAGGAACTGTAATTCCTCCAAGGTATATGAACTTCATTTGTGAAAGATGTGTAAAATAAGAATACGCTAATGCACTAGCGACTGCCGCTGCTGCGTCAGGTGCAGAATTCATATCTTTTCCAGAATTAAGTGCTCTTCTTAGATTATCTGCAAGCTTTTTTTGATTACCATAACTTACACCAACGTAAAGACCACCTAATGGTAAATTAATGGTGCATGGTGGAGTTGGTGACATTGGAGCAAATGGAGCTACTGCTGCTGCTTTCCAATATTCTAATGTGGCTTTTGCTAATTCTTTATAAGGATCGTCCTTACTTCCGCCTTCAGCTAACATCTCATCTTCCAGTGCCTTTTCAGCTATCATCTTATTTCTTATTTGCTTGAAAAGTGTTCCACATTCTGAAAGATCTGCATTTAATATCTGCTGATCTCCATCACCTGCACCTAGAGGACATCCTTGCCATTTTTTTCTTAATTCTGTCTTTTCATAATATTCTATCTTAGGGCCAGGATTACCGTAACTACGACTTCCTACATCCCTGTACGTCATGTCTATAATTACTTCCGTCATCAGAACCGGTGGCATCTTTGCATTTTCATCAAAAGATTCCTGTATTTTAAATCTATTTAATTCAAACGGATATCTTACTAATAATTTATCAGCAGGTTCCATGTCATCATATCCCTCTGGAAGTTCTTTAGTAAAAGGCCACCATACTGTAGCGTCTACTTCTTTCACAGCTGCCCTATCTATAGCTTTATTCCTTGCGCTTTCTTCTGTTATCGTTCGAGTATATTTCCTACCACTTACATAATATACTTCTTCCGTAGAAAAAGGATGCGTCTGAAACATTTCATGTGTAACATATGCATAAACTTCATTATATATGTCATACTGTGAATTGGCTCCTGTTACAGACCTCGTAACTGCCTTTACTTTACTCCTGCAACTTTGAGTAGCACTGTAATTCGTTACAAGATTTGAGGTAGATTCCTTAAAAGCATTCATAAAATCCCAGAACCTTTTTCTTTCATCTGATTTTTTTAATTCTTTGAATTGCATTAATAACCTTGTTGCAAATATTTTAGCAAGTTGCATTGGTGTTTCCTCTCCATCAAGTCTATGAAATTCAAAGTTTTCAAATTTAGATAAATTTTCTACATCATCATCCTTATAGTCTTCTATATACTTGTCAAGTTCCTCACTTGGTTCATATGAAATACCTCCACCTATGTCTTCTTCTAGTTTTTCATAATCTGGATCTTGATCCTTGCCTTCAACTGTAAGCCTAGTTTCCTGTCCTTCGGGAGTTGCTAGGAAATTTAGCATATTTTGCTTTTCGTTTACTATAGGTGCTTCATCATCGGGAGTCAACATAACGGGTTCACCCTTTTCAAAAAGATCTTGAAACCATTGTTCATAGCTTGAAATAAATGAAGGTTCTCCAGGAGATGACATGTGTTTCGCATTACCAGGAATACACACTGCTTTAGTTTTTACAGCTGAAAGATATTCTGCTGCAAGTTTATTTCCAAAGTCAGGAGCTGACTCTGGAGATTGACTTAATAGAATAGTAGTTACGTTACTTATAAAAGTTCCCCAATCTGCTGCCATGTTTTTATTATTTACCCTTTTGTTGATACGTTATGTGCTCAAGTTCCACAAAGGGAACCTGTAGAGTGCTAGATGGACCAACTCCAGTTGGATGAATATGCGCTTTATAATCTGCGATGAAATGTTCTAAGAATGTTTGAAGAGATCCACCTCTGGTTACGGGTTCTAAATCATCAGAGCCAACATCATCTGATGTTTTACCATCTTTACCGTCGTTAGATAAAAATATATCTGATGCATCTAAGAATATCTCAGCATCTGTAGATATTTTAATAGTTCCAAATGTGTCAATTTGTATTACTGGTCTTTCTTTGAGACCTTTTCCTCTACATATTACTAGCCCATCGTCTACTGAATGATATATTCTAAGCATTCTTTCAGCATCATATACTAAACTAATAACGTTATGGGGCTCAGACTGTGCGTCTAATACTTCTGTTTTAAGATCTTTGTTTTGATTTATCTGAAACCAATATTCTGGATGGTACAGGTTACCGTTATCGAATCTAGCAGAAACAATATCACCTATTCTTGGAATATGATGAGATCCTACTGCATCTCTATTCATAGCGGTTGCCCATGGAATAGCCTCATCTGGCAGATTATCGTATTTTCCTAAGACTTTAACTTTACACCTACCTAAGTTCAAGGGATCCTCATTATCTACGACTTCTCCTAGCCAGTGAGTATCTCTTAAGTTATCTCTTTCTAATTCCTTTTCAGTTGACATATTATTAATCGTTTACGTTACCTAAGGCTCCACCTGCTGCATTGTTAAGTGCATTTCCCACGCTTCCGGAAGTGTCTACATTAAATACATTCTCTGCGATATTTTTACCTACATTATCAACAGAGTCTCCTACTCCTTTTAATGCGCTTTGATAGATGTTCTCGAAATTTGGAGTATTTCTTCTTACCAAATCAGATGCACCTTGTATTAATTCATTTTTCTTTTCTTCGGCTAATCTCTTAAGATCAGCGACAGCCCTAGCTTTAAGTTGTTCTACTTTAGCTTTAATTTTATCTTCTAGGAATCCACCTAATCCATCTGCTGCATAATCTTCAGAGTCAGATGCTGGTGAAAATCCATTAGGTAGAGTATCTTCAACAATTCCGTTTAAAACTCTAGCATCCATTTTTTCAATAATCTCATATGAAATATCAATCTGTTGTCTTGCCTGTTCACTTGGATTTTTCGTAAGATCCGCAAATGGAGTTGAACCTGAATTTAAATCAAATGTACATTCTCCGAATTTGAAAAGGAAAAAGGGTCTGTTTGCAGAACCAGATATTCCTTCATTACTATTATCTACCCCTAATTTAGGTTTAAAATTACCTGGGAAACCTTTAATAGCTTCCATATTTAATTCTGTAGGAATTCCACCTACTTTGATATTAGACATGTTTTTAATCTTTCTAACTTCAGTTACATAAACTGTCATTGAAAATTTCCTAAGATTTTCAGGTAAGATCCAACTCCATTTCTGTTCATCGAATACTGCCTTTCTATATAGATACATTAAACCTGATACTCTAAGGTTAAGAGATTCTAGGCAACTTATTGATATCTTAGCATCATCACCTCCTGAATACGGAGATAGAGGATCATATTGTGAAATTGCTCTATCCATACCTTGAATACCTTGGAAAAACCATGGTGTATTTTTATTAAGGTCTGTTAGAGCTGTTTTAAACTTTATTAAAGATTCTAATCTATCTTGATAGAATAATGTTCTTGGATTTGTAGCTTGGCCCGCAGGAGGTGTTTCAGTTCCTGTAGCACCTTGCATTTTAGTTGCCGTCTTTTCAGTTCTAGGAGATAGGTTTAATTGTTTAGCATACCAGTCTGCTGCAGCACCTGAAAGTAAAGGCGAATCTGTATGACTATGCATATCGAATAGTATCACGAATGAAAGATACGTAGGATCCTGGTAAGGCGACTGTGCCATCTTTCCTTTCTGAAAATCTATTATGTTTTTAAAATCTGCCATTTTAATATATATTCTTGTTTTTTAAGATTAGAATTATGGACGTTTCTCTGGGGCAGATTGCCATGCTTGTTTCCATTTAACTGCCAGACGATCTTTTACTTCCGTATATTCTTCGCCTTCTGCTCCTTGAACTATTCCTCCCATTACAAAGTTTCCAGAACCTTTAGATGCTTCGTTATCGAATCCTTCTGAAGATAATGTATACTTACCGATGTATATTCCGGGTGTTTCATCGTTAACCATCTGCTGAGTGAATAGCTGTTTATCTTTTTTCTTTTTACCCGTTGCAATGCTATTCGGCAACCATTCTTTGCCGTTTTCCCATGCCATAAATTCGACAGTTAATTCTTCAGTTATTACGATATCATCATATGTTAATTCTAAGATAACATTTAATTTTTCATCTTCTCTTCCTTTCATAAGATCTGCCGCAACTTCAACCTCTGCGTTATATTCAATACGGTCCCATAGGTCTCCGCCGTTATCCTGCATTTCGGCATGTACTGTAGCGTCTAAAACTAATTCGTCAGGTCCATCTGCATCGAACATTATCTTAATAGTAGGATCTTTATCTATTAATTCTTTATCGTTAATAGTCCATTTAAAGAATCTAGTCTGTGCAAACCATCCTCCATATTTCTTTCTCCAGTTAACTGCCTTTATTGTAAATTCAGGATCCGCTGGAATCTCTGGCTCTGGCTCTGGCTCAGGTGCTGGAGCCGGTGGAGGTGGAGGTGGTGGAGTAGGAGCTGGTGGAGGTGGCGGTGGAGTTTCCTCTGCCATCACTTCAGTTGTAATATTAGCAAGTCTACTAGGCCATTCTCTTCTTAATAATGTGAGTGTTTGAATAATACCAGTGCTTGCTTTGTATGTATATTTAATTCCTCCTATAACGTATGCCGCTGAAATAAACTCATCTGGAACCTGATCAACATCCTGTGAATTCTCTTCATTTAGTTCAGATGGAGATTCAAATCCCTTGTCTTTTTTATCACTGTTGGCTAGCATATTACCCTGAATAGCTGTAAATCCTGCTTTTAAAATATTAACAGGAAGCTTTTGCCACATGTGAACTCCAGGATTGAACGTATCTAGGGTTAACTCTAATTGCATTTTCTTTAATTCATCTATATTCTGCTGGTTGAACAGAGAAGACCATGAATAGTGTAAGTGACATGCAGGTGATTCGTCTGATTGGACGGGGAGCCTTCCTACATACTTTGACTTAACTTCTTTAGTATATCTGTCTTCACCTCTTCGTCCCTTCAGAGGTTCTTCGATGTCTTTTAAATTATCACTAGCCAGAGGTTCTACGTCGAACTTTAATATACCTTCCGCTGCTACATCAGTATCATTTTCAAAGTATATTGTAGTTCTCTTGTATCCGTTCTTCTTTGTAATATTACCACTATTATTAATTAACTTATAACTTCTCACAAACATATTAGTACCTCTCCATGCTTCTGCATTTGTTAATATATTTGGAACCTGTACTTTGTTGGATTCTGGAGATTCTTTATACTCGTCAAAATCTAATTGCATATTAAGATACGTTTCATCCCATCCTTCATCTGAATTAATTAGAGCATTTAAATCTACGAAATTTATATTGTAATATGGATCTATAGAATATGTTTGAAAACTGTTTTCTCCGACATATGAATGAGACACTAGATTTTCTAAAAATTCACTATTAGGCATAGATGCATTAAGGGCTTTCATCAAATCATCAGAAGCATCTATATTTGTCGCTAATCCTAGTTTTAAATCTTTTGCAAATTCCTCTATCTGTTCTCTTGAAGTTCCGTCATATACCTTGCCTTCACCTTCTGAATGAAAGGTAGGAATTTTCATAATTCCTTCAATCAAGTATTTAGCACCGTTCTTTGCTTTTTCTAAATTTCTAGCAGGAGGACCCGACACTTCAGTTATATCAAAATCTATTCGTATATCTTTAAAAGTATCTTGTTGCCTTGCTGCTATTCTAACAGATACCACATCACCGTCCCTTGGGATGCTATCTGCGTCGAATTCACCCTTTATATCTTGTATAGTAACTATTAAAGTTGGAAGAGTATCGGTGCAATCTAGTTCAAATCTTTTAATGCTTTCATCTGAAAATGAATATCCGTTAATGACGACGAGCGGAACAGGACCTCCAAGTTCAGTGCTATGTGGAGCACCTCCTTCATCTTCACCCATTGCATCAAATGAAATTTTATCTAGAGCTTGCTCATGATCTATTACATTTAAAATATGATTATTTAATGGCATTGTTTATTAGATTGTTATTTTACCGTTACTTATGGATATATTGTCTTCACCTTCCTGTAACATGTTAGGTGGTAACATTTTCTTATTATATTTTTTACTTAAATATTGTATTCTATTTGCATCTTTAACTGGTAATCTTTTCGTGTTTATAAATTGATCACGTATAGGATTTTGACCAGGGCCTTCAGTTACTATTTTCCATTGTTTTTTACCTGAATCTAATGAAGGAATGTATAATATATCCCCTTCTGTTATCGAAAAAGGATTAGAGATTCCATTAAACTTTAGAATATAATCTACATGGTCATGAGAACCATATTCGCTCCTAGATACTATGTCTATTCTTCCAATTTCATTTGCAGTAACTATATGAATAGATGTTGCAGTTGATTTATCCATTTCCATGAATAATAAAGTAGGTGAACTAACACTTAATTTATCTTCATTTACTTTTTTCTTTTCTAATGTATAAATTTTCACTATTGGTTTGCTATTTTTCTAAATTCAGCATTAAGCTGTTTACGATTATCGTTTCCACCATACGCAGTTTCATCATACGTCTTATTAACATCAACGCCTTCATTTGGTTGAAGATAAAATCTACCTCTACCCATATTAAACATAGATTCAATATCTAATTTATCTCTTGCTCTACCTGGCTTCAATGTTATTTCAACAACCATTCTCTCAGGAAAATCTTGTATACCAAGTCCTCCTTCAAATGTAACGGTAGTATCTCTACATGTTAAATTACCTACCATCATCATTGGGTTTAGCGGGTTTCCAACAGTAAGATGCCATTGGCCAGTAGGATCACCTGTTAAAAGAGCGGCAGCTGCTTGTCCACCTGATGGAGAATTAAACATTTTCATTAAAGTACCACCTAGTATGTTGTTTAGGAATTTTGAATCCTTTCCACTTGCTATATTCTTTATATCTTCCTTTGCCTTTCCGAACATACTGCTAAGACCGGCGCCAACTCCTTTAATAAATTCACCATATTTACCTTGCTTGATAAGACTAATATCTCCTAGTGGCTTTCCAACACTACCATCTCCTACATATCTAACAGCTCCTCCCCAGAATGGAGCTTGACTTGAAGTAAGAACCATTATGTTCGCAAGTTGATCTAACATCATTACCTTGGGGTTAGCTCCGCTAAAGCTTCTCATTTCGTATTCGAATTTAAGTTTAAATTCCTGATTAAACGTAAGACCCTGGTCTCTAAAAGAAACATCTTTAATTACATTAGTAGGTCCAAATATATGATTAGGATATGTAGTAGACATGTGGTCAAAGCCACCTCCTCCGTTTTTCTTCGAAAGAGCGGTATGGCCGTCTACTCCAGCTGCGGCATTAGACATAGCAGATCCTATTACACTTGAATCAAGAAATTGACCAAATGCACCTCTTCTGTTTTTATTACTAGATTGTTTAGTTTCTACGGAGGCTGATTGATCTTTCCAATTATATCCATGTGACCAATTTAATATACCGCTCATTGAGTTGCCTGTAACTTCACTCATCCATGTAACTGCTCTTGCAATGTCAGGCTGATCTACTGCCCTAGGCACTCCATCTTTATCAACATCCATTGGTGTTATAATATCATCCATTACGGGATACGGAAACCTTCTAAGCGTTAATAGATAGTTGTTAGGTATTTTCCCATTATATCTTGCGAGTGCAAAATCAGCATAATTGTATCTATATCCGTATGATGCAGTACCCTTTGCTGCTGTAAATTCAATAATTTTGGAAACAGTAGGGTTCTCTAAAGTTTTAGGATCGATCAAGTTATATTCTGAAAGAGGTATTCCTTCTTTTTTAGCGGCATAACCTGGTGTAAAGAAACTACCCCTGTGATTAACTAAACTATACTTATTAAATATAGAATACGGTTTCACACCATCATGAATAAAATCACTAGTGCTATCCTTTCCATCTTTCTCTCTTTTAGCATACTTTACAGATTGTGTATTTTGAGTATAATATATGTTTCCGGTAGTAGGGACGGCATTACTTATAGGTGATCCTGCTGCTATAGTTCTAGCAACTACATTAGGATCTGTATAATCTCCCTGTATTGCATCTCGTACATTTACTGCCTTAGGTGGGACTCCGTTTCCATCTGCACTTTCAAAGTTTAGTAACTCTGCACCAGAATCTGCTAAATTAGAAGCTGTTTCTTTGGCGCTTTCAACACCAGATTTTAAAGCAGATCCGATAGAGGCTGCTGATATTCCGAATAATGGCATATAGTTAGATTTGTTTTTCTACTCTATATATTCATCACTCGATGTTATCCAATTCATCTGACGATGGTCTATATAAGAGTTTATTATAGTATCTATCCATATTAGGATCTCTATCTCCTAGGAATTTCTTCAGGTGAGCCTCGAATATGCCCTTGGTTTGATAATAATATTTACCCTCAGAATACACCGTTCTATTAGATAGTTCGAATATATCTTTAAAATTCTTTTCTATTAAAAAGTCTTGTATATTGTTAAATAGTTCTGTTATTTCCGATTTGGTCTTAACACACATAACAGAATCAACAGTTACCATATAACTTTCCCATTTAGAGTTTATATGATTTTGTAGATCTGATAAACTTTTATAGTTTTTTCTACTAAGATTAAATGTAGTGGATTTTCCTTCAAAATCTTTCGGGAATTTCATACCGAATAGATATCTTTTTAGGAAATCTATATTATCGTGGAATTTAGTAATTCTTAATTGATACTTTGGCATGTCTTCATCGAACTTAACGTCATGAATAACAGCGTATACTGGAAATACTATGTGAGAATGTCTGGCGTTTGAGATTAATACATGAACTCTTTCGCCTTTTGAAAAGAGTTTATGTCTTATCATAGGTCTATGATCTTAACTATTTCGAACTTTTTTAATATTTCCTTAGGATAGTCATCCCTATTTATTACTACTAAGTTCAATGATGCAGTAGGTTCTATAGTATGTCCTAGAAACATTTTAAAATTATCAACAGTTTCATCATTTAACGTATTAAATAGATAGATGATTTTTTCTAGGTTTTCATGCTTGTTTAACATCGATACGAAAGTATCTCTAATTGCCAATCCTATGACAGAAGCATGAGGCTCCGTATCATAGGGATCAGATTTTACTAGTTTGTTTCGTATGCTATAGTGATCTATAACTATTTCACCTGGGTTGTTTCTACAATATTTATTGAACTCCTTCTTACTGTTGCACCAGATGCATTCTATTACGATGTTATCGTTCATTTTTAATATTTCTCCAAATCCTGTATAAGTAACCTTAAGGATTGGACTTTGTTTTTTATTTCAATCGAAGACGGAACATAGTTCGGTCCCCAATCGGAGGTAATTTGAATCTGGTTAGATTGTTTGGAATTACCAAAATCTAAACCAATATCTATGCATATATCATGAATGAAATTAAGTTTATTTTCTAAACCTTTATCAAAATCATATACTACGACAGATTCATAATTCTCTCCTGCTGCATTGATGTTATCATCAGTCACTGTTTTAATAACTCCATTGTCTGCTAATTTTAAATTAACTTCCTGCATTTAGTCTTGCTTTTCTAGAATTATTAGCTTGCTTATTTAATTTCTTTGCTCTCTTTCTATCTTCGGCTTTAGTTTCTTTAATAGTAACGTTGGATAAACCGAATGCTTCTTCCAATATGTCAATTTCTTCTTGATTATATCCTTGATCTTTCCATGTTATTTTCAAGGCTTCTAATTTAACAGCCAATTGCTCTTCAAGTTGATCATTGATTCTATTTAGTTCCTTTTCGTGAAAGTCTCTACCTTCTTCTTGTTTTAAAGAAGCCCATGCAATTCCCTTTTCAGAGAATCTTCCCCATTGGTTCTTTGCCTTTAAGAGTCCTACTCTACCGTAAGTCTTTCTTCTGTTTTGTCTTGCGATTCCCATATTATGATTTGTAATAATTAGTAACGAATTCGTTGATTTGTTCTTTTAAAAAGTCTTGCAAGTTATTTATCTCAATTTGAGATGCTGCCGATTTTGATATCTCTTCAAGTATTTCACTAGATTCTTCTTCTGAGTTTTCAACTAACATGTTAAAAACTTCTTTCTTTGGTAGATTAATACCTACTGAAAGGTCGAATGATTCTACATTCTTAGAAGATAATGTTTTTATTAATTTAGAAAGAGGGCTTGCTTCGATAGGTTCGACTATATTAGATACTGTCGCTGGCTTTATCGGGTTTATAGGATCAATTTGGGCTGTTGTCTTTTTAGTATCTATAGATTCTGCTCCTGGAAAAGGAAGTCCCTCTAGAGTCACTATTTCTAGAAACTCGCTAATCAATGATGTGTATATTCTGCCACCTGATTCAAAGTTTGTGAATTCTCCTTCAATTCCTTCTACAGTTTCAACCTGTCCGAATTTATCTCCTTTTTTCCATTGATATTGTATCGCTTCTTTCAAAGTATCTTGCATTTTAATGTGTTTAGGTATTATACCCTTTCTCTTAAAAAAGTTTAAGCTGAGGTATTTGATTAAATTCAATGTCTGTAGAATTATAAAATTTATAAAATTCTTCACAGAATGCATGTGAGTCATTAGGACCAATCACTGCATCCTTATTTCTAAGGTATCTGTTGTAAAACTCGTTGCTTCCGTTATCTTTTAAATAAGATTCTAATACCTCTAATTCGGGTAAATATATTTTGTTAATGCTCATTCCATACTATTTCTTGTTCAACAATAATTCCTGCTTTTTCTAATAATTCAATACCTGACATATCTCTGTAGTCTTCACAGTAGTATACTTTACTGACACCTGACTGGATGATTAATTTAGCACATTCGAAACAAGGTGAAGTTGTAGTATAAAGAACTGATTCCTTTGACGTAAGTGTAGATTTAGCTATTTTCATTAGTGCATTTGATTCTGCATGTAGAACTTCGCGTTTTGTGATAGAGTTTGGTTTATGACAACATCCGTTATCACATGTAAATCCCTGTTCTATTAAATCTAAGGCAACATCTGGATTTTCGTAAAATCTATTATCGTCTTCTTCGCATGTATTATTAAATCCATGGGGAGTTCCGTTATATCCTACTGAAATAATCTGGTTATCTTTTACAATAACACATCCTACTTTTCTTCGTTCTGCATAACTAAGTTTCGAAACCTGGTATGCAATTTGCATGTAAATTTTATCTACTGATATTCTTGGCATATTATATAAAATAAAAAAGTCTGTGTAGATTATACACAGACTTTAAAAATAGTTTAAATAAGTAGCTTCTGGTTATTCAGCAGGAGCTTCTTCACTAGGAGATTCATTAACCTCTTTCATTTCATTTACTTTCTTAGTATATGCTTCAATCATTTCGTTACATGCAGCTTCAAAAGCTTCAACGGTATAATCTTCTTTCATATCTTTAAGAGATTTTGCAGATGTCGCAGCAACTAGTGCAGCGTTTTCTTTAAAGTATGTTTCAACAGTATGCTCGTCATGTGCATCATCTGCCCATACTTTAGCTTCGTTTTTACATGCTTCATACAATTCATGCACCATATCAGATACAAGTTTTGCTTCTTCAGTCTCTTCAGTCTCTTCAACTTCTTTTTCCGTAGCTACAGGTTCGTCAGATTCTGTAACTTCTTCAGTTTCACAGATACATTCAGATTCTCCACATGCTTCGCATGATTCTTTAATCTCTACATCTTCTGCAATGGCTTCACCGTTTCCTTGAACTTCCTCAGATTCTTCTTCAGGACGTTCTTCCGGCTCAGCTGTAGCTACAGTCTCCTGTTCTACTTCAGTAGCTCTATCCATTTCAGATAAAAACTGTTCAAATGATTTTAATTTTGCCATAATTTTATATTTTATTTATTTACTTACTATATATCTTCGATTCTATGATGAATGCATTGAAGTCTGTTATGATAAAGGGCTTAGATTCAGTAACTACTGATTCTGCAAATGCTTCAATATCCCATTGAATTCTCTGTAGTGGATCATCTCCTCTAAATTCTTTCTTAACCCAATCAATAAGTCCTGTTTCATTCTTAGCATTTTGTGCCATATCGAAAGCATTATCTGCTCCTCCATTTGCTGCCATATCTTCTAACCATTGATCGTATTTCTTTTGGTTCCATTTAACAGCCTTAACTGCTTTCTTATGTGGTCCATCTCCTAATTTAGAAACAGATGCATCGTAAGAACCTGGAAGAAATACACCAACATCCTTACCATTACCATATCCAATTTCTTTTCTAAATCTTCTTAAAGAATATTCACCACTTTCGATTTGCTTTCTTCTAGAAACTTCACCTTGTTTTTTACCAAGTTCAATTTTCATTAACTCAGCAGTTTTAGGATCTGTTTCAAAATGCAATTGTTCTATATTATCAGTTTTAAAAGTAAATACACTCTCAGTAACTACTGATTCAAAGTCACCTTTGTTTTTGTTATAATATTTTTGAGTAGCCATCGGAAGTTTAAATATAGAAGTACCGTCTTTAAGAGCTCTTTTAATCTGCTTGATCATTCTATCTTTAGAATCTTCATTAACTACTGATTCACTAAATAATCTCTTACCTGTGTTATCTTCTAAATGTAATAATGCTTTAGGATATTTCTTTTGCATTACATTAAATGTAGCAGGAGCAATCTCCGGAGTACTTACAGGTTCTTGATGGATAACTTTACCATCTTGTACAACTACAATAACAGCAGGATAACTTCCTTGCTTTGCTGCTTTATGTACTTTACCTTTATTAGCCTCAGTAACTCCTCTTGAAGAATCTTTACATGAAGGACAAAATCCTTTGTTTTTTTCCCATGCTTTCCTAGTATTAACTTCGTCACATTCTAAACAAGCTATTTTTTGTACCTTCTCAGTAACTACTGATTCGATTATTACTGATTCAAAATCATCAGGTAATCCTCCATACCATCCAGATTCTTTATCACTAGGAGTTCCTTCACCATAAATACTGTCTAGAACTTTAACATCCATTTCAACATTCCATGATTTAGTTTTACTATCAAAACCAATATTCTTTCTAATAGCTCCTCTAGGTTGTTCTGCAACAAACTCTTTAAAATCTAGATAATCTTGTTCTTCTTTAAATGCAAGACCAATAGTATTCTTAGCTTCAGTTACTACTGATTCGTTCTTTAATCTTTCGATATCATCTTGAATAGATGCCTTTCTACCTTGGTCTGCAGGTGTGTTTGATTTTATTGATTTAAGTAAATCTTCAAGCTCTTTAATCTCTTTAGAGTTTTTTGCTTCAGTAACTACTGATTCATTTGCTGAACCATCGGCTGGAAACTTAGATAAATGAGAAACTACATCTCTTGTTTTATTTTGAAATTCTGCTAAAACACTAGCTCCTTCATATTCTTTAAACGAAGCTCCCTTTGCAAACTTACCATAAGTTTCTTCAGAATATAAAAATACTTTAGCAGTTCCTTTTGTTCTTGATATTAAACCAATAACTGCCGAAGTATGATACTCGTTAGTTACAGATCCATACATATACATAATAGAAGCTCCAAAATTCTTAGATCTTCCATTCATTTCTTTATCGTATTGGCTACGTTCAATTCTAACTGGAGTATCTAAAACCTTAATAGTTTCATTATTATCTCCAAACATATTAATATTTGACTTTAACGCCTTGTTTAAATTCTTTTCTATTTTAGAACCAGATGCTAATGCTTCAGTAACTACTGATTCCATTACATAAACATAATCTTCGCCATCTTCCTTTGCTTTCTTCTTAGCCCATTTCTGAGCATCCGGCCATTCCATTCCTTTTGGAATTTGCCACTCATCAGATCCATCTCGATTGTATGAAAACATCCATCCACCATATCCTCTTGGTTTCTTACCATGAGATCTTACATATCTTTCAGTTTCAATCTTAGCTGCTTCAGTAATTATTTTAGTTAAATACTTATCAGCATCTCTGACAATGAATTTTTGTGATTTTCCATCTTCTTTTGCAATAATATCTCCGTTTGATTCGACTCTTATTATTTTTACAACCTTGGAGTCAGACTTTGTTTTCCATTGCCATTTATCACCTGCCTTAAATTTAGCTTCAGTAACTACTGATTCATTGAATTCCTCTGGATTTAATTTAATAACATTAGCAACTGCTTTCTTTACTATATCTGCTGTTAATATACCATCTTCCTTAAGACCTGACATAAATTCATGTGCAACGTAAGATCCAGACTTAATAGCTAATCTATAATTTCTAGCTTTAGTTTTAATTACTGCAAATACATAAGGTTCAACTCCTTTATTTGCTTTAGGTAATAGTTTTCCAAATTCCTTTGTTGCTTTTTTAGCAGCCTCTGGTTTTGTATTACTACTATTATATACAACTTCTTCAGTAACTGCTGATTCATCGATCATGCTAGTATACAATTCTTTTGCTAAGTCAATAGTATCTGCTGTTTTTTTAACTTTATCACCAAATTCTTTAAAGAACATTTTGATAAAATCATTAATGTTCTTAGCATCATTTGCAAACATGTGAATATCTGACATTCCACTTTCAATAACTGCTGATTCATTTTGAGCATCTTCCCATGCAGTTTCCCAATCATCAATATCAAACTTGTAAAATCCTACTAAGTCTGCAATCTTGTCATCGGCACTTGGATCATTATCTCCTCGTTCTACTTCTGTAACATCATAATAGTTTTTATTAATAAATGATGCAAGATCTTGTTCTGAGGGTCTTCTACCTAATTTAGCAATTACTTTTTTAACAGTGTTGTATTTACCAACATCTTCTCTCTTTTCAGTGATTGCTGATTCTAGTACTTTAGAATTCTTTTCAATAGATGATAGTGTTTCTGGCATTTGTCGAATGCTTACTCCTTGACCCCATGACTGACTTAACCACTTAGGTCCATTGCCGTATGGTGTAGTATATCTAGATTTTAATGAGAAGTGATCTGCGAAAAGACCACCTGGTAAATTATAGATGATTGTTCCCTTCGGAAGAGTTACATTTATAAAGTCTCCAATCCTAGCACCCTTTACATCTTTCTTTAATTCATATTTTCTATCTTCCAAAGAATAAACAGAACCTGACATGGTACCTGATACACTAGAACGTCTAATTTCGGTGATCTCTGATTCAAAGGCAGCGTCAACATGTTTATTACCATGCCTTGCTCTTAATATATCACTTATAAGTCCAGTTTTGTCTGTACCCTTAGGATCTCCTACTCTAAAGCTTCTACTCCATTCAGTTCTTAAATAACTGATTGATGCTTTTTTAAGTTCCTTGTATTCCTTTCTAATTGATTCAGGATCTCTTCTACTTCCTTCGTTGGTTTGTTCTTGATTTTTCATATTAATGGTTGTTCATTATATCTATTAATTGTCGCGAGTTACTCAATGAGTAAGAGCTATTAGTTAATCCAATTGTGTCATAGTTTGTACCTTCGCTATAATCAAACATTACTCCACCATCTGATGAGTTATACTGATCTAATACAAACATAAGTTCATATATTTCTTGGAACATTTTATCTTTAATCTTAGAATCTATTCCACTACCACATGTTACAGCGATTAAGAAACTTCTACCACCACCTGGATTAAAATTTGATCTTCCTTCGATAGTACCACCTATCGTAGATCTCATTGTTCCAGACCATCCGGCAGCTGCACCAGTTGAAGATTGATCAACTTCATATTTCTTATATTTCTTAATAACTTTAGAAATCTTCTCTGCTAATTTAACAGCATTTCTTCCTTCGAATATATCGTAGCTGTCTTGCTTTTCATCACCTTGAACCATTAAAGGTTTTTTATAACTAGGTAATTTACCAGATTCTATTGCTTTTTTAACATCCTTTTTATGTGGCTTGTACATCTTTCCCCACTTCTTGATCGCGATCTTAGCAATTCTAAGCTTGTCTTCTAATTTAGCTTGAATACCTTTTTTATCAAACGAAATATTTTCGTTAAGGAATTCTTCAAATGTTTGAGTATCTTTCATTATTTTAATGTTATCTTTAATTTTAGAGGAGTGGTACCTTGAATGATTCTATGATATTCTCCGGCTTCTATTTCTATATATCCCTTTAATGGAATGGGTATCTTATTGTCGAATTGGAATTTCCAATCATTTTCCTCGATAGATTCTATCACCCTGTCTTCTCCGTCGAAGTGCCATTTGAAAAGATGAGGAGGTTGGCCCGGGATAAATTCTCTAATAATTTCATTATCAGATATAATAGTCTCTTTAAATGGCTTAGTTTGATCATCTATATGCTGAATCATTTCATCGAAAGATTCTTTGCCACATTTACATGTTTCGCATTTACAGTCTTTATTTACCATTAATTCACTTATATCTATTTCTGTTTGCTTCTGATCTTCTTTCACTTGAAATTATTTTAAATTGTTTAACCATCTCTTCGTATTTAGATAAGTCTAATCCTTTATATTTAGCACGCCTATATATCTTTTTTGCTTCGTCATAATTAGATTTATCAATTCCTTCGTTTAAGAAAGAATCAAGAGATCTAATATACCTTTGTATTGTTTTCTCTCTCTTAATATCATCTCTTTTCTTAAATGATTTGGCTAAGTTGTTTTTATGTTCGTCACTCATAGGTCCTAATTTATTACCTTTCAGTGAGGCTGATATTTTTAATCTATGCTCTTCGGGCATGCCCTCTTTATAGTACGATTTAAGGCTATTTCTAATCTTATTCTTTATTTCATTTGAATATTCATCACCCAAATAATCTTCCATTTTTTGGCCTTTAAACTTACATGGTTTATTTCCTTTTCTTTTAGATGCAGACTCTGATAATTTATTACGATGATCTTCAGTAAATACCCTGTTTTTAAGTGAATTGCTAATCTTTAATTTAATTTCTATTAATTCAGAATCAGTTTTGCCAAAGTATGTGTTACCTCCATTTCCTCCTTCTGCTATATTATATCCTATAGTGTGATCAGTTGATTTATATTTATCAATCCAATATATTTCTCTATCATTCAACAATTCACGAGAATTGCACTCCTCAAGTATTTCCTTTATAAAATTATCTTTACCGTATTTATTGATTGCTTTTTTAAGAATGACGCCGGAACCTATATACGATGGGTTATTTGACTCATCTTTACCTATATAGATTTTACCATTTAATTTATTTGTTGTTTTATACACTACCATATAGTATATATCATCGTAAATCTCATGAGTTTCTTTAAATAGAGTAGGTCCATTTTAATTTACCAAGGTTGATCAGATTTAAGACCTAATTGTTTTGAAAACATCACGCTCGAGTAACATGCCCAAAATCCAGGTTTCATAGGATCCATCTTCGCTGCCTTGTCACATCCATGCCTTGCCCAGAAATTAGCTGCTCTTCCGGGATCGTCATTCTTTATGGTTGAACTAGGATCTCCCCATTCTACTTTTTTTGCAACGATGTTTCCTTCTTTATCAGTTCTTCCGGAATTGCGATAAACTATAAACTTTTTCTTTCCTCCTCTGTCGGGAGAATCTAGCTTTACTTTAATTTGATTACCTCCCCTTGGAGTGTATACTGCTGCTTTTCCTATTTCTAGGTTTTTAGCCATCCATCCTGAAGGTCCTTTTAAAATAATATTGTTCTTATCCCAATATTGCTTTACTTCCTCAAATAATGCAGAGTATGCATCTGATCCTAATCTAAAGAATGAATTAGTTAAATTTAATCCTTCGGCAATATGTGCCGTTAACTCGGGTGAAACTTCGTTCCACTCTTCAAATGTATGTACAAATTTCATGTGTGACAATATTATATTTATTTAGTATATATCTAATTTATACTAATGCTTCTAGAAACTGCTTCTTGTATCTTGTGAGTGCAAGTTCTTTAGCCTTTGCTTCTAGTTCAATATCTAAATCCATTCCGTATGTTTCGATAAAATCATATACATAATCAGCATGAGCACGTTTGTTACCTTGCGTAGCATCTTCGTGTATTTGTTTACATGAAGAATAGTGGCAAAGTTGACGAATTCCCTTTGGCCATGACTTAGCTGCAAGCTCTAGAGCTTCTTTTTCTGGCATTGGATCTTCGTAACACCAGTGATGGTGATAATCGAACGTAATAGGCGTCTTCTGTGTAAGAAGATGTATATCATATAAATCCTGTACAGAATATTGTGCTGTTTTGTCGTCGTTTTCTATAACTAGGCGGTTTGCTGCACCTTGAGTAAGGCGTTTAAAGTTTTCAGCAAACCTTTTCTTAGTAGCTTCTTTGTCGTCATAGGTTCCACCAATATGAATATTGATAGCTGCATAAGGAGTTTGTGGCAAATCTAGCATATCCATGATTTCGCCATGCTGCCTTAGATCTTTAATAGCTTTAAGAACTATACGTTCGTTAGGAGAAGCAAGTACATTGAATGGACCTGGATGGAATGTCAATCTTTGGCCATATTGTTTAGCGAGTTTGCCGGCACCTTTCATTAGATTACATACTTTGTCATAATCTGGAAGTTCAGATAATTCATATTCCGACATCCATGGAAATAGATTGCTTGACATACGATACATTGTTATGTTGTTTTTGTAATTCCACTTGATAATTTCTATCATGTCCTTGATATTAAGAACTGCGAGTTCTGAAGCGTATTTAATACCCTTTGCCTCGAAGGTTCTTTTAATCATTTTTCTACCAACGTATATATTAGACTGTTCTTTGAGAGTCATATTTATACAACAATATCCGTAATCTGCTGCCATGTATTTTATATTAGTTATTTATATTTAGTTTCTTTTTTATTTTGAAGAGCATTCTTTCAGCATCACATGCTTCTTCGAGAGTCATTACATCTAAGTCCATGAATAGCAATCGATCTTCAGTATGCACGAATAAATTATCTCCTAATAATTCCCATCCATTCTGTCGATATACTACACTGTCTTCGATTCTAACAATATGTGTAGTTGACTCGATTCTTGATATGCGTTCGTGGATATCCATTACCATTCTTTCTCAAAAGTATACCAGTGATCGGCTCCTGCACAATCTCTTAATCCGTCTGTTATTATAACATCCATTTCTGATCCGCTTAAAGAATCTACAAATGCTTTAATATATCCTTCTAGTATTATAGGATCTTCTGTCCTGAGTTCTACAATGGCTTCTCGAACAAGAGCAGATCCTATTCTGTATGCTATTGTTTCGTTATCATTAAATCGAGTGCCGATGTGATATTCGGAATCTTCGGGGAATTTAGAAATAATATCTTCTTCGCTAAATCTCATTTTGTATAAAGATATTGCTGTTAAGATTGTAGGGAATGAAGATCTAGCGGCTGCATTGTTTCCTGATCCGTTAGATTTGATGTTTGATACTTTCATAATTTATTTGAGTTTATACTTGTTTATTATTATATAGCTAATATAAGCAAAATAGTTGAATAAAAAAAACTTTAAGGTGTTTATTTTCAAAATTAGTCTTCTTTTCCCTTATGTTTCTTTCTTCTTAGGTATTTCTTTTTATTACGATGTGGAGTAGGAACCTTGAGAGCGTCAAGCCATTCTTGAAGTGTCAAACTTACCTCCTTTAGTTTTTTATTCTTATCTTCCATTTTGATTGATTAATTAGTATATAGCTAATATAAACAATTTAATTGAATAAAAAAAACTTTTAGCTGTTTATTTTACATAAAAAAACCCGGACGAATCCAGGCTCAATATTATTTAAACATACTTTATATTATCCTACAAACCCAGGATCTCCTGCTCTTCTGTCCCATCCTATGTGTTTAACATATCCTTCTCCATCGCTAGATGATAGGCTTACTACTAAATATCCATTGTCTCTATACCAATGATCTATTAGATGTTCTCTAACCATTCCCGTGTACCCGTTTGTTAATAGTCTATAATCTGAGATTCTTTTTAAACCTGGATTCCAGCTAAATCCCATATAATTTTTTACAAACATAGGGGTTCCGTCTTCATTAACATCTCCCGTTGAAAAGCTAGCAGGTAGTACTGCACGTATCTTCATCCTATTAATTTCAAATATCTTTTCCGAAATCTTATTTAATATTCTATCATTCTTAGGTCTAATCCATGCTTGTAATATTTTAGGAGATCCTGATAATACTCTAATAGAATCTTCTATAAATCCAGATCTGTAAAATTCCCAGTCTTCTTCACAATGAAAAACGTATTTAGTAGTAACTGTTTGGTATGCCTTGTCTATTGATTTAGATTGACCTAGTTTTTTTTCATTAAATATAAATTCTAATATATTTCCATACTTCTTGTTTAGCTCATTACATTGTTCAAATATAACAGGATCTTCCGAATCTTCAGTTATTAGAAATCTATCTATAGGGTATGTATTAAATTTAAAAAAAGAATCTAGTGTTTTTTCTAAGAGATCCATTCTTCCACATGAAGTAAGGACTAGGGTTACGCTATTTATTTCCATAAAAGTTGTACGCATATTAGTGCAAACGCAAGGCCTAATGAAACCATTGTTTTTGCGTTAATTCCTTCATTCATAAAATACCATGTCAAGAAAGCGAAGGAACATATTCCCATAGAAAATCCAATAAATCTTCCTGGCCATAAGGCTCCATCATAGTAGGCTGCAATGAATGCAGTTGCTCTAATAAACATATAGCTTATAACCGTACCTCCTATCATTGATATAATCCATGGATTTTTCTTTGCCCATGGGGAAATAAACTGTCCATTGCTTTGAAACCATATCATTGTCTGTCCCGTTAAGAACAATAACATTCCTGTTAGAAGTCCTCTCATTAGAATAAAGATGTTGTAGTAGTTAGTAGATGTGAGATAAAAGAATCTCTATGATGATCAGATGGTCCTATTTCCTTAATAGCAGAAATATGTTGCTTAGTTCCATATCCTTTGTTAGAATTCCATCCATATCCGGGCGTCTTTTCGTCCATTTCTTTCATTAACATATCTCTTTCGGTTTTAGCTAATATTGAAGCTGCTGCTATTGATGTATATTTATTATCTCCTCCGACAATGGTTTCAAATGGAATTCCGTTAAATCCGTGAAATTGATCGCCATCTACTAGTATAAAATCGAAATTATCTTTATTTTCTTCCAATGCAGATAGACACTTATGCATGCCATTTAATGTAGCTCGAAGTATGTTAGTAGATTCTATCTCTTCAGGAAAACAATGCTGTACGGTATACGATATTGCATTATCAATTACTATTTCTCTAGCTTCTTTTCGCTGAGATTCGTTGAGAAGTTTTGAATCTTTAATCAAGGGATGGCTAAAACCGTATGGCATTACACATGCAGAGACGGTCACTGGACCTGCTAAAGCACCTCTCCCTGCTTCATCGAGGCCTACTTCTGTAATATTTCTATCATCATTAAAACTACCCTTAAGTGAAATGTATTTTGCTTCCATGTTTGTATTGTATATAGAAGTTATACCAACATAACGTATATTGTTTACGGTATTACAAAAAGACTATGAATTAGGTTCGTTTTCCTCTTTCCATCTGTCATATCTTTTTACAACTTCTTGAAGAATTTTAGCTCTAACAATGTCCTTTTCTGTAAAGGCATGCTCTCCTATTCCTTTAATACCTTTCATTAAGTTTGTAAAAGAAGGAAGACCAACGTCTCTTCTATTGATATCATGTTGACTGACGTCACCTGTAATTATAACTTTAGATTTCTTTCCCATTCTAGTAACGAATAACATAAGTTGTTTAAACGTTGCATTTTGCGCTTCATCTAAAACCATCAAAGAATCATCGAATGTATCACCTCTCATATATGCCATTGGCCTAAAAACGATAACTTCTTTTTCTACTAAACTCTGTGCTATTTCATGTCCAACTATTTTCGAAATATTTGAAATATAAGATTGCATAAATGGATCTATTTTATCAGCAATGTCTCCTGGCAAAAATCCTAATCTTTCACCCGCTTCCTGAATGGGTTTACATAATACTATTTGTGTTATTTCTTTTCTTGCTAGAAGCAACAATCCAGTATAACATGCTGTGAATGTTTTTGATGTTCCGGCTGGACCCGAACATAGCGTTATTTCATTCTCTAATATTGTGTTTACGTATCGCTTTTGTGATTGTCTTAACTGTACTCCTTTTAAATTCTCCTCTTTAATTCCATACTTCTTCTTGTTATTATCAGAGGTATTATTTTCATTTCTGTTTGAATTGGATTTGCTCATTAAGTTTTATATTTTTAGTCACCTGCCATTATGACAGTTTTCTTTAACTGTAAAAGAGTGTCACATTTTTCATACTCTTCTAGTTCTTCAAAGTATTCAATTAATATTTCTATGAATCTACTTCTTTGACCCTCTCCGTGGGGTATCTCTATCGTATCTTTGCCTTCGCTGAATACGATAAATCTATTAATGGTTTTAGTAAAATTTCTAGTGATAGTGTAATAACTAGATCGCATTAGCGAATCTCTATCATCTCCAAAGGATTCCTCCATTTCTTGTAGATTCAGTTTTTAATTGACACTTAATTAATGTCAATTTATATATTCATTTTAACACGGTATTGTTGTATTTTATGGTAAAATGATATGTTATTATAATTTAGGTATTTTGGCTATCGGAATTAGATTTATTCTGACGATATATTGCCTTTTGCATTTCTAATCTTTTAACAGCAGATGGTTTTGAAAAATGTTTATTAGCTCTAAGTCTTTTATTTTGCTTAGTTTTAATAGTTTTTCTTTTTAAGGTTTTGAGTGCCTTTTCTATTTTACCATTCTCTACTTTGATTATTAGCATATTTTATTTATTATTTGTTTAAGATCAGAACATTTCTCATATTCTTCTTTTTCACTAAAGTATCGGATAACTGTTTGCAATGCTTCAATTTTCTCAGATACAGGTACATCGTTCTGTAATGCACCCATTTCGTTTTCTATTATTGCCTTATATATTAGTTCCATCATAATATCCTTAGATGAGGTTTTAAGCTGTTCTATAAATGCAATGGATTCAACACTGTTGTTGATTTCAAATTCATCTATTTTGTTCCTTTTTGAACCGGGTGTTTCGTCAAAATCTCCTAAGTTATTCATGCGCTAATTTTTTTATCTTTTGTATTAAGTCTAATTGCTTATCACTAAGATTAGACTGTGTCGAATGCAATTTTACCATAAGGTTACCGTTGCTGTTCTTTCTATATATCGGAAACCCTTTGCCTGAAATTCTTAATATCTTATTATTTTGAGAGGCGGGTGGTACATTTATCTTGAGAGTATCAAACGGAGTAGATACTTCGATTTCAGTTCCGAGAATCATATCGAAGAATGGTACGAATGCATCAATGTATATGTCACTTCCGTTTAATATTAGATCTGCCCTAGGATTTAGTTGAATTATTATTATTAAATCTCCAGGAGGACTTGTGCTATTCAGATGATGTGGTCGACCTTTGCCTGAAATCTTCAACTTCATGCCGCTATATACTCCCTTTGGTATATTGACGTTAAGTGCGTTATATCCTAAATCTATATATTTAGAAGTTCCATAATATGCATCCTCATAAGAAAGAAGCATTGTAATTGTAACATCTTCTCCCTTAGCGGAACCTCCATATATGTCATCGAACATATCCTGAAATGAACCTGTCCAATTTCCGAATGGATTATTACCACCATACGTTTTAATGTCGTATTCTCTTCTGCGATCTACATCTCCTAGCGTTTCATATGCATTGGCAATGTTCTTGAATAGACTATCATCTCCTTTATTTTTATCAGGATGATATTCTTTAGCTAGTTTTCGGTAAGCTCTTTTTACTTCCTCCTGCGTTGCTGTTTTTTCTATTTGCAGCGTGTTGTAATAATTCATTCTTTCGTGTTTTAACAGCCTCCTTAAGTCCTTTGATATTTGTTTTCTTTTGAACGATATCTCTTTTCTCTTGATTTTCCATCAAGTTTGCAATTTTCTCAAGGGCAGTTGCAATCCTAGCAATGTGTATATTATCTTCCATATATTATTTATACTTCTTCGTATGAGTATGTTTCATTCCATTAAGGCCGATACTCGGCGCTGTGATTTATTGAGAATCTATAATCTTTTTAATGTGGGCGCACTTTTCATACTCTTCAACTTCCTGAAACCATTCTATCATTTGATTAAGTGTTCTTATAATAGGTACAGTATCGAGTTCGTTTTCCTTCATTGATTTAAAATCTACTCCTTTTTCTAGAAGCAATATCCAATTATTTCTAACTAGCTTATCCTTTAGGTCGTAGAGGTTTTCTTCCATTTCTGCATTTAATTTTATCTGTGCGATTTCATCGCGTTCTTCTCCATGTTGATCTTCTGAATCTTCAAACATATTTATCTTTTTTAATTATAGGTCTAATATAAGCAAATTTTCTGAGATAAAAAAACTTTTAGCTGTTTATTTTCAAAAAAGTTTAAATTAAAACGGAACTTCTACTCGATCATTAAATACTAATTCCATGTCAGACATTCTTAAAAGAACGTTCATTGTTCCTACTACGTCATCTTCACAATAGTCTTTAATCTCTTCTAATCTTCCTGCATAATAAGCTTCTGATACTTCACCGCCGTACATATTCTGCTTAGGTGATGGAATTTCTAAAAGATCACATATCATAGAGAGTGATGCACCGTTCCATCCGCCGAATTTCCAAATGTCATTAGTATCTACTAGACAGTTTTCCCATGGCTTTAATTTTTGTAAATGTAATTGCTGTGGGATTTCAACTCTCTTTATAATAGATCTTTTAATAAGGTATGGCATATCGAATCCTTTAATATTATGTCCTACTATTTGGATCTTAGGATTCTTATTAAATATAAGACCCATAGTATGCATGAATTCTTTAAGTAATTCTTTTTCATCATCTCCATAAAAAGACTTTACTTTAGGAGTTGGTGTAATGCCATCTGGAAAGGTGATCTGTCCGATTGTAATTACTACTACTCGTCCAAATTCAGGATAAAGAGCAGCATCCTTGATATACATCTCAGCATCTGAAACTCCTTCATACTCTGATTTACTCTGTCTACCGTACTTTGCTTTCTTTTCCCAATGAGAGTATGCATTGTCTCCGATAATTTCTGCATAACCGTCAAGGTCCGCAGCTGCCGTTGAAGTTTCAATGTCAATAAATAACATATTCTTTAAGTCTGATATACTATACATGTTTATTTGTTTTTATAAGGATTAGTTTTTCTAATGTCATATATTGACACAGGGTATTTAAAAATCTGAGAATCTCCTTTAGAACCATGAGATTCTGCTTCTATTATGAAATAGTCATATCCATAATGTTTAGTCAGCTTTTCGTCAATTCTTGTAATTACTCCTGAATTAATAGAACCCGCAAAATAGAAAAAGTACGTCTCTCCTATTTTAGGTTTTTTAACGTGAATAACTTTTATTTCCTTTTTCTTTCGTGTCATATATATTATACTTGACTTTTATTAAATGTTTCTTATCTCTCTAGAATAACGAAGTCTCCGAATGCATCATCAAAAACCCTGATTAAATTCTCGTAATCTCCACTTTGCATTTGCTTAAGTAGCTGATCATACGGTTTATCTAAGTCTTTTGAAAACTTTTTAGCATAGGCAAGTAGTGCAAATGCATTGCCATCTGGCCCCGTTAAATCTATAACGATTGGCATATCTTGGTGTTTGTGTAGTTTCTTTCTAATCATGTTTATTGAGATATAAGTTGATCCATATCTGAAAGTGCAAGTTGACACTCATGTTGTTCTGATTCTCCGGATTCTACTTCGTCATGTGCTAAAAAGTAAAGATCTCTGATTTCTGTGTCATGATCCGGATTTTCTTTAGATAGTTTTTCTGCGTAGATTTTCAATTCTGTTAATTGCATCATTTTTAATTTAGTTAATTATTATATAGCTAATATAAGAAATTTATCTGAGATAAAAAAACTTTTAGCTGTTTATTTTCAAAAAAGTTATTAATAGTTGTTTTCAACTCTATCGTGAACCTGTATAGGTGCGATTGATGGGAATCTTGAATCTGATGTGTAGATGAAGTTTCCACCGAACATAGAGTGTTTGTTTGATTTTAATAATCCTGCAGGTTTAGCATACCATGCAGGTTTACCGAATAGTTCTCTTTCTACTAAAACTAGCTCATCGTCTGGAATCAACGTTAAATCTGCTAGATCAATATCATGACCGTGATGTAAAATAATGGAATCTTCTCTCGAAGTTAGGCCATTAGCAGTTGAATCTCCTAAGGCATTTCGTAATACGAATGTTAATATATGTGACATGTTTTTTGATTGATTAATTATTATATAGCTAATATAAGCAAAATAATTGACCCGAAAAAACTTTTAGCAGTTTATTTTTAATAAAGTTAATGTTTGTTCTTTAACCTTATTAGGTAAATAACCCTCGATGCGTGGTAAAGTGATATTAAAGGTATCTGTACGACTTCAAATAAAAATAGATTTTGATCTATATCAATAAAGAGAAGAACATACGCAATTGTAGATAATATTCCGAAGAGGCTAAACCTTTTATCCATGATCATGATGAACGTAGATATTATAAAGAATATGATAGCTGCTGAATTGTGTATGATAGGCCAATTGACATGATTAAAACATGCAACTATTATTAGGAATGAAGCTGCTACTTTCCATTCTATCTTTTTATGTAACCATAATCCAGAAGAAACGGCAATTGTTATTATTGGAAATAAGAATGGTTTTATTTCATGATAGTCGCTATAGCTATTCTCTATTCCTAGTATCAGAGGTAACATTACAGTGTATATCAACGCATATACACATAAGGCTAATCTTAGCCATAGTTTATTCATTCTTATTGGGGTGATTTATTATTATGAATTAAAAGTTCCGTGTAATCTTACTCTTCTAATTACAGAGTATGTATTATAAGAAACCGATATTTCAGCATAGCCTCCTGTTATTGATGGAGGACATTGTTCCTTTGCTAACCAATATACTGGAACTTTATCAGTTCTCTTATTAATGAAGTCGAATAGTGTATCAATTTCTAAATGATGAACCCATAGGTTCACATGTAAACATTGCATATCTGGATATCCCATATTATTTTCTTATTTCGAATCTTTTACTATCAGTGTCTAATGTTTTAGCATCTAGATCCTTTGAAAGTTTTATTAATTTAGTATTAGTATCTTTGTCTACTTCTCTTCCATAGAAATCATTAAACAACTGTCTGTATATCTGTACGGTAGAATCATAGGGAACTCCGGGCTGTGAATTGCTTTCAATAATATAAAGCTTTCCATCCATGTCTTCCATTATGTCAAAGCATATGTATGGTAGATCGCTGAACATTTTACAAAACTTCTCAACAAGCGTATTGAATTTAGAAGGTAACTTTGAAATATCATGCTTGATGTATTTGAAACTCATTTCTTCATCTCCTTTACCTTTACCTGATTTTGCCTTATCATTCATAGGTTCTCTTTCCATCCAAAAGAAAGGAGTTCCTTTAAAATTAATAAGCCTATGTTCGGATTTTTTATCTATGAATTCAGAATAAACATCAAATTTAGAATGATCTGCTTTATCCCATTCTTCTTTATTCTTAAATATCTGTATACCTATACCTGAATGACCTTCTGCTGGTTTTGCAATTATAGGAAATCCTATATCTAGAGCTTCTTTCTCGGAGTGGAATGTTTTAGGTATGTTTTCATCTCCATCTACTATCTTGTGAAATTCTGCTTTTGAGCCAGATTGTTTGATAAATTCAGGTCTATTATATACATTCTCTTTTTTGACTAACTTCTCCTCTATTAATTTTTCAACTACAGCTGAGTTATATGTAAGAATAGGATAGTCTTTATTGATGTCAATATCTTTATAATTATCAAGTGTGATTTGAATAAAGAAATTGTCTGCTGCGAAACCTTTATAACTCCACCATCTGTGTCCACTGTCAGGATCTATTGCTAAATATACTTTGAATAGATCTGTTTGCTCATTAAGCTTTTCGCTAATAAACTGTGTAAATGATTTAATTGGAGTATTCATACTATATCTATCTGTATTATTTGAAGATCTATTTATTATTTAAATCCTCTTTGTATATTACATTAGCATATCCTTCTGCATCTCCATATCTAGATTCTGCTGCAATAGGATATTCAGGATTCTCATCGTATGCCCAGTCTTCCAATCCAAGTTCTAAGAATCTTGCATTTATTTGTTCGTTATAATGAGAGGCTATTGTTCTCACTCTTCTTTGGATATCTGCTCGTGATAAATCGTGAGTGTTTCTTCCACCTTCATTATTATATAAGAATTGAATATAACTTAATTTTGGAATTCTACAAATCTTAGATTTCAAGAAACTTCTAATTACTAATTCAAAATCGTCAGCAATTGTTAAACTCCTATTATGTCCACCTATTTCAAAATAAGTAGATCTTCTCCATGCTCTAATATGATTAGGAACACCAACAATATGTCTAATAGTTTTAGGATTTATATTCTGTTGGTTTGCAGGTGCTAGCATTCTACCTTCATACTCTTCATCTCTGTAGTTTCCGTAGCCTAATGCAAATCCAGCCTCATATTTATTATTTACCCAATTTTCATTTACTTCAGCCGTGTCTCCGTAGAAAAATCCACAATCAGGATGAGCTTGTGCAGCTTTATGTAAATCTTCTGCACTTGTTTTAACTAATAAATCATCATGATCTAATTCAGCTAAGATATATCCCTTAGCAAGTGCACAGCATCTATACTTAGATTCTCCAATACATCCTCCACTCTTCTCTCTAAAATCATATACTTTAACCCTAGGATCTAACTTTTGAATTTCTTCGGCTATTTTTAATGTTTTTCCTCCATCTGTTGAATCATTAACAATAACCCATTCCCAATTAGAGTATGTCTGATCTCTTATGGATGCATATGTGTTCCATAATTTCTGACCAGTATTATATATAGGTGTAAAGAATGATATCATCTGGTCATCTTCAAGGTTAGACGGAGATAACATAGAGTTCATAGATACTAAGTATGCTGCGTCGCCTACGTCTTCTGTTTCTTTATTCGTATTATACCATATTTTTCTGAATTGAAGGGGTAGCGAGGCTAGTGTAGGAAATTCTTCCCAAGAGACACCGTCTGTTACTATTGCATCGGGTTTAAATTCATTAATGATATCATATACATCATTATCATTCTTCAAATACTTTACATCCAGCTCATCTGCTTCATATGACAAAAACTTTCTAGATTTAAGATCTGGTTCAGAATCTCCAATATAAAGTATTTTTGGTATTTTTGCAGTAGCATCTTTCTGTAAATAGTTATAGTGTGATAGCACGTTGTTTATCCATACGAATTTATCAGGATGTTCATTATATACCTTTTCAATAAAGAATCCATCTGCCGCGTAATCTGCTGAAAAACTTTGAGTATCGAATACCCTTCTATTTAACACCATCTGTGCTATGTCTATTCTTTGATATGCTGTGTTTTTAGGTGAAGCTATTCTTACATCTAAATTTGTAAAATCCTTACCATCGACCTGCTGTGATACTAAATGTACATATGCGTCTGGGTTTTCTTTAATACTTCCCTTGATAGATGCATAGAAATCTTCATGAAGAATATTATCGTCATCTAATAAGTATATCCATCCATCTTTGAATGTTTCGATTAGGGCAGATGTTTCGGGATATAACATTCCTCCTTTTTTTCCATCGACGAAATGTAGCTTAGTATTTTTACCACTGATTTGTGAAAGTGTTTCTGCGTCAATATCTTTAAGAGCACCTGTATCAAATATGATATGCCATGTAGAGTTGACTCCTTTAGGAGAACTAAATACATTTTCCTTGATAGTTAATAAATTACTCGTTCGAGTACATCTTGTAATAATGTTAATTTTCATAAATTTTAGTATGGTGTTTATTGTTTATTTTGTTAACCATTCTGCGAATTCTTTATTGGTTTTGAAATGATATTCAAATTCATGTGCAATCCAGTGGTCATGTCCAATTCCATATGATCCTAAAGATCCTAATCCATCCATCCATTTATGGCACCATGATTTTTTCCAAATAACTGAATTATTTCTGAAGCCCTGTAATGGTTTCTTTTTATATATGAGATACCATTTATTTAATTCAATAAGATCTTCATAATGTTTTACTTCTTGTTCTGAAAATTCTCTAGTATTTTCTTCAATTGATTTAAGATACCAGTGTATCTGTGAGTGCCATGGATTTTTCCTATCACACAACTCTTCTCTTGCATATCCTTGTGGAGATAGTTCAAAAACCTTACCTTCTAAGAAATTTATTTCGTCATTTAAATCTTTGATTTCTGACATAAATTCTTTTTCAAGTTTAATGTGTTTGTAAATTGCAAGTGCAGCTATAATTAGCCAAAGCGAATTAGTGATCATAAAGGTCATATTATTTTATTGTTTATTGTTATACGTCAAAGAAGAACATGTGGAAAAATCTTGCGTTATCTATTGCATCTCCAAAATACTCAGTAGCAGCATGTATATTTTTTGCATCAAATAAAACAAGTCTATTATATACATTTCCTACTTCATCTATTTTTTCAAAATTAGTGCCATCGTAAAAATTCATCTCTTTACTATTTCCCTTAAATGCATCAACATATGATTGTGTACTTCTCTTTGCATCGTTGAATTTATAATCCTTTGTTACTTTACTTCTATAAAATGCAGTACCTGTTCTTGGCGGAGCTTCAGGCGTTAAATACACCATTCCAGCATATGTCTGATTATCTACATGATAAACTATGGGTTGATCTGCTGTACAGAATTGAAATATTCCGTTTGCATATTGTTCATGGTTCCAATTATAGATTGGTTTACCTATTATTTCTTCTAACTTTTCCTTTGTTCCATCTAATATAAACCTAGAAGTAGCTCTTTCTCCCTTATGATAATTTGAAGGAGAGTAAGTAAGATCATTCATTGCCCATGATCTAACCAGATCTGGATCTTTGTAAAAATTGTCTACAACTATAATTCCCTTATCTTCATTTGCGAATCCAGAATAACATACAATCCATTTTGAAACTGAACCTATTTGAATAGATGGTCCCTTATGCATATCTACGCTTATTATAGAGTTTATATCTTTCAAAGGTATATGCATCTTAAATTGCATATTTTTATTTAAAAGAATATTGTCATAGAATTCCTGTACATCTTCTCTGATTCCTAGAAATTTTACTGTAGCTTTATCTTCATTTATTGAAAATCCTAAAACTTCGCCAAACGAGGATCCAATCCATCCACGTAAGATGTAATGAGTTTTAGTCCTATGAACGTCTTCGACGTAGAGTTTAATACCCGGATGCGGTGTATCGTGTGTTAGTATATCCATATCTATAATTATACCTTTATTTCGATAATAGTTTATTAGTTAATATTATATTAATATATTATGTATTATATATCTCATAAAAAAAGGGTCCTCTTTCGAGGACCCTTTCTAAAATTATCTTGATAGGTTTAAATTAAGACTCTAAAGTTCTAATTCTTGCTTCAAGTTCTCTAACAGCTTCGATTAAAAGACCGACCATTTTTTCATAGTCAACAGTTTTGTAAACTGTTCCGTCTTCTGCACCATCCATTAGTGGCATTTCATGTTCTCTTACTAACATTGGCAATACCTCTTCTACTTCCTGTGCGATAAGACCTAGATCATGAAGACCTTTTCTGCTACCACTATTCCAGTCATATTCAACACCTCTTAATCGTAAGACCTTAGATAATGCTCCTTCAATAGTAGTCACGTTATCTTTAAGTCTCGCATCCGAGATAGAAGTTGAGTATGCAACAACATCACCATCAACATGAAGGTTACCGTTACTGTATAATCTCATTTCTTCTGAGTAGTTAATGTAGAATTGTTGTAATGCACTAGAATTATTATAGTACACATATTCACCTGCACTGTTACCAATGTATTGATTAGAGTGTACTCTATAGTTACTCATAGAAGGACCAGTTGTACCTTGGAAACCAGTTGAACCTTGGAAACCTGTAGATCCAGTAAGACCAGTTGCACCAGTATTACCTTTAGCACCAGTTCCACCAGTTCCACCAGTATAACCTTGATAACCTCTAGCACCAGTTCCACCAGTTCCACCAGTATAACCTTGATAACCTCTAGCACCAGTACCACCAGTTCCACCAGTTGCACCTTTAGCACCTTGAGCACCAGTATTACCTTTAGCACCAGTTCCACCAGTATAACCTTGGAAACCTCTAGAACCAACAGCACCAGTATTACCTGTTGCACCTTTAGCACCTTGAGCACCTGTACTACCAGTATTACCTTTAGTACCTATAGGACCAGTTGGACCAGTTGGACCACTTGGACCTGTACTACCAATATTACCTTTAGCACCATAAGTACCTTGCGTACCTTTAACACCTATAGGACCAATTGCACCAGTATTACCTTTAGCACCAGTATTCCCAGATAAACCAGTATAACCTTGATAACCTCTAGCACCAGTACCACCAGTTCCACCAGTTGCACCTTGAGCACCAGTATTACCTTTAGCACCATAAGTACCTTGCGTACCTTTAGCACCAGTTCCACCAGTAAAACCTTGGAAACCTCTAGCACCAACAGCACCAGTATTACCTGTTGTACCTTTAGCACCTTGAGCACCAGTTCCACCAGTTCCACCAGTTGCACCTTTAGCACCTTGAACACCAATAGGACCAGTATTACCTGTTGTACCTTTAGCACCAGTTGCACCTTGAGCACCAGTATTACCTTTAACACCGATAGGACCAGTTATACCTTGGAAACCTTGATTACCTTTAGCACCAGTATTACCTTTAACACCGATAGGACCAGTAGGACCTTGAGCACCAGTATTACCTTTAACACCAATAGGACCAGTTGCACCTTGAGCACCAGTATTACCTTTAGCACCATAAGTACCTTGCGTACCTTTAACACCGATAGGACCAGTAAAACCTTGGAAACCTCTAGCACCTACGGCACCAGTATTACCTGTTGTACCTTTAGCACCAGTTGCACCTTGATTACCAGTATTACCTTTAACACCGATATCACCTTTAGCACCAGTATTACCTGTTGTACCTTTAACACCAATAGGACCAATAGGACCAACTGCACCTTGATTACCAGTATTACCTTTAACACCGATAGGACCAGTTATACCTTGGAAACCTTGAGCACCAGTATTACCTGTTGTACCTTTAGCACCAGTTGCACCTTGAGCACCAGTATTACCTTTAGCACCGATATCACCTTTAGCACCAGTTGCACCTTGTATACCAATTACACCTTGAAGACCTCTGTCTCCTTTAGCACCAGTATAACCTTGATCACCTTTAGTACCTTTAGCTCCAGTTAAACCAGTTGCACCAGTTACACCTTGGAAACCAATATTACCTTTAGCACCAGTTACACCGATTACACCTTGAAGACCTCTGTCTCCTTTAGCACCAGTTACACCTTGATCACCTTTAGTACCTTTAGCACCAGTTACACCAGTATAACCTTGGAAACCTCTAGAACCAACAGCACCAGTATTACCAGTTGCACCTTTAGCACCTTGAGCACCAGTATTACCGACATCACCTTTAGCACCAACTGCACCTTGAGCACCAGTGTTACCTTTAACACCAATATCACCTTTAGCACCAGTTGCACCTTGAGCACCAGTATTACCTTTAACACCGATAGCACCAGTTACACCTTGGAAACCAATATTACCTTTAGCACCAGTTACACCGATTACACCTTGAAGACCTTTGTCTCCTTTAGCACCAGTTGCACCTTGATCACCTTTAGTACCTTTAGCTCCAGTATCTCCAATAAAACCTTGGAAACCTGTATCACCTTTAGCACCTGTATTACCCTTAGTACCTGTGATACCTTGATCTCCTTTAAGACCTTTAGCACCAGTTGCACCTTGAGCACCAGTATTACCTTTAACACCGATTACACCTTGTAATCCAGTATCACCTTTAACACCTTGATCTCCTTTAACACCAGTTACACCGATTACACCTTGAAGACCTCTGTCTCCTTTAGCACCAGTTACACCTTGATCACCTTTAGTACCTTTAGCTCCAGTATCTCCAATAAAACCTTGGAAACCTGTAGTACCTTTAGCACCAACTGCACCTTGAGCACCTGTATTACCTGTATCACCTTTATCACCTTTAGTACCAACTGCACCTTGAGCACCAGTGTTACCTTTAACACCAATATCACCTTTAGCACCAGTTGCACCTTGAGCACCAACGTTACCTTGGAAACCAGTAACACCAATATCACCTTTGTCACCTTTAAGACCTTTGATACCGATTGGTCCAATTGCACCTTGATCACCTTTAAGACCTTGTTCACCTTGATCACCTTTAGTACCTTTAGCTCCAGTATCTCCAATTAAACCTTGGAAACCTCTATCACCTTTAAGACCAGTTGCACCAGTTGCACCTTGGAAACCAGTATAACCTCTATCACCTCTATCACCTGTTCTTGCGAAAGTAACTATTAAATCTTCACCTTTAGAGAATACATTAGATGCAGAAGCAAATATTGCAGTACCTGTGATTTCGAAATAAGTATTAACTTCGTTTACATTAGATATTGAGAACATCATGAATTGTGAAGAATCTAACTTATTAGATATTCTAACATGACCTTTGATGGTAGATGTAGAATCATCAATAGTTCTTAAGTATTGTTGTACATCCTGTGAACCTGCATTTAAATCATCTACTCTAAGAATAGTTGACTGTGCAAGATCAGCTTCGTTTACATTAATAAATCCAACACCTGGATCTCCACTCAACGTAGTGTTGAATTTGTATTCGAATGTAGCACCACCGAAGTTACCTTCAGGACCTTGATAACCTTGATTACCTATAACACCTTCAATACCTTCTATACCTTGTTCACCTTGATCACCTTTAGTACCTTTAGCTCCAGTATCTCCAATAAAACCTTGGAAACCTGTATCACCTTTAATACCTGTATCACCTTTGAAACCTTGATCACCTTTTTGACCAACTTCTCCAGTATCTCCTTTAAAACCTTGGGAACCTTGGAAACCTGTATTACCAATATCTCCTTTAAGACCAGTATCACCTTTTTCACCAGTTACACCAATTTGACCTTCAATACCTTGGAAACCTTGATCACCTTTAGTACCTTTAGCTCCAGTATCTCCAACAAAACCTTGGAAACCTGTATTACCTTTAGCACCATCAATTCCATCGTCACCTTTGAAACCTTGATCACCTTTTTCACCAGCTACACCTTGGAAACCTGTGTCACCTTTTTCACCAGTTGCACCTTGGAAACCTGTGTCTCCTTTATCTCCTTTAAGACCAGTATCTCCAATTAAACCTTGGAAACCTCTATCACCTTTAAGACCAGTTTCACCTTGAATACCAGTATCTCCTTGGAAACCTTGATGACCAATTATACCTTGTTCACCTTGATCACCTTTAAGACCTGTATCACCGATTGCACCTTGAGCACCGTCAATTCCATCATCACCTTTGAAACCTTGATCACCTTTAGTACCCGTAGTACCTTGGAAACCTGTATCGCCGATTGCACCTTGATCACCAGTATAACCTTGGAAACCAGTATCTCCAATTAAACCTTGGAAACCTTGTTCACCTTTAAGACCTTGAATACCATCAATACCTTGATCACCTTGATCACCTTTGATACCATCATCACCTTGGTCACCTTTAAGACCTTGAATACCTTGTTCACCTTCAACACCTTGGAAACCTTGATCACCTTTAGTACCTTTTTCTCCTTGGAAACCTTGAAGACCTTGTTCACCTTGATCACCTTTAAGACCATCAGTACCTTGAACTCCGATAACACCTTGTTCACCTTCAATACCTTGGAAACCTTGATCACCAATATCTCCTTTAAGACCTTGAGTACCTTGGAAACCTTGTTCACCAATATCTCCTTTAAGACCATCAGTACCTTGGAAACCTTGATCTCCTTTATCTCCTTTAGTTCCAGTAATACCTTGGAAACCTTGATCACCTTTAGCACCTTCGAAACCTTGATCACCTTTAAGACCATCAGTACCTTGGAAACCTTGATCACCTTTTTCACCAGTTATACCTTGATCACCTTTAAGACCTGTATCACCTTGGAAACCTTGAAGACCTTGTTCACCTTGATCACCTTTAAGACCTTGTTCACCTTGATCACCTTTAAAACCTTGATCACCTTTAGTACCAGTAATACCTTGGAAACCTTGAGCACCAGTAATACCGATAACACCTTGTTCACCTTGAACTCCGATAACACCTTGTTCACCTTGAACACCAATAACACCTTGTTCACCTTGTTCACCGATAACACCTTGATCACCTTTTTCACCTTTTTCACCGATAACACCTTGGAAACCTTGAGCACCTGTAAGACCTTGAATACCATCAACACCTTGTTCTCCTTGATCACCTTTGATACCATCAACACCTTGTTCACCTTGGAAACCTTGAAGACCTTGTTCACCTTGATCACCTTTAAGACCTTGTTCACCAATTACTCCACGTTCACCTTGAATACCAGTATCACCTTGGTCACCTTTAAGACCTTGAATACCTTCGATACCTTCGATACCTTGAATACCTTGAGCACCATGATCTCCTTGATCACCTTTAGTACCAGTAATACCTTGGAAACCTTGAGCACCAGTAATACCGATAACACCTTGTTCACCTTCAGCACCTTGTGTACCAACTTCTCCTTGAAAACCTTGAAGACCTTGTTCACCTTGGTCACCTTTAAGACCTTGAAGACCTTCGATACCTTGAAGACCTTGTTCACCTTGGTCACCTTTAAGACCTTGTTCACCTTCGATACCTTGTGTACCTTGAGCACCTTCGATACCTTGTTCACCTTGATCACCTTTAAGACCTTGTTCACCTTGAATACCTTGATCACCTTTAAGACCAGTTTCACCTTGGAAACCAGTATCTCCTTGAAAACCTCGAAGACCTTGTTCACCTTGAATACCTTGATCACCTTTAAGACCTGTATCGCCTTGGTCACCTTTAAGACCTTGAATACCCTGTTCACCTTGGAAACCTGTAAGACCTGTATCGCCTTTTTCTCCTTGGAAACCTTGAGTACCCATTATTCCTTGATCGCCTTTAAGTCCAGTTTCACCAACTTCACCCGCTACACCTTGATCACCTTTAAGACCTTGTTCTCCTAAGAGACCTTGATCACCAGTAATACCTTGTGCACCGACTAAACCTTGTAAACCTTCGAAACCTTGATCACCTTTTTCACCCACGATACCTTGAAAACCAAGTACACCTTGAAGACCTTGCTCACCTTGAAGACCTTGATCTCCAACATTGCCGGCTCCTTGTGCACCTTGATAACCCTGATTACCGGAAGTACTAATAAATGGATTTGCCATGTTTTTATTAATTTTTATTTTTTATTTGTTATTCGTCTAAGTTACTTTTATCATACACTATTTCGAATTGATCATCTGCTGCTAATTCATAGCCAGCCGATTGTCCGTTCCAATATAGTATATCTCCGGCATCTAAGTCTTTTGCTGCTACTGCTGTTAATCCTCCATCTCTAGAGAAATAAACATCACCAGCTCTATCATTGTATGACTCTTCAAGAGCTATACCATTTAAGAATACTTGTACAGTTGAATCTTGGAAAGGCGTAAACGTTAACGAGATTTCTGTCGTAGAATAATTACCCGTAGTTATGGCTGAATAGCCCATTTGAGTAAATTCTTCTGGTTGAATTAGGTCGGTTGGCGACTGAGATGGTCTCCACGGAAGTACGTGACCTGTTGTTGTAGTTAATGCCTGTAAAACAGGATTGCTGTACGCAAAACCTGGATCTCCAGTATTAACATGATCTTCTAGTGTACCGTTCCCTGTGTTATCTACAACGTAGAATGCTCCAGGAACTAATGATGATAATTTAGGCCATGCTGAAACGTTAATAGTTCCAATTTGTACGGCTACAAAATTGTCTGCATCAGTAATACTTTCAATGATCAATCTTCCCAACTTATTAGAGTTGCTTGAATCTGCTAGTATCCAACTTGAATCCACGTAAGTTATAACAACACCCGCTGCAAAGCCGTGACCGACTTGAGTATATGATGATTTTAACGAACCTGCTTCCACGTGTTGGTTAATCAGATCAAGCGCAGCCTGTAAGCCGTCGATTTGCTTGATTTTAATTAGTGACATGAATAGTTACTTTTTTTAATTTATTAATAAGCGGAGTTTAGTTCCACTATTGGTATATATTAGATATCGAGACCTAATATGTAATTTTAAGCTGGGATATAGTATTATTTTTATATGTCCCATTTATCAGTAAAGTGACACCTTACGTATATTGGTCTAGAGAATACCGAACCAGCTTTATATTCTTTTCTTAATCTTGAGTTAAAGTCAGCATCTTCTGACGTAGATCCCCATGTATCTCTCCATTGAACTTTATCAGTAGGTCTATGTACTAACAACCACGGGCTCATTACTACTAAACCAGGCTTTACTCTAGAGGCGTTCCATCTTTCTTTTCCGTTAATTTCAGGTATTACCTTTTTTTCAGAGATTAAAGTATCTTCAAACGTTTCATCATTTTTAAATTCCATACTACTGTGATCATACCATGCTTGGTTAATCCACCACATTGCATCAGGAGCAATGTTATATTCTAACATTATACTGATTGTAAATTCGGGCATTAAATAATCATCTGAATCCATATATGTGATAATATCACCAGTAGCTGCACCAACTCCGACTTTTCGAGGATATCCTCTAAAATATTTCATTCCTTCTCTATCCTTCACATATGTGTTTCTTTCATTAGGCTGTCTTGAAACATATACTAATCTAATATTAGATTCATGTTGATAGTGTATTTGATATATTTGTTTTGTTTGTTCGCAATTATCTGCTACTATTATTAATTCACAATTTTTGTATAGTTGTTCTTGAAAACTCTTAACTGCTCTCATGAATTTAACAGCAGGGTCTTTTCTAGAGCCTGGATAATTACCTAAATAAGATTGCATTATAATACTTATCTTTGGTTTTGCAACGTTCTCGAGCACTTCTTTTAACTTTAGTTCCATTATTTATATAGGTTTGTTTTCCAGTTATATTCATTTGATAGGGTGTGTTTTCCTGGTTCGAACACATTCTCTATTAGTTTCTTATATGTATTTATTATTTCAGGATTATTAGATTGGTATCTAAATAAAACTTGCTCTGTTCTTTTATTATATGTTTCTAGGATTTCATCATGAAACCTTATTGCATCCATCATAAGAGAAGATCCTCTAGTAGTGTCAAAGTTTTCATAATAATATCCAGCATCCTTTATCATGTGAGCATTATGTATCAACGGATATCCAAAGTATAATACGTCTAAATATGCATAGTTGAGTGGATTGTCCCATTGGCTGGATAATATTAGATCGCATTTTTCAGCTAAGAAAGTATGAACAGGATATCTTGAACATAATTTTAATTTACCACTAGTCGTCACATCTAATTCTTTAATACAGTCTATAAAATATTTACTGCCTAATAATCCTTTTCCGCTTCCTACCCAAAATTCATTAAATGCATCTTTACCATGAATTCGGTATGCATCTTCAGCTATCATCAATAGTGGCATCACAAATTTAACTACATTCATATTAGGTTCCATCGAACCTATGTTTTTATTTTTTGCTAATTTACCGGGAACATAGTATGCAGATGGAAGTCCTTTGCTAACCGCAATATCTTCAAACTCTTTGATAAAATTAGGGCTCCATACGAAAGGAACTACCTTTACTTTGTCCTCTGTTAATCTTCCTATAGTTTTATAGTATGATTTATTATGAAGTTCTTGTTGAGGTATATACCATGTTTCATCGTGACCGTATGTCCATGCAGATTTGATATCTTTATCTTTAGGGAAAAGAATTCTTTCCATATCAATTACATAGTTATTGCCACAGTGATATTTAATAATTTTTATATTTGGAAAATCCCTTTTACATTGCAATGTCTGTTCACTATTAAAAGATGTGCCTAATAATATTAATAAATCAGTCGTTGCAACTTTATCTGTATATTTATGGATTGGGTATTTTTTAGTGTCCCATACTACTTTAGATAAATCATCTACCTTTCTACTAGTATCTAATGCATATACGTTATATCCATCTATGAACGAAAGAGCTTCTATTAAATTTAATACGTTTAATTTTATTCCATTTACCCAAAGAGATTCGTATTCTGCCTGTAGTCCTATTGTTATTCCTATGTTCATTAAAGCCGGGATATATTTGTTTTACTATATATTTCTAATAAAAAAGGCTCCTCTTTCGAGGAGCCTTTAAATTAAGCATTAAGCTAATATACTATATCAAAAGATATAATAAAATTATGCTAATATACCTTGAACAGTCACCTTGTCAGAAGCTTCAACTCTATACTGTAATAAACCAGTAAAGTCAAAAGTCATACCGTCAGGAGAGATGAAATCTACAAATACACCGTTAACGTATACAGATAAATCGTCAGCTTGACCAAAGAGGAATCCTTGAGAAACTTGGAATATATCATTAGATACGAAAGCAGCTGTTTGAGTTTGGTATCTTGCTCCGGCAGCAACAACAGATTCTAAAGAAACTATTTTAGCATCCTGTGCAACTTGCTCAGTACCAGTAGTTGCTATCTCAGCAGAAAGTGCAGCAGATAAAACAGCTTCAACAGAACCAGCTCTAGTGATTTCAGCAGTTAAAGCATTTTCGTCTAAAGATACTCTCGTGTCAATAGATGTGAAATCAGCGTTAGTAGCAGAAATCTCAGCAGCTAAAGCAACTTCTAAAGAATCGATAGAAGCTCTATCAAGTACGAAATCAGCGTCAGTTGCAGCAATTTCAGCAGCTAAAGCATTTTCGTCTAAAGATACTCTCGTGTCAATAGATGTAACATCAGTGTTAGTAGCAGCGATTTCAGCAGATAAAGCATTTTCTAAAGCAAGAACATCAGCGTTAGTTGCAGAAACTTCAGCAGTTAAAGCAACTTCTAAAGAATCAACAGATCCAACTAAGTCACCAGATACTTCTCCTAATCTTACGTCGATAGAAGAAACATTTCCTTCTAAAGAATCAACAGAAGAGTTAATTTCTAGAACGTGACCAGCAAATGCTTGATCGTTTGTTGTATCAACTGAACCAATTAAATCTACGATTTCTTTAAATGAATCTGCATCTGCAGTAGATAAAGATAACATTGCGTCAATTCTATCTTTTTCAGATTCAATTCTAGCAGATAAAGTACCATCAACAACTTCTAAAGAATTAATAGATGCGTCTTGAGCAGCTTGTTCTATTGCAGTTTCAGCAATTTCAGCAGCTAAAGCATTTTCGTCTAAAGATACTCTCGTGTCAATAGATACGAAATCAGCGTTAGTAGCAGAAATCTCAGCAGCTAAAGCTTCAGCGATAGCATCCTCAGATTGTCCAGCTCTTGTAGCTTCAGCATTGATAGCTTCACCTAGGTCATTAACATCTACATTAGTTGCAGAAATTTCAGCAGCTAAAGCAACTTCTAAAGAATCAACAGATCCAACTAAGTCACCAGATACATTACCTAATCTTACATCGATAGAAGAAACATTTCCTTCTAAAGAATCGATAGATGCGTCTTGAGCATCTTGTTCAGCGTTAGTAGTAGCAATTTCAGAGTTTAACTGAGATTGTAAATCAGCGTCAATAAGCTCTAAAGAGTTTACAGATGCATCTAAAGCATCTACTTCTAAATTAGTAGTATTGATCTCAGCTTGTAAAGCAGCTTCAATTTCATTTTCTCTACCAGTAGCTCTTGCGATTTCATCTTCTAAAGCAGAATCAGTATTAGCTGATTTCCCTTGTAAAGCAGTAACTTCTGTATTAGTAGTTGAAATCTCAGTAGAGATTTGTGCTTCTAAAGAATCAACAGAAGCGTTAATTTCTAGAACGTGACCAGCAAATGCCTGATCGTTTTCTGTGTCAACCGAAGCAATTAAGTCTACGATTTCTTTGAATGAATCTGAATCTGTAGTAGATAAAGATAACATTGCGTCAATTCTGTCTTTTTCAGTTTGAATGTCTGCAGCTAAACCAGCATCAATAACTTCTAAAGAAACTACCTCAGTTGAGATATAAGATTCTAAAGAATTTACCGAAGCGTCAACTACGTCAAATTGTTGCTTTACGTCATAAACGTTTGCAATTTTAACGTTGTCTGCTTGTACTACATTAGCCCATTGAATTGAACTTAAAAAGTCAGAAATTTGTTTTGAACGAATTTGTGCCATATTATTTAAATATAATTTTTTTTGCACAACTCCACATTATTGCGGAATCTGTTTATATATTACAGACAGTTACCATGAAAAGGAAAAAGACCACAGATTATAGTAATAAAATGTGGTCTTTTTAAGAATTTATGTTTTTACGTTTTTACGTAAATATTTATACGTATGTTTCATAGAAGAAAGAAACTCTATCTTCTTCATTTATATTATAACCTGCAACAGTAGCATTTAGTATTAATTCATCACCAACCCTAAGATCTCTGAAGTTTCTTGAAGTTGTTCCTCCATCTGGTGAAAAGTAACCTGATAAATTCTTGGTACCATTTCCTATAGACAGTGAAATTCCATTTATTTCTACATCAATATATTGATTATCTTCTGGGGTGGATGATAAGAAGCATCCTGTTCTAGATACATTTCCATTAGTAGTAAGAGGGATTAATTCTTTATCTTGTGAAGTACTGGATTTTCTATTAAGATCTGATGAAGAAAGGGCAGAACCATATACATCCAATTTAAATCCTATTTCATCACCAACTAGCCAGTTGTTCTTGTGAACGCCAGGTCCTTCTGATGAGGATTCATGGGCTACCACTACCTGAACAGCGTCATCTATATCGTCGACGCAATTACCTGAACTACAATTAATTCTATACCAATCTATTACATTAAATATGGAATATTGTGCAGTATCATTTCTATTTACTAAGGTTATAGTACCTTCGATTCCGTCTTTGTCGATTCTATTAATTAAGAAATTTTCAAGAACAGATATTCTAATTCCTCTATAATCACTATTCATAAATGTCATTTTAGAAACTAATCCGGGGCTTCCTGAATCTAATGACATATTTCCCTGTCCTATAGGCTGTGCTCCGTTAAGATGTTGAATATGAAAAAGTGGTTCCATTCCACCTGAAAGATATTCTGCAAAAGATGGAGTAGTTCCGGGTTGACTAGGATCGTGTTTATTTTCATTAAAAATAATAGTTCCTATTTCTAATAAAGGTAAAGATTGTATTTTAGTAGGTGAAACATTTTCGTTCACTACCACTATATTCGCATATATTTTACCAGGTGCTAAATTTAAAGTAGTAAATCTACTTAATTCAAACTGAAACACTGCATCTGTGTCTGGATCCGTGTTTATCTTTGTTAATTCAGAAGATACTCCAAGAACTCTAGGAGATGCGTATTGTGCGATTAAATTAGTTCCTGCATCATATAAGTTTATTGTAAAACTAGAATATGCAGAAGCATTTAAATTAAATCCTATATTGTCTTTATATAATTTAATAGTGTATACTTGAGAATCACCTTGGATCGCATCCAATGGATTGTCAATGTAACCTATGATATCTTCGAAAACTACGTGTGCCATTTGTTTTGTATATTTTTATTAATCTATATATCTCTTTAAGATTATTTCCTAAGCTGATTATACAATTTAAAAGCTAGAACGGGAAGTATCATCTCATCTAAGTCAAATTCTCCATTGACACTGCATCTAAAAAAACGATAATCTTCGCTGTTATCTTCAATATTTGCTATGAATAATGTTATTGCCCTTAAGTTGTAGATAGATTCTCCTTCAAAATTAAGTTTTAAATCTTTCCAGTTTTGGGTGAGAAGAGATGGAACTTTAAATGAATATATTCCTAATTTATCATCACTCATCTTTACGAGTGCATATGCAAGTTTCTTAGTAGGTTTAGTATCTGGTATTTCGGTGACATTAATTCCACGCTCTACCATTCTAAAAACCATTCTAACATCTTTGTGTATTTCTTCAAATATTTCAATAGCCTTGTCACATAGGGTATACATTTCATTGACATGTTTATCTCCTTCGGGATATTCATAATCTATGGACATAGTATCTATGTTTATACCTTTTAAAATTCGGAGGTTTACATCAATTTCTTCTTTACCGTGCTTTAACTTATACATTTCTAAGAGATGTTCTTCTACCTCATCTAAAATACTTAATAGCATACCATTCCTTAAATTAGATTTTAAGGTTTTCTTAGCGCCTAATAATTTATAGTATTTTAATTCAAAGTCGTGTGGCTCGTTTACGAGCCAATTAGGATCTAACACATTCATGAGATATGTATCTCATTTCCTAGGAGAATAATCTAGTTTTTGGCAGATGAAGCACTTTTGTCGGTATATGCTCTCTTTTTTGTTGTAGGGTATTTTGTAGTTAATCCCCATTGTAGTATAAACCAGCTAGCTTCTTGCTCTGCTCGTTTTTTAGTTATCTTTAGAACTTCTCTAGATCTTTTAATGATATGTTTGTGAAATAATTCTTCCTTTTCGGGAGTAGTAGTGTATTCCATATACCATTGTGGATTATCTTTAACATCTTCATATGTTACATTATGATCCTTGAGCTGGTAGTTTATAAGCTCAACGAATAGTTCCTTTTCTGTTTCTCTGTTTCTCATATTATAGAAATGTAATTAGTGATTCGTTATCGTTTAACCTAACCCACTCGTCATATGAAAGTGATATCATGGTAGAAGATTTAAATTGAGTATTTGAAAATACAAACTCATCTATTGTTACCGAAAAAGGATCACTTAATATAGTATTAAGTTTTTCTAGATCTGATGTTTTTACGTATATGTGTATTTTCATGATATTGTATATATTAAGGTCTTCCGATTATTTCGTCAATAATTCCATATGCCTTAGCTTCTTCTGCATTTAACCAGAAATCTCTAGTAGCATCTTTCATTACTTCTTCTGGTTTTTTACCACAGTACTCTGCTAACAATACGAATAATTCTTTGTTCACATCTTGCCAGTTTTTCCAATCTATTTCAGCATCTTGTATATTTCCACTGAATCCTCCGGAGGATTGGTGTAGCATCGTAGTAGAGTGTTTCAATGAACTTCTCTTACCTTTAGTTCCTGCACCTAATAATACTGATCCCATCGAAGCGGCCATTCCAGTGTTCACCGTTTTAATATCTGATTTAATGTAATCCATTACATCGACCATTGAAAGTCCAGATTTAACAGAACCTCCTGGAGAATCAATATGCATTGTAATATCTGTTCCTCCATTTGAATCTAAAAACATTAATTGAGCTTGAACTATTGTAGACATATTGTCATTAACAGGTCCCGCAACCCATAGTAATCTATCCATCATCAATCTAGAAAATATGTCCATCTGAGTGGCTCTTAATTCTCTTTCTTCTAAAATATAAGGAGTCAACGAGTTTTCAAGTTGTTTCTTTGCATAATGCATATTTAAACCCGATACTCCATGATCACTCTTTGCGTACTTTTCAAATTCTTTTCCGTAGTTCATATTATTGTATTACTATATTATTATAATAAGTTATTCTTATAATTTGTTATTCTGTTATTATACAGATTAGTGTCCGAATGTTTCAACAAACGAATATGTATTATCAGATTGGGTGTCGTCTGCTTGTTCTATTAAATTTTCTTTAGTCATATATACTTCTAAATCTTTAAATTGATGATTAATCCATACATCAACAGGTCCAACGATTGGAAGATTATTTAATAAAGTCTTTGCTCCTTCATATGTTAATACGTATCCAGATAACCACCATACTCCATTATATAATTTAAGTAGGTTATCAGAATGAAGATCCCATGTGAAACCGGTATGCCCGGGTAGGCTCGATAAATATAATAGATCCCATTTTTTAGGTAATTCTTTTTCAAAAATAGATTCGATCTTTCCTTGGAAATTATAACAAAATTCAAAATCATCCTCCATTATGAGGGATACTGGTGTTTTGTTTTCTACTATCTCTTTCCATATTCTGTAGTGTGAGAACGCGATGCCTGTTTCGGCAGATGAGCATTGAACCGTAGGATTATCCTTTAATAGATTTTTCATCCATGGGTTAGGGTCTATAGACCAATGATAATCAAAATTATATTTATCGACATGAATTTTCTTATTAAAGTATTTGATCATCTTTCCATTGATCCCTTCAAATAAACTAATAATATCTAATAGAGTTTTGCCACCGGAAAGTTTTTGTGCTTTTGCTCTTTTTTTAATTTTAGAGAGCCTATCTTGTCTAGAAGGAAGATGTATTACATACGTTTTCTGTATGTATTTTTTCCAATTAATTCTTTTTTGTATTTCAAAAAAATTAATTAGTCGCTTTATTCTTTTAGATGCTAATCTTGATTTTCTAGAGAAATTTGTAAATCCGTAATTCATGTGTCATATATTATAGTCTGTCGATGAGATCTATTACTCGTTGGCATTTTTCGTAGTTTTCAGTCTTTTTGAAAAATTCTAATGATTTTTTAAGTGACTTTTCATATTGTTCCTCGTCTAACAACGATTCGAACTCAGTTCCCTCTTCGTCTATGAGTATGCATAATATATTTCCAGAAGAAACTCCGTCAATGCTATTTTCGACATGATCGATAATATTAGCATGAAAGCCTGAGATATCTTCAATACCTTCTTCAACTGAGCCAAATTCCATAGCTCTCATGTTTATTTTAAACAGCGGATGTTTCATGTTCAGGTACATCTTGATTTAATTCGTTTGCATCTATCACGCCGATGTATTTTTCGAGGATAGATTTGAATTGTAATTGTTTTGGTTTTTCGGTTTCTATTAAATCATTAACCTCTTCGATGAATTCTAGACCATGGTCTGTATAATATATCTTGCCTGCTTCTATAGTGAAGAAGGGTTGAGGTAATATCATTGAATATTGTGGTGTATTTTCTGTGTTTTCTTTAGAAATAGATTTAGCTAACTCAAAGTGTCTTTCGTAAAAATGAGTATTATCTGCACAGTGATAGTATACTCCTAGATCTAAATCAGGATATGTGTCCTTTAACCAAAGAAAAACATGTTGATGTACGAATGCAAAGAAAGGCGCATCAAACGTAAGACCATAAAATACATCATTGGATCTCATTTGCACTTTCATATGTAAAGCGTCATTTCTAATAAAAAAGTTAAGGTACATTGTACATACAAAATCTTTGTTTCCTTCAAATTGAAACTTAGGTTGATTAAGAAAAGCGATAGCTTGTCTTGAATTCTTATCAGCCTTTAATGAATCTACTACCCATTCTAATTGCTCATTAAATAAAAGTGAGCCATAGTTAGAATTTATCTCATTAGAATTAGGATTAGTTAATGTTGACCACATTCCTGAAAATTGACCAATGTAATCTACATCATTATCTTTTTTCAAATACCATGCTAATTCTCCAGCAAAGTATTTCCAGTTAAACTTTCTATTTTCGAAATTTGCAAATGGATTTACAGAATCTATTGGAAGTGTAGTCAGTGTAAGCTCTTTAACTTCCATGTCACGTGGTTGTGAAACACTTCCTATTTCTTCTATATTTGAAATTACTTTTTGAAATTGATTTGAAAAATTCATATTGCTTGTATTACTTTAATATTATACTACCTTTTAAGAGAAAGTTTATCTTCGTTCTTTAAGTGCGTTATTGTGTGTATTTTTTCATCTTGTTTAATATCTCCTGTTATAATTGAATCTGCCAACAGATCTTCAATATATGTTTGAACTGCTCTTTTCAAGGGCCTTGCACCATAGTCTGGATCATATCCAGCATCTGCTAAAAATTCCTTTGCAGTTTTAGTAACTTTGATGTTATATTTCTGACCTGTCATTCTTGTGATTAGGTGGTTAATTTCGATATCTACTATTTGTAAAATATCTTCATGTTTAAGTTGATCAAATAAAACCACATCATCAAGTCTGTTTAAAAATTCAGGTGCAAATTTATTCTTAAGCTCTTTAGAAATAATAGCTTCAGTATGTGCCTTTCTACTTGCAATTCCATCTCTTTTAGTTTCAAATCCGATACCCATTCCAAATTCACTTATTTTCTTTGCACCTACATTCGATGTCATAATAATAATAGTATTAGTGAAGTCTACAGTTCTTCCTAGAGAATCAGTTAATCTACCCTCATCTAAAACCTGTAACAGGGTATTGAATACGTCGGGATGGGCTTTTTCAATTTCATCAAAAAGAATAACTGAATAAGGTTTACGTCTCACTGCTTCGGTTAATTGACCACCTTCTTCATGTCCAACATATCCCGGAGGAGAACCTATTAATCTTGATACTGCGAACTTTTCCATATATTCACTCATATCAATTCTAACTAAGTGATCTTCTGATCCGAAATAGTAATTAGTAATCGCCTTAACTGTTTCTGTTTTACCAACACCAGTTGGGCCCAGGAACATGAATGAGCCAATTGGTTTCTTTCCAGATGATACACCAGTTCTTGATCTTTTAATTACCTTAGAGAGTGCGTCTACTGCTTGATCTTGTCCAATAATCATTTTCTTAAGTTCTTTTTCCATTTCAACTATGATTTTACTTTCATCACCTGTCATTCTAGTAACAGGGATTCCAGTTGCATTTGAAATAGTTTCAGCAATGTCTTCGTAAGTAACTTTTTTCTTTTTGATTCTTAAAGAGTTTTCCCATGCCTTGATTTTACCTTCAATGTTTTTTCTGTGTTGAAGTTCTTTATCTCTACATGAGGCAGCTAATTCGTAATCTTGTTCTTCGACAGCCTTGAGTTTTTCTAAACTCATAGCGTCTGCCTCGTCTTCGGCTTTCTTAATATGAATAGGTACTTTGATTTCAGATAAATGTACTTTAGCACCTGCTTCATCCATTAAGTCAATCGCTTTATCAGGTAATTCTCTAGTTGTAATATATCTTGTAGATAATGTCACACATGCTTCCAGCGCTTCATCAGTATATTCAACTGCATGATATTCTTCATAGTTGTCTTTTATTCTTTGCAGTATTTCGATAGTGTCTTCTTCACTTGGAGGATCTATAAATACTTCCTGGAATCTACGAGTTAAAGCACCATCAGTTTCAATATTTTCTCTATACTCATCAAGTGTAGTTGCGCCTATACATTGAACCTGTCCTCTTGCAAGTGCTGGTTTAAGAATGTTGGAGGCATCTAGAGAACCGCTAACACCACCTGCACCTACTATTGTATGTAACTCATCTATGAAGACGATAATGTCTTTATTGCCTTTTAATTCATCTACAATAAATTTCATTCTTTCTTCAAATTCACCACGGTATTTAGTACCTGCTACTATATTTGAAATATTAATTGAAACTATTCTTTTATTTAAAAGAGTTCGTGCAACTTTTTTATCAACAATTCTTTGCGCTATTGCTTCTACCAGTGCAGTTTTACCAACACCAGGATCTCCTAATATAATAGGATTATTTTTCTTACGTCTTGATAGAATTTGACATATTCTATAAACTTCCTTTTCTCTTCCAATTATAGGATCAAGATTTCCTTCTCTAGCTTCAGCTGTTAGATCTTCTCCGTACTGATCAACATAAGGTGTTTTCTTCTTTCCTCCTTTAGGACTTTCAAATTTATCTGCCATTGTATTTCTTTATTTATAAGTATATTACCACTATTTTTAAATTAGTTTATTAAAAATTAGTTTTATCTGATAATTCTACTTGGTTTATGTATCTGTTATGGAATTCCTTTATTTTATCACTTGCTTCTTCTGCACTATCTACTATTCTAAATAGATCAAAGTCTTTTTCGCTGATTGTTCCTTCATTTATTAGGGTATTTTTCATCCATTCGAATAATCCTGTCCAAAAATCAACTCCTATTAGTATAATTGGATATTTTACGTTGTGACCACATTGTGCAAGTGTAATTGCTTCAAATAATTCATCCAATGTACCAACTCCTCCTGGAAATATAACAAATGCTTGCGAATATTTAAGGAACATCACTTTACGAGTAAAAAAATATCTATTCTCGACTCCCAAGTCTACATATTCATTCATACTTGCTTCGAACGGTAATTCAATACCTACTCCGATAGATTTTCCACCAGCTTCATGTGCTCCTTTGTTAGCAGCTTCCATAATTCCTGGACCTCCACCTGTAATAACTCCATATCCAGCTTCAACCAATAATCTACCAATCTTTTCTGCTTCTTTATATACCGGGTTTGTCGAAAGAGTCCTAGCGCTTCCGAAAACAGAAACACAAGGTCCTAATTCGCTAAAAGTATCAAATCCCTTTGTAAATTCTCCTTGGATTCTTAGGATTTGCCATGCATCTTCACTTTTATTCCTCATCTGTGTTATTTTTTATAGTATTTACCAAATATAATCAAAATAATTGACCCGAAAAAACTTTTATTCGTTTATTTTCATATCTTAATAGGGTAGTATGTCGGTTAACTTATATTATACCTAAAATAGCAGAAAGGTTTAAGCATAAAAAAACCGACACATTTGCATCGGTTTTTCTTAATAAATTATAAAGTATTGTCAGCCTTTCGTTCAAGTCTCTAGACTCATTTAATTATATATTAGTGAAATTTTAGTAATTTTACAAGAAGATCATAATAATACGTTATTCTCATATTATGGTATTATCATAATTTAAGAATATTATAATTTAAGAATATTATACTCTGATATTATTAACTGATCTTGATGTACACTGCCAACATAGAACTGCAGAGGTATCTGTTCCAACTTCAGACCAAGATTCACATACACCTTCTTCGGGTACGTATTCTGAATATTTACTTAGAGCAGGATTAGAATTTTGACAAATCATCATCTTCTTATTACCTACTTGTTTAGTTTTCCAAATTGTTGTGTTTTTCTTAGACATAATATATTATTAAGATAGTATTGTAGTCTTATACACTAATAATACTATTTAGTTTCAAATTAGTTGTTCCTTTTTCTAGTAGTAGTTCTCGATGGAGTAGTGCTTCTTCTCGGAGTGCTGTTATTATTTCTAATGACAGGAGGTGTTCTTCGAGGAGGGTTGTTTTTAATTACTCTATTATTAGAAGGTCGTACCGTTGGAATTCTCGTGCTAGGAGTATTTCTGATTGGTTTTATTTTCGTATTGTTATTTCTAGGAGTTGTATTATTTTGTAATGTATTATTACTATTATTAGTATTTCTTACCCTGGTGTTTACCCTAGTATTAGTAGCTCTTCTCTTACGCTTGCTAGCTTCTATCATAGAAGATTGTGCTCTTCCATTCCTTGTAGTTGTTCTACGACCATAATATACGTTAGATCTTCCCCAATAAGGAGAGTTATATACGTTGTTTCCATAATAGGGCCATCCATTATTGTAGTGGCCATAATAATTGTTCCAACCATAACCCCATCCATGATTATTCCAACCATTATAAATGCCATAACCCCATCGATCATATCCGAAAGGAGACCATCTATGTGGTGATCCCCATGAATCCCATCCTGTATAACCCCATGCCCAATCATTCCATGCTTGAGTTCTATTCCAATAGTATGAATTCCATCTAGGATTATGTGATCTTCCTAGGAGTCTGTTATTCCAATCAAAGGATTGGGGTTGACTTAATGCGTATTTTGCAAAGTCTAATCTAAAGTTAATGTCTGTGCGTAGTCTATTTCTAAATTGAAATTCATTTAAAGTGTCTATCTTAATAGCATCTTGATAGTTTTCAAATGACGACTGCATCGAGTGCGCCGAAACTTGGTTTGTTTGATCGTAACCCATCAATCTGAATTGAGCGCTACAAGATCCTAAGAGTAAACCTCCTAGAATTAGAATTAAAGTGGTTATTTGTTTCATATACCTTATATATCTCAAAATGCTAAAAGTTTCATAAGATCTCTAAGTGTCGGAATTTTTTAGTTAGGAAATTTTTAGAAAGTGTCGCCGTTATTCTATACTCCCTCTAAGCTAGGGGAAAATTTGGAATTGCCTTTTAAAAAAACGTATTTTTTCAATTTCTTAATTCTTTAAAATACTAACTTATTCCGTTCGCTCTTCTCTAATTCAGTCTAATATAGTCCAGGTCACCTAGACCGGTGCTCCGCATTGAATACCGGTGGGGGTGGCAGGGCCCTTCTAAGGCCCTCTCCTCGTGCCGCCCAATGGGTCATAGTCCATAGAGCCTCTTTTAATAGACTTCCCCTATTTAGATGATATGTCCCAT